>Ga0187893_10009033_pt1 | contig 15487 bp, 12 predicted proteins | sample MA1701074metaG_FD_139574 | JGI IMG/M metagenome (GOLD analysis project Ga0187893, IMG submission 139574) | White microbial mat communities from a basaltic lava cave in the Kipuka Kanohina Cave System on the Island of Hawaii, USA - MA170107-4 metaG ... | reverse complement strand
CTGGTCGTGCTGGGAGCCGCAAAAGCGTAGGTGATGAACGCGCAGAACTCACTCGGGATTTCACATACGCGCATCGATTGCCCAAAGCCATACCATTCCGCATTCTTCAGGGGGAACTAGCGAGATGATCTGCGATCCGAAGAAGCGTCGGCCTTCGGCGTTCAGCTTCTCGAAGCTCCGGATACCCGCAAACTGCTGCGTCCATCCCGCCGATTCCAGCAGACATCCGCAGGCCCGGCGCGTCACCGCCGCGTAGTCTCCCGTCTCGACGTTGAGCAGGACCTTCCGGGCATCGGGCAGGAGCGACGTGAACAACAGGGCCTCGACCTCGCTCCCGAACCGGTCAACTGGTCGGCGCCGCTCAACCACCGCGACCGCATCTCCGCACACATGCGTCTCGTCTGACGAGGCCATGACGCAGCCATACGTCGCGCGCCCGAACTCCGTGAAACCCAGGGAGGAAAAGGCCCGCGCGCCGACACTGTGTATAGCCGATAGCTTCGCGGGCGTCAGCGGCTCTCCCAGCGTAATAAACGTCACGGATGAGAGACCAACGCCCGCCTGCCTGGCGGCGAGAACCACGCGCAGAGCCGAACTGGGTGTGGTGATCACGCCGCACACTTGCCCAGCTAAGGCCTCGAGGATCACCCCGGTTTGCCCAAATCCGACGTAGGTCGGCCTGGCCACTGAGATTCCGTGCCCCCGGGCCCATGCCCACACCGCCCGCCGGAAGAGGCGCGCAGGTGCCGCGCCGGGGGACCGATCGCGAAGCTGCGTAAACCATTCGACCCGGGGGCGCCCCAATCGCCGCCAGCGCCAGGACGGCCCAGTGACTCGCCCCGTGGGCCTGAGGGAGCCAGACGATCATCGAACGCCCCTCCAAACCGTACGCCGCCACCGCGAGTGCCAGGTGCTCGGCACCCATCCGCAGATTACTCGACGAAATCGTGCTCGTGACGCTGCCGGTCCGGGTCCCCCCCGACGAGGCCGGAAGGCCATCGACGATCAACGGGTTGTGAAAAGCCTGGTCACCCAAGCGAAAGCTGCGGCCGCCGCGGCGCGTATCCTCGAGGCCCTTAAATTCCTCGATGGTCAGGTATACTCCGTCCCGACACAACTGCCGAAGCGTCTCCTCAACCCCGCGCTCAGCAACGAGCGCACGGACCCGGTCCAGGTCGTAGCCGGCAGTGGCGAGGAGCGGGCGATACGGACTGTCACCATGCGCAAAAACAGCCCGCTCGATCGTGTCGAGAAAGAGTGCGTTGCGGGCTTGAACGCGCGTCCGAACTGCGGCGAGGGCATCCGCGGTGGTGAGAGGAGTCCCCAGCACGGATTCGGCGAAGGCGGAGCCGAGGTGGACCTCACTAGCCGCGCGGCTCACCGGATCACACTCGCCCATGGGCCCGTCCCAGCGAGCGCAGCCTCAAACTCCCGCGGCGACACGGGCGCCTTAACGCGGGGCAAGAGGCACGGATTCGTGCCGGGCGTGACCGGTCCGCTCTCGATGGTGACCGCCAGCGCGTACCCGGCAACGTCCACCTCGTCGGCCGATGTAGTAGTGAAGTCTCCATTGGGAAAAGCGAATGCGCGACACGGATGTCCCAACCGGCCCTCGAGCTGCGCTCTCGAATCACTCAATTCGGTGTTGCGTACCGCCCGCGGCTGCTGGGCATGGTGGAGTTCGTGGTGCACGCCATGGCTGCCGATCTCGACACCCGCGCCGCCGAGTTGCGCCATCTCCTCCCAGCTCAGCATCTGAAAGGCGGCGAAGCGGCGGAGCAGTCGATGTGTTTCGCCCGGCGGGAACTGGCGTCGCAGCTCGTTCATCGCTGCCCGCCGGCGCGTGGCCGGCAAGACCTTGAACCCCCGGCGGATGGCGTGATAGGCCTTCTCCCGGAGCTCCCGGTCCGTCAATACCCATGCGGTCCCGTGCGTTTCGATCTGTTCGGCATCGCCGTGGAGCACCAGCAGGGACAGTTCCGCGGTCCAGTTCGTTTGCTGGCGACCAACCGCGCCTGTTGACACGAAGATCGCACATGGAATCCGGGCGCCGTCGAGTATCTCACACGCGGCCAGGTTGTTCGCGTAGCCGTCATCAAAGGTGATGACGTGCGCACCCTCGGGAGGAAACGAGCGCGAGGCAAGGGTCGCCTCGAGCTCGGACAGGGTCATGATCGGGACGCGACGAAGGGCCCGGACATGTGCACGAAAGTCGGAGAGCAGGTGAAAATTCCTCTCGAGGAGAGGATCAACCAGCGCCTCGACGACCCCATGGTAGCGAATGATGCGTATTCCGTCGCGCAATGGGCACACTTCCCCGCAAATTGGCGAGAATTTTCACTGGGATATGAAGATGGACGCTGACTCTTCTCAGCGTCCATCGCCGCAGGATCTCAGCTATTGTACCGGGGCGGAGGGCGGACGAACAAGAGGCCTAGCCTCCGGGCCCCCCAGGTTCACGCGTCGCCGGCCGGAGCAGGACTTTGACGGGCTCGGATCGTGCCCCGTTTGGGGCGATGACCACGGCGTTGACGGTGGCCTGTCGTGCGGACTGGACGTCCAGGGGAGCGAGCTGCACCTGAACTTCCCACGTGCCGTTGCTCGCAATGTTTGCGGAGAAAGGCCCCAGTATCTTGTTGGCGTTCCCTGAGAATTGGAGTTCCACGGTCACCTCCACACGGTGGCCCGCTGGACCGGTTCCGCGGATGGCCGACGCCGCGGCTATCGCCTCGCCCTGGGTCGGGGCGGTGATGACTGGAGCCGCCACCTGGGCCGGCCGGGGGCTTGGCGCCGCAGCCGGTGTGGCTCGTGGAGTCGGCGCGCCGGCAGCCGGCGCCGGGGATGGCGCCGCGGATGTCACGGGTACATCGACGACGAACGACCATGACGTCGTGGCGATATTCCCCGCGCGGTCGCCGACCCGCGCTACTACCTGGATGCGGCCGTTGGGGAGCGGGGTCGGCGGTGTGTAACTGAGATACGTTGCCGTGCGATCCAGGCGTGGTATTTCAGTTCCATTTACCCACAAGCGCCCGCTGTTCACGTCGATGCCCGAAGGGCCTCGCTCGTTGAACCAGGCGGCAATCGTCGGCTGCGAGACCCTTAACACGGCATCGTTCGCCGGCTGCGCTCGAACGAACTGAGGCGCCAGGCCATCGAGGGTGATCGCGCCCGCGCTCTTGGACACCTCCACGCCTCCGGTGCGAAAGCGAACCGTTACGGCCCCCTGATTCACGGTCTCACCCGGACGCACAGCATACTGGCCCGTAAAGTGTCCGGGAGGACCTTCGACCATGCGTAAGCCGCTCTGTAAACCTGCGATGTCGAAAAAGGCTTCGCTGCCGGGCGTGCCCTGCGCCTTGACGACGAGCACACCACCCGCGCCAAGTGGGGCCGTGGCGTTGAATGCCGCGGTGTCTATTCTGACCGCCGCGGCCGGAGGCGCCGTGGGTTGCGTGGCCAAAGGTCGCGCGCGCACTTCCCAGACCTCGCCGGTCTGGGGGTGTAGACGCAGCACCATCTCCATCCCCCGCCGAAGGTCATCGCGGTTGACTTCGCGGCCGTCTACGCTGACCACGGCATCGTTCGCGAGGCGGAACACCTGTCCATCGGTGAGAATGATCTGCCGGCCCGACATTCGATCGACCCGGCCGGTCAGCTCGCGGTATGTGGCGCGAATCGCCATGGCCTGAAGGCGTGAATCCAGCCTGATCCGGACCACGTCGCCCCGGCGAATCTGATCGAGCCCTGCGGCTGCGCTCCGGCCCGACGTGACCTCGGTGAGAAAAATCGCCGTGTCCGATCGCACCACGATGGTGGACAAGACGCCGTCGTTACTCCGAATGTGCAGACGCGGCGGCGTGGCCTGCGCTTCTACCCCGAGAACCGTGCCCTCTAGGACTGTCGGCGGCTGAGGCTCCGGCCTGATCGGCGGTCGAATGGGCTCGGGCGCGGGCGCTGGGAATGGCGGGGGCGGTGCGGGCTGGAAAGATGGTAAGGGTTGCGGCTGCACCGGTTGCGGGGCCGGGACCGGTGCGGGCCGAAGCGCGGTCGGGCCGGAATTCACATATACCGTCCGCGCGGCAGGGTCCCAGTCAACAGCCGCACCCAGCGATTCACTGATGAAGCGCAGTGGCACGAGCACCCGGCCGCCCAACACCAGCGGCGCTGAATCGAGTACCACGGGCTGTCCATTCACGAACGCCTGCCGGCTTCCCGGCTGCAGTACCACCTGCGTCTCAGCCCGTTGTGCCACAACACGCCCGTAGGCTGGTTGCCAGATGACACGGGCGCCGAGCCGTTCGAAGACGCCACGAAGTGGTACGAGCAGTCGGCCGGCGATAACCGCCGGCGGTTGGTCAAAGCCGACGACGCGTCCATCGACGATCACGGATACTGTCTGCGCGACGGCGGGATCGCCCGGCGCCGCCCCCACCAGCAGGACGGTCATGAGGATAACGGCATAATACCGCACAGCGAATCCCCCCTTATTCGGGGTTGTTCCCCAGACGTGTCTAAATGACCCTACGTGACCGGCTGGCCGGGGGTTCGCGCGCTAGGCGTCGTTCCAGAGGCGCCAGAGGGCCTCCACCTGCTGGCGTGTGGCCTCGGGTGTGCCGGAGTTGTCGATCACCCAGGTGGCCTCGGCGAGCTTTTCACGCAGCGGCCGCTGCGCCCGCAGACGGGCCCGGGCTGCGTCCCGGGCGAGCCGATGCCGTGTGGCCAGCCGCGCTTCCTGAGTCGACTCATCGACAAAGACCACCACGATGCCGTCGAGATCGTACGTGCCGGCGGGGGCGGCATCGAGCAGCAACGGGATGTCGAGCACCACGACGCCATCGGGCCGCGAAGCGCGGAGGGCCGCCACCTCTTCACCGATGCGCCGACGGATCGGCGGGTGCATGATCGCGTTGAGTGTGGCCCGAGCATCTGGGTCGGCGAAGATGCGCTCGGCCAGAGCCTCTCGGTTCAGCGTGCCGTCGGGGCGCATGAACTCAGCGCCAAAGGCCTCGGCGATGGCGCGGCGGACATCTGCGTCGGTTGCCACGTCGCGGGCAACGAGATCGGCGTCGATGACGCGCGCTCCAAGCTCCCGAAGCATGCGCGCGACCAGGCTTTTGCCACTTGCCATCCCGCCTGTCAGCCCGATGACCTTCACCGGTAGTTTAGGACGCGACGGGACGCATCTCGGCCCAGTTCTGTCCGGACCGCGCATCCGCGACGGTCGGAACGCTCAGCGGGAAGGCGCCCTGCATCAACTCGCGGATGCGCCCTGCGACCTCCGCCACACGGCCTTCAGGCACCTCGAAGAGCAGCTCGTCGTGAATGTGGAGTGTCATGTGCACTTCGGGAAACGACAGCGGAATCTCGCGCGCAATCGCCAGCATGGCGAGCTTGATGATGTCCGCGGTCGAGCCCTGAATGGGTGTGTTGATTGCCGTCCGCTCGGCCGCTTCGCGCACGGTGCGGTTGCGGCTCATCAGGTCTGGAAGGTACCGCCGGCGGCCGAGCACGGTCGCGACGAACCCGTCGCGCCGGGCCTGCTCGACGACTCGCAGCATGTACTCCCGGACTCCAGGGAACCGAGCATAGTAGCGGTCGATGAACGTCCGGGCCTCGGTCCGGCTAATGCCCAGCTGGCTGGCCAGGCCGTGTTCGCTCATTCCATAGGCGACGCCGAACACGATGGTCTTTGCGCGCCGGCGTTGATCGCCCGTGACCGCGTCCCGCGCCAAGCCAAACACTTCCGCCGCGGTCACGGTGTGGATGTCATCGCCGGCGGCGAACGCCTCGACAAGCGTCGGATCCCCCGTGATGTGAGCCAAGACCCGAAGATCGATCTGAGAGTAGTCAACGCTGAGCAGCGCGGTTCCCGGCGGGGCGATGATGGCACGGCGGATCTTACGGCCTTCCTCGGTGCGGATCGGCAGATTCTGCAGATTCGGCTGTTCGGTGATTACGCGGCCGGTTGCGGCCAGCGTCTGATTGTATGTTGTGTGCACGCGGCCGGTCGCCGGGTCCGCCAGGGCCGGCAGCACATCCACGTAGGTCGACTTCAGCTTGGAGAGTTCGCGATGCTCCAAGATCTTGGCGACTATCTCGTGGCGGGGCGCCAGGGTCTCCAAGACCTCCGCGTCGGTGGAATACCCTGTTTTTGTGCGCTTGAGCGGCGGGAGCTGCAGCTTCTCAAACAGCACGAATCCGAGCTGGCGCGTGGATCCGATATTGAACTCTGTGCCCGCCAGCGCGTAAATCTCTGCGGCGAGGGCATCGAGCCGACCCGCCAGCTCGTCCCCCATCGACCGCAGATAAGGGATGTCGACGGCTACCCCGGCCCGCTCCATCTCAGCGAGCACGCCGGCGAGCCGAATTTCGACGTCGCGGAAGAGGCCATCGACCAGACGATCGCGCATCCGGCCGTCCAGGATTTCCCGCAGTTGCAGCAGGGCCGCGGCGGCCTCTCCCGCCCACGGCTCGGGCGTCGGGCCCTTTGAACCGTCGCCGCTCCGGCTGTCGAGATCGACCCCGAGGAACTCTTTGGCCGCCGTGGCGAGGGTATGGGTGCGCTTTCCGGGGTTGATCAGATACGACGCGATGGCCACGTCGTAGTCGAATCCCGCGGGTGCGATACCATGCCGGGCGAGGGTGAGGAGATCGCCCTTGATGTCGGCGCTCACCTTCCGCACCTCCGGGTTTTCCAACAGCGCCCGAAGAGTCTGTGGGAGCACTCCGTCGGGGAGCGGGAGCCAGCCGGCGCGACGGTCCGCGGCGACGCCCACCGCGCGGAGCCGCGCCGTCAAGGGATGCCCCTCCCCCCGCAGGAAGGCGATTCCGATTTCCTTCGAGCCCTGCGCGATCTCGAGCAGGCCTTCGGGGGATGCAACCTGCGAAGCCGTTGTGGGGGCCGCCAGCGGCGCTGCGACATCGCGCAGCCGATCGATAAACACCCGGAACTCGAGCTCCCGGAACAATCCTTCCAACCGCTCGCGATCGGGATCGCGCCTGCGAAGCGCTTCCCAGTCCACCGTGATCGGCAGGTCGGCAACCAAGGTCGCAAGATGCTTGCTCTCTGTGACCTGGTCGCGCCCCGTGGTAAGTGCGGCTCGAAGCTTCGGAGGCGCGCGATCCAACCCCTCGAGCAGCGCCTCCAGGCTTCCGAATTGCTTGATGAGGCCTGCGGCGGTCTTTTCGCCGACACCGGGGATCCCGGGAATGTTGTCGCTGGGATCGCCGCGCAGGCTCTTGAAGTCGGGGAGCCGGTCCGGCTCGAAGCCAAAACGCTCGCGCACCTTCGCTTCGTCATACAATGTGGTCTCACTCACCCCGCGGCTCGTCACCATTACCCGCGTGCCCTCATCCACCAGCTGCAGGGTGTCTAGATCACCGCTGACGATGAGGACATTCAACCCCTCGGCGCGCGCCATGCGCGCGAGCGTCGCGATGATGTCGTCCGCCTCGAATCCTTCCGCCTCGAACATTGGGATGCGCAGCGCTTCGAGCACCTGCTTGCTCAAGGGCACTTGAGGACGCAAATCGTCGGGCATCGCCTGCCGGTGCGCCTTGTAGTCGGCGAAACGCTCGTGCCGGAAAGTGCGTCCGGGACGATCGAAGGCGGCCGCAATGAAGTGTGGACGTTCCTCCTCAAGAACTTTCAGGACCATCGCCGTCAGGCCGTAGACGGCGTTGGTCGGTCGGCCGTGCGACGTCGTCAGGTACGGGAGCGCGTAGAAGGCACGGTAGATGAGGCCATTGGTGTCGAGGAGGACCAGTGTGCCGGACAGATCAGCCATCTCTGTCCGTAGTATACCAGGGGGCACACTTTAGACTGTCCGATCTGCTCGCCGCATGGCGCGACGGAGCAGGCTCCAGCCGATCGCGCCGAGCAGCACCATCGGTACCAGGGCCGCGGCGAACGCCGCCAGGCCCTCCGCGACGCCGAGCAGCTGCCGGACGGTGTTGAGAAACGCGTTCTGAATGCGCGTCAGCGTCTGCTCGAAGTCCCAAAACCCGCTGCTCTTCCTGCGCTTCTGTGTCACCTCTGCCCGGATCGTCGCGAACTCAATCCGGTTGGCAAGGAAGCGGAGGCGGCCCGTCAAGCGCTCGATCTCTCCGCGCACGCGCCCGACCTCCTGCTCGACGGCCATCAGGTCAGGAATCTTCGTCGCGCGGTCCATGAACGTGAGCAGCCGCGCCTCCTGCCGTTCCAGGTTGCGCACCCGCGCCTCGATGTCGATGAATTCTTCGGTCACGTCCTGGCCACCGATCTGCCGGCGTTGCACGGTGCCCAGGGTCTCGACCTCGCGCACGACCTCGCTGAAGCGGCCGGCCGGCACGCGCAGGACAAAGTTGCCGCGGGGCCTTCCCTCCTCCTCCATGTAGGACGAATCCGCCACGAAGCCGCCGGCGGCCTCGGCGATGGAGAGCACCCGCCGTGCGGTTTCCTCGAACTTCTCGACCTCGATCGCCACCGCTCCGGTGCGAATGACGCGACGGAGGGGGATGGCATCGGCGGGCGGTGCGATGCCCTGGGCAGCGCGGTTGGACTCGGCCTCGCGTGTCTCCGCGCCCGAAGGAGCTAACGCCGATGGAGCCTGCACGGACTTGCGGGCGGTCTCATCGCGCGCGAGATCAGGGCGCCCCCCCGGCCCGCGGTCTCTGAACGTGCCCGGCACGATCTCGCGCGCGAGATTCGCCGCGAAGATCGCCACAATCGCAAGGGACGCGGCAGCCGCGACAGTCTTCCACGACCAGCGGACGTTCGGCACGAAGTCGCGCAGGCGCGCCCAGCCCGTCCGCGGTGCGGTCGCGCCAGCATGCTCTATCCGACCGCGTACCGCGGCCGCGAATCCTTCGGGAACCTGCACGGGTTCCACCCCCCGCAGAAGTGTCACCGTCGCCCGCAGTTGGTCGAGCGCCGCGCGGCAGGCGTCGCACCATTCTAGATGCGCCGCGACCTGTGCCGCTTCGGCGGTGCCGAGTACCCCATCGAGCAGGTCGGAGAACCGGGCGCGTGCCGCGTCGTGATCCATGCGCGTGACCCCGTGGCCGTTCATCGCGTCGCTCCCACCTCAGCATGCCTCAACGGGCACCTGCTCCTCTTCATCATTCGGCCGTTACCAGATCGGTCAGCTGCGCGCGGAGCGCCTCGCGGCCCCGGCTGAGCCGTGAGCGGACCGTTCCGATGGGCACCTGCAAAATCCGGGCAATCTCATCGTATGCCAATCCCTGCAGATCTCTGAGCACGACGACCGCTCTGTATTCAGCCGGCAAGTGGCCGACGGCGTCCTGCACGCGGCGGTTGACCTCCCGGCGGTGGACCTCGGCGCCGGGATCGCCCGCGCCGGGATAGTCGGCCGTCAGTTCGATCGCCGCAGGAGCGGGCCGCCGGCGGACAAGATCGAGCGCGGCATTCGTGGCGATGCGGTACAGCCACGTGGAAAAGGCCGCGCCCTGACGGAAGCGCGACAGCCCTTGATACGCCCGTACGAAGGCGTCCTGCGCCGCATCGTTGGCGTCCTCGTGGTTTCCGGTGATCCGGTAGGCCACGTTGTAGATGCGGTCTTGGTGCATGCGTACGAGATTCTCGAAGGCGTCGAGATCGCCGGCGCAGGAACGGCGGACCAGATCGCGTTCGTCGACATCCACGCTTGCCTCCGGATTGCGCACTGTCAGCTTAGACGTGCCCACCGGGGAAAAGTTCCAAGACGTCCGTGGTATACTCGGGACGGCGCCGGGGTGGCGGAATTGGCAGGCGCGATGGATTCAAAATCCATTGGGGGAAACCCCGTGCGGGTTCGACTCCCGCCCCCGGCACCAAATGATCCAGATCGCCTCCAGGCCGAGCAGGCCGGACAAGTTGACCCCTATCTCTGCGACCAAGCAGGCTCCTTCCCAACGCAGGGCCTACTATCAACTTCGAGCGGCAGTGCAGCGGGCCGCGTGCAGGGGCGGAGGAGATGGTGGAGGAAATGAACGCCAGGGCTTGCTCCCCGAACAACATCAGAGTCGGGGTATCTTCGGCCCCCTGAGTCAAAGGAGGGAGTGCCATGCCGACGTCTGGAGATCGCGCGCGACCGGCCGGCGGCGCTGGTAGGAGTCTCAAGCGCCGCGAATTCCTCAAACTGACCGGCGCGGGTGCCGCAGCGGTCACGCTCGGAACACAGCCGTCCCGGTGGCTCAAGACCGTGTATGCTGCTCCGGGCCCGCGGAAGAACCTCGTCGTTGGGCTGTTCGGGGAGCCCCCGCAACTCAACGAGTTCTACCGAAGCGACATCGTCGGCGGCATCGTCGTCGGGAACATCTACAACCGGTTGACACGCGTCAACTACAAGGCCCGGAAGGTCGATCCCGAGTTGGCCGAGTCGTGGACCAATCCCGACCCGCTCACCTGGATCATCAAGCTTCGCCAGGGTGTCCAGTGGCACAAGGGGTATGGCGAGTTCACGGCCGAGGACGTCGAATACACGTTCAACTACATCCTTGACAAGCGTACGTTCCAGGTCGGCACGGCGCTCTTCCCGGTTGAGCGTACGCGGGCTCTGGACAAGTATACGGTGGAGGTCAAGCTCCACCGTCCCTTCACAGCCCTGCCCACCATCACCATGGAGTACGGTGGCCACATCATGTCCAAGCGGGCCCACGAGGAGATGGGGCCCGAGCGGTACGGCCGCAACCCCATCGGCACGGGGCCCTTCCAGTTCGACTCCTGGCGCCCAGGCAGCCAGATCGTGCTGAAGAAGAACCCCCGCTACTGGAAGGAGGGGTTCCCCTATCTCGATGAGATCGCCTACCGGTTTATCCCCGACGCGCAGGTTCGCCTGGCGGCGCTGCAGAAGGGCGAAATTAGCTTTATGACGAGCCCCGACGCCAAGGACGTCCCCGCCCTGCGCGAGGGGAGAACTCCCGATATTGTGTACACGTCGGTTCCGGGATGGAACTGGGACTACATCTCCTTCACTTTCCCGCCGTACGCTCCGCCCGACTTCCCGACCCAGAGTAAAGAGGTGCGCCAGGCCATCTCCTAAGCCGTGGACCGGGAGACCATCGCGAAGGAGATCTACTTCGGCGAGGCGCTTGTCACCGATAACCCAATCCCGCCCGGCTACCGAGGCTACCGTAGAGGCCCGATCCGCTATCCGGCGAAGGCCGACCTGACCAAGGCGCGCGAGTTGATGCAGCGGGCGGGCGTCAGCGGCTTCGAGGTGGAGGTCATCACCTCAGACAAGGAGTGGCTGCGGCGGGAGACGGAGCTGGCGGCCGGCATGCTCAGCCAGATCGGCATCCGGGTGCGCGTGAACAGCATGGATATCGGGACATACAACACGCGCTGGCTGGGCCGTCGGTACCTGGTGAACCTCGAGGACATCTCCGTTGTCTCGCCGGACACCGACTCAACGGTGTACTGGTTCCACCGGGAGGGTACGGTGGCCTGGCGATGGCAGAATCCCGAGGTTACAGAGATGCTCGACCGAGCCCGGACCGTGACGAGCCCCACGCTACGCGAGGCGCTCTACCAGAAGACGGTAGACGCAGTACTGGATGACTCTCCCTACATCTACCTGGTGCACGTGAACCTCGTGCGCCTCCACAAGAAGGGGCTCACCGGGTACGTGCCCGGTCCCCAGGAGTTTGTGATCCTGTTCGACAAGACCCGCTGGGCCTAACTCCGGGCCGCCAGGGCATCCCGGCAGTCGGGCGTTCGAGGCATGACGGTCAGCGCATACCTCCTGCGCCGCGTGGCGCAATTGCCCCTGGTGATCCTTGTCATCACCGTGGTGGTGTTCGCGCTGATGCGGGTGACCCCGGGCGATCCCGTGGTCATCATGCTGGGGGTCTATGCGTCGCCGGAAGCGCTGGAAGCCGCCCGGCAGGAGTTCAATCTCGACAAGCCGCTGCCCGCACAGTACGTGCTGTGGATCGGCCGCGTGGTCCGGGGAGACCTGGGCATCTCCATCCGCACGCGGGAGGCTGTCACGCGGACGATCGCGGACCGCTTCCCCACCAGCCTGACGCTGGCCGCCGCCGCCATCCTCGTCTCCCTGGCGGTAGCGATCCCGCTGGGCGTCATAGCCGCCTACCGGCGCAACACATGGATCGACCAGGCTTCGATGGTCTCCGCAATGGCCGGCCTCTCGATGCCCAACTTCGCCCTGGCGCTGCTGCTCATCTATGTCTTCGCCCTGCGCCTGGGATGGGTACCCGTGACCGGGATCGGCCTTGTCTCGGTATGGGAGAATCCGCTGCGTGCCATTCCCCCTTATGTTCTTCCCGTCGTCGCCCTCGCGGTCGCCCAGACTGCCGTGATGGCTCGGCTCATGCGCTCCAGCATGCTCGAGGTTCTCTCGCAAGAGTACATCCGTGTCGCCAGGTCCAAGGGGCTTCGCGAACACCTCGTGCTGATCCATCACGCCCTCCGGAACGCACTCATCCCGATCATCACTGTGGTCGCTATCCAGTTTGCCTATCTGGTGGGGAGCACTATCACGATCGAGTTCATTTTTGCCATCCCGGGCCTGGGCTCAGTGCTCATCAACGCGGTCCTGAACCGCGACTTCCCCGTGATCCAGGGGTTCACGCTCTTCATGGCGCTCTTTTTCATTCTCAGCAACCTGGCGGCCGATCTAGTCTACCTGCTGGCCGACCCCCGCATCAGGTACACATGAACCGTATCCGCCGTGAGCGATAGTACACTGCGGGCCAGCACGCGTCTGGTGGATGCTGTCCCGGCCCGCAGCCAGTGGCGCCTGGCCATCAGGGTGTTTCGCCGGAACCGCCTGGCTGCATCAGGGTTCGTGCTCCTCTGCACCCTGGTGGTCGTGACCCTCGCCGCCCCGGTCCTTGCCCCCGCGAGTCCGATCCAGACCGACCTCACCCAGAAACTGGTCCCCCCTGGCCCCGCCCATGTGTTTGGGACCGACCACTTCGGGCGGGATATGCTCAGCAGGCTGCTGCACGGTGCCCGAGTCTCCCTGGCGGTCGGCCTCGTGGTCATCGCCATCTCCATGTCCATCGGCGTGCCGCTGGGATTGATCGCCGGCTATCACGGGGGTCCCGCCGACCACGTGATCAGTCGGATGGTGGATGGCCTGCTCGCCTTTCCGCCGTTCCTGCTCGCCGTCGCCATCATGGGCAGTCTGGGCCAGGAGCTCCGCAACGTCATGCTGGCCCTGGGACTGGTCTACGCGCCGGTGTTTGCGCGTCTGGTGCGCGGCAGCACCCTGGCCGTCCGGGAGGAGCTGTACGTCGGCGCGGCCGTGGCGGTCGGCGCCCATTCCCGACGGATCTTACTGCGATACATTCTGCCCAACGTGCTCGCGCCGATCGTCGTTCAGGCAACCGTCAGCTTTTCCCAGGCGATTCTGGCAGAGGCCTCCCTGAGCTTCCTCGGCCTGGGGACCCAGCCGCCCAATCCGAGTTGGGGCCGCGATCTCAGCGAAGCCCGGCGGTATCTGGTTGATGCCCCCTGGCTCGTGCTCTTCCCGACGCTGGCCATCATGATCAGCGTGCTGAGCGTCAACTTCATTGGCGATGGGCTGCGGGACGCGCTCGATCCGCGGACCCGATTGCAGCGAGAGACCCTGTGAGACCGGCGGAGGTAATACCCTGCTACCCTACGAGAACATCGACCACCTGATCACAACCGAGATGCGGCCGCACAACATGGTGCAGGGGATCGTGCCGCAACTCTACAAGACGGTCCGTGGTACCGGAGACCCCCTGACGTACCGCGCGGCGCGCGCCCTGACAGCGCATCCAGGGAGCCGGATAGCGCTGATCACCGGCATTCCCCTCCCAGGGCACCTGCCGAAGGGGGAGATTGATGGCCCGGTGGGCACCGTGGCTCTGGCGCGCGCTCTCTCCCGGTTAGGACACCACCCGGAGGTTTTGGTTCCGGACGAGCTCGCCTCGGTCATCGGGGTCATGCAACCGGTGGTGGATGTTAGCGCGCCTGTGGTTAGTACCACGGGGCTTACCCGCGGGCAGGTCTCGCAGTGGATCCAACGCTACGACGGCGCGATCACCGTAGAGAAGCTCGGCCGGAACCGGAAAGGCGTGCGCCACTCGATCATGGGTACGCCCATCCCTCCGTCCGACGAGCCCGTCGACGACCTCGTGGACGGATTGACGCAAGAAGGCAAGCTCACGATCGGGATCGGCGATGGTGGCAATGAGATGGGATTTGGGAAGATCTTCCACCTGGCCCGTGAAATCGTGCCCCGCGGTGCCGCATGCGGGTGCCCATGTGCCGATGGGATCGTAACCAGCACCGCCACCCAGCATCTCCTTGTGGCCGCCGTATCCAACTTTGGCGCCTACGGGCTGGTGTCGGCGCTCTCGGTGCTGCACGAGCGGCAGGACCTGCTGCCCGACGGCGAGACTATTGTCCGCACTATTGAGGCCAGCGTCAGTGAGGGCTGTTTAGATGGAGCGCGGGTCGACCCCACCTTCATCGGCGACGACGGGATTCCGGGCACTGCCATCGCGGCCGTCGTGACGCTGCTGCGGACTATCGTTACTCAGTGGTTTACCTTGTTTGACCGACATTTCTAGAGCGGGCGCACCGGCGCCGGAGGAGCATCATGCCGCTGATCGTCGCCGAACACATCGACCGCCTCGTGTGCACCGTGGAGATGCGCTTCCGCTCGGGTCTCCCACGTGGGGTCACGGTGCCCCTGTATGAGGCTGCGCGGCGCGCCCAGGGCGGGCAGCCGCTGGCGTACTTGGCCGCCACGGCGCTCCGCGAGCGCGTCCGCGCGGAGAGCCATGTGCTGGTCGTCACGGGCGCAGGTGCCCCGCCAGGCCTGCCCCGGAGCGAGACCGATGGGCCACCAGGGGCCGCAGCCATCGCCCGCGCCGTCGACTGGGGTTTGGGGGCCAAGCCGGTGATCGTAACCGAGGCGCGCCATGCCGCGCCCATTGTCGCCGCGGTCGAGGCGCTGGGCGTCGCCGTCGTCGAGCCGGAGGTGTTTCGCGGGCGCGGCCACACGGCCGTCCTCGAGACGCTGCCCACGGGTCTCGAGGCCGACCGGATCCGCGCGGCCGAGATCTTCGAACGCTATCAGCCCGCCGCGGCGGTCTTTATCGAGAAGGGCGGGCCGAACGAGGCCGGGATGTACCACAGCATCATGGGGATCGGCCGGGGGCCGGACGTCATGGCCAACGCCTTCCACATCGTGGACCTTTCCCGCCAGCGCCAATGCCTGACCATTGGCATAGGCGACGGCGGCAATGAGATCGGGTTCGGGATGATCCGGGACACGGTGCAGGAAGTCCAGCCGTACGGGCTACGCTGCCAGTGCCCTTGCGAAAAGGGTATCGCGACGGTGACGACCACCGACGTGCTGGTCGCCGCCAGCATCTCCAACTGGGGCGCCTACGGGATCTCGGCGTGCTTGAGCTTGCTGCTCAACCGGCCGGACATGCTGCAAACCGAGGAGATGGAGCGGGTCATGCTGGAGCGGTGCGTCGCCGCAGGCGGCGAAGACGG
>Ga0187893_10009032_pt1 | contig 15487 bp, 14 predicted proteins | sample MA1701074metaG_FD_139574 | JGI IMG/M metagenome (GOLD analysis project Ga0187893, IMG submission 139574) | White microbial mat communities from a basaltic lava cave in the Kipuka Kanohina Cave System on the Island of Hawaii, USA - MA170107-4 metaG ... | reverse complement strand
TGGTGATCGTCGGCATCGGCATCAATTGCCGCCGGCAGCCGGGCCTCGCCGCGCGCCTCGGGCGCCGCGTCGCCGCGCTGGACGAGGTCCTGCGCCGGCCGCTGTCCCGGAACGCCGTGATCGGTGCGGTCGCGCGCGCGGTGCTCGGCGCGCTGGCGGCGTGGGAAAAGTCAACCTGGCCGGTGCGCGAAGAGAAGGCGGCGGCATGATCCTCGCGATCGACGCGGGCAACTCGCGCGTCAAGTGGGGCTGGCACGACGGCGCCTCATGGTCCGGCATCGCGAACGTGTCGCTGATCGAGTTCGCCGCCTCGAGCGATCACATCAACCCGTTCTCGGCAACGCACGAGAACCCCGCGCGCATCCTCATCTCCAACGTCGCCGGCGACGGCGCGCAGCAGCTGATCGTCAACTGGACGAGCATCTTCGACGTGCCGCCCGAGTGGGTGCGCGGCGCAAGCGAGCTGTGCGGCGTGCGCAACCGCTACGCCCGGCCCGAGGCGCTCGGGCCGGATCGCTGGGCGGCGCTCATCGCGGCGCGCGCGCTCGAGCCCGGGCACGACTGCCTGGTGGTCAATGCCGGCACCTGCACGACCATCGACATGCTGACGGCCGCCGGCGAGTTCAGCGGCGGCCTGATCCTTCCCGGCATCGACCTCATGCGCTTCGTCCTGCACGAGCACACCGGCGCCCTGCCGCTGCAGGCCGGCGAATTCACGCCCACGCCGCGCAACACGCTGGACGCGATCGAGACCGGCTGCCGCCACGCGCAGGCGGGCGCGGTCGAGCGCATGTACCGGGGGATGGGCGGCAAGGGACGGATCCTCGTCTCCGGCGGCGGCGGCCCGGCGCTGATCGAGCGCCTGGAAGGTCTCGAATGCCGCTACGTGGAGAACCTGGTGCTCGAGGGACTTGCGCGCATCGGCGCGGCATGAGGGCGCTTTTTCTCCTGCTGGTCGGCGCCAACCTCGCGCTTTTCGCCTGGTCGCAGTACTGGGCGCCGCCGGAATCGGCCTCCGACCGCGAGCCGTTGCGCCGGCAGGTGAGTCCCGAGAAGATCCGCGTGCTCGCCGGCAAGGACCTCGCGGGCCTGCCGGCGGCGACCAAGCCGCGCGCGATCATCGACAGCAGCGCCGCCAAGGCCTGCCTGGAATGGGGCGGCTTCGCGGTCGCCGAGGCGTCGCGCGCGGAGCAGGCGCTTGCGCCGCTCGCGCTCGGCGAGCGCCTGACGCAGAGCCGAAGGGAGGAAACCGCGGGCTGGTGGGTGTTCTTCCCGCCGCAGGGCAGCCGCGCCGGGGCGCAGAAAAAGGTCGCGGAGCTGAAGGGCCTCGGCATCGAGGAGTATTTCGTGGTGCAGGAGGAAGGCCGGATGCAATGGGCGGTCTCGCTCGGCGTCTTCACCACCGAGGAAGCCGCCAAGGCCCGGCTCGAGGCGCTGCGCGCCAGGGGCGTGCGCACCGCGCAGACCGGCGAGCGCGAGACGCGCGTGACGAAGGTGTGGTTCCAGGTGCGCAGCCCCGACGCGGTGCTGCAGGCGAAGCTGCGCGACCTCGCGCAGGCGTACGCAGGCACCGAGCTGCGCGACTGCCCGTAGGAGTTCGGGGACGGGAGTTCGGGGACGGAGCCCGATCTCGCCGAGATCGGGCTCCGTCCCGGAATTTTCATCCGATTGGAATGGCGCCGCCGGGCACGTGCTTGGCGACCAGCTCGAGCAGGCGGTCGGCGCGCACCGGCTTGGTCAGGTAGCCGACCGCGCCCAGCTCCTTGCCGCGATGATCGCCTTCCTCGATCGAGGTGAGGAAGATCACCGGGATGTCGGGCAGCGTCTTGTCGGACTTGAGCGCGGCCACGAACTCGAAGCCGTCCATGTGCGGCATGCTGACGTCCGACAGGATCAGGTCGGGCGGGTTGCGCAGCACGAGGTAGCCCGCGCTGATCGCGTCGGCGGCAGTGCTCACCTCGTAGCCGGCCGAGGACAGGTGCATGCGCAGCAGCTCGCGCAGGCTCTCATCGTCGTCCACCACGAGAATTCTCGCCGCCATGTCAGCGCTGCGCGAACTCCACGCCCTCGGTGCGCCCCTGGGCGGTCTCGAAGTCATACGCCTTTTCCAGGGCGCGATGGCGCTCGAGCAATACGTCGTATTGCGACTTGACGGCCTCCGCGAGCTTCTCGCAGCGGGTTTGCGTGATCGCAAGCGAACTGCGGAAGGCGTCGTGCATGTCGCGTCCGAATTCGAGGTGACCCTCCTGGTGCTTCTTCAGCGCGCCCACATAGCGCGTCCACTCGCTGACGAGCTTGGGCGAGGCGTCGCGCGGCGGGGTCCAGCGCGGCAGCGTGATGATCTCTTTTAGGGTCGTGTCCAGGGTGGCTACGCTGCAGGCCTTACCGGCGCGGCGCGGCGTGTACTGGTAGGCGAGGCTCCACTCGGCAGAACGGTGCAGGCCGTCCTTCATGACCGCGGCGAGCAGCCCGCCGTAGTCCTTGGCCTGTACGTCGAAGTAGCGGATCTCGACCTGGCCGACCTGCCGCGTGCCGCCCATTTGCGGCGCCTGCGGTTTCTTCGGCGCGGCCTTGGCTGCGCCCGGGCCGCCCGGCTTGGCGGACTGGGCAGCTGCGGCGGGCCTGCCCTGCGCCTCAGCCGGCGGCGCGGTAACCGGCGCGGTGCCGCGTACCGTGCTCGCCTTGCTTCCCGGCGGGCAGGCCTGCTCGCTGTAGGTGACCTTGCCCGCGGGCGAGATGCATTTCTCCAGCGCGCCCGCCGGCAGCGCGGGAGCGGCGAGAAGCGCGCACAGGAGAAGCCGGCGGCGCAGCGCGACGGCGCTCATTCCTTCTCCTCCATAGAGTGGCCCTCTTCCAACGTTGGTGCTGGTGGCCCGACTCGAACGGGCGACCTACTGATTACGAATCAGTTGCTCTACCAGCTGAGCTACACCAGCGGTACGCGGAGCCGCGGATTATACGCCCCGGACAGTCTCGGGTCCGCCGCGCCAGATTCCGCGCGGCACGGCGGGCCGCCGAGGGACGTGAACTTGTTCCGCTATACTGGCCCGCGCCGCGCCGTTCGGGGGACGATTCCGGCCGCTGGTCTGCCCGGGCTTGCCCGAGGGGGCGGGGGGTTTCTAGCATCCACGTCCATAAGGGGAGTTCCATGCAACGTCCTGCCCGCAACACCACGTCCGGCTTCACGCTGATCGAGCTGCTTGTCACGGTGGCGATCATCGGCATCCTCGCCGCCATCGCGGTCCCCGGCTACCGCGACTACGTCCAGCGCGGCAAGGTCACCGAGGCCCACGCCACCCTGTCCGACCTGCGCCTGCGGGCGGAGAAATGGTTCGCCGACAACCGCAGCTACGTCGTCGGCACGCCCGACTGGCGCACGGTCACCGGCACCAAGTACTTCACCTACAGCTGCGGCACCCCGACGGCGACCGCCTATACCTGCACCGCCACCGGCGCCGCGGCCGAAGGCATGAGCGGATTCGTCTTCACGATCAACGAATCGAACACGCGCACCTCGACCTTCAGCTCGCCCTCGAGCTGGACCACGCCCTCGCCCAATACCTGCTGGGTGCGGCGCAAGGGCGACGGCTGCTGATGCGCGCGGGCGCCACGATGCAGCGCGGCGTCACGCTGATCGAGCTGATGCTCGGCATCGCGATCTTCGGCATCCTCATGACGCTCGCCATCCCCGCGTTCACGCAGTTCCTGCAGAACCAGAAGATGAAGAACGCGGCCGAGACCACGATGCACGGCCTCACGCTCGCGCGCGGCGAGGCGGTGCGGCGCAACCAGTCGATCCGCTTCCAGTTCGTCTCGACGCTCACCAGCGGCTGCGCGCTCAGCTCGAGCGACCTGAACTGGGTGGTGAGCGTGTCCGACCCGACCGGGGCCTGCGACGCGCCGCCGGGCGGCGGCAACATCGTGCAGGTCAAGTCGGCCAGGGAAGGCACCGAGGGCGTCGCGATGGCGGCCACCGGCGGCTCGAGCATCACCTTCACCGGCCTCGGGCGCGTGAGCGGCGCAGGCATCACCCAGATCGACTTCACGTTCCCGGGCGGCGGCACCTGCCAGCACGCGGGCGGCGAGATGCGCTGCATGCGCGTCCTGGTGACCACCTCCGGCGCGGCCAAGATCTGCGACCCGAAGGTGACCGACAACACCGACCCGCGCATCTGCAGCTGAGGAAAGCGAGCACATGACGACCTCTCAAAAACGGCCGGGCACGCAACAGGGCGTCATGCTGCTCGAGGCGCTGATCGGCATCCTGATCTTCTCCATCGGCATCCTCGCCCTGCTTGGCATGCAGGCGACCGCGATGCGCGCCACCATCGACGCCAAGTACCGCTCGGAGGCGGCGTTTCTCGCCAACGAGATCATCGGCACGATGTGGGTCGATCGTGCGAACCTCGCGAGCTATGCCACGGCGAGCTGCTCGGGCTACACCGAGTGCAACGCCTGGCTGACGCGCCTGCAGGCGAAGCTGCCGAACGCGACCGGGGCGAACGCGCCGACGATCGTGATCGTGGGACAGCAGGCCACCGTAACCATCCTGTGGCAGCGGCCCGGCGACAGCCAGGTCAGCCAGCACATCGCCGTCGCGCAGATCAACAACTCGTGAGCCTGCCGATGCGCGCCCTCCTGCAGAAAGGCATGTCGCTGGTCGAAGTGATGGTGGCCGTGGTGATCGGCATGATCGGCATCCTCGTCATCACGCAGGCCTACATCACCAGCGACAATTTCAACCGCGCCACGCTCGGCGAGGGCGGCGCGCAGATGAACGGCCTGCTCGCGCTCTACTCGGTCGAGCGCGACGTGCGCATGGCGGGCTGGGGGTTCAACAACAGCGCCGCGCTCGGCTGCGGCAACATCTACTGGTATTACGACCCGAATTACTCCTCGAACGTCGGCGGCGGCACGCTGCCGAACATCGCGCTCGCGCCCGTCGTGATCACTCACAACACGGTCACGCCGAGCACCCCGGACCAGATCACGGTCATGTACGGCACCGACGCCGACCGCATGATGCCCACCACGATCGCCAGCTTCAACGCGAAGTCATCCGAGGTTTCGGTGGACGGCACCGACGGCTTCAGCATCGGCGACCTCGTGCTGCTGGTCAACGCGGGGGGCTGCACGCTCGGCAAGATCACGCAGGTCCAGACTGTCGCGCAAAAGCTGCAGCTCAACCCGGGGGCGAGCGGACCCTACAACCCGTCAGCCTGGGGATCGTTTCCCACTACGTACAGCCAGAACGACTCGATCCTGAATCTGGGCAACCCGGTGCTGCGCACCTACCTCATCGGCAGCGGCAGGCTGCGCCTCTCCGAGGGGCTGCTCTCCTCGGGCGCGGCGACGACGTCCGACCTCGTGGACGCGATCGTCGACATGCGCGCGCTCTACGGCAAGGACACGAACAACGACAACATCGTCGACACCTACGACGCCACCACCCCGACGACCTCGGCGGGCTGGCTCCAGGTGCTGTCGATCAGAATGGGCGTGCTCGCCAGGATCGGCAACTACGAGAAGCCGTCGACCTCGGGCGGCAACTGCGACGCGACGACCGCGCAGCCGACCTGGACGGGCTCCACGGCCACCGGCCAGATCGCGGTCGCGAATCCCTTCCGGGCGGTCGACATCACGACCGCCACGAGCCAGGACCGCTGCTACCGGTACCGAGTGTTCGAGACCAACGTGCCGGTGCGCAACATGATCTGGAGGGTCTCATGAGCCGCTCGCCGCGCCGCGCCCAGAAGGGCGTCGTTCTGTTCATCGCGCTCATCGTGCTGGTGGCGATGTCGCTCGCCGGCGTGGCGCTGATCCGCAGCGTCGACACCGGCCAGGTGATCGCCGGCAACCTCGCCTTCCGGCAGGCGGCGATGCACGTGGGCGACAACGGCATCGAGGCGGCGCGTACCTGGCTGCTCGGCCAGGGCGCCACCACGCTCTACAACGACACTCCTGGGGTCACCAACGGGGGCGGCTATTACGCGACCTGGGCTGAGGCTCTCGACCTGCTCGGCAACAAGACCACGACCACCTCGGACGACTTCAACTGGGGGACCGCGATCAACGTCGCCACGCCGGCGCCGCCGGCCGGCTACACCGTGAGCTACGTCATTCACCGCCTGTGCAAGCAGACCGGCGACCCGGCGAGCGTCACATGCGTGAAGCTGCAGGGCGCGGCCTCGAGCAGCGAGTCCGGCACCAAGGGCGCGGCCGCGTTCGGCCAGATCGCGATCGCGGTGCCCACCACGACCACTTACCGCGTCACGGTGCGCGTCGTCGGCCCGCGCAATGCCGTCAGCTACGTCCAGGCCATCATCTACTGAAGCTTCCCAGGCAAGCGGGGAACCCATGAGAAAGCCCACCCTCTTCAGGCGCACGCTGGCCATCGCGCTTAGCGTCGCGATCGTCAATCCCGCGCCGCTGCTCGCACAGACCGACATCTCGAGCCAGCCGCTCGCGCAGCCGGCGGCCAACGTCAAGCCGAACATTCTGCTGCTGCACGACGACTCGGGCTCGATGCGCCAGCAGTACACGCCGGATTTCATCGGCCGCTATTTCGGCGGCAGCAACGCGCAGTGCTACGACAGCGCGGACGGCGGCTCGATCGGCACGACGCTGGAGAACTGCGAGGCGGGCGACCCGCCGCTGATGGCGCCCGAATTCAACACCCAGTACTACAACCCCGAGATCCGCTACTTCCCGGCGGTGAACTACGACGGCACCTCGAAGATCAGCATGACCGCCGCCAACACCACGAACTGGACCGCGGTGCCGACCGACGGCGTCAGCAGCAACACCACCTTCCGCAAGACGACGCTCGACATGCACGGCAGCGGCAGCACGACCACCACCGCCAACCTGGTGACCGGCTACCCGGACCGCGCCTGGTGCACCGCGCAGGCCGACGACCATACCAACGCGGCCAATTTCCCGACCCTCTGCCGCCTGAACAGCAACTACACCTACCCGAACCTGAACTACGGCTTCGGCTTGAATTCGGACAGCACGGTCAAATACATCTTCGGCGCTCCCTACTACTACCGGCTGCAGACGACCGAGTACTGCACCGACACCAACATGACGAGCTGCATCGCCTCGACTACGCCGACCGCAACGCATACGGTGCCGGCGCCGGTGCGCTGGTGCGACAGCACCGCGCTGACCAACTGCCAGGCCAAGCGCCAGGGCAGCTTCACACGCCCGAAGTTCACCGGCACCGTGGTCGGCGCAGGCGGCTCCAATCCGGCGGCGAGCGCGACCGGCACCATCACGGTCAAGAATCCGCAATCGGACGCTTTCACGGGGACCATCACCGGCATCACCGTGGGAGCCACGCAGCTCATCGCCACTACCGTCACCGGCACCGGCCCGATGGTGGCGAATACCGTCGCGACGTCGATCAAGAACGAGATCAACAACAACACCGCGGCCGGTCTCACCCACGGCTACGTCGCGAGCTGCACCGGCGGCGCGACCTGCACCAGCAACGTGGTCACGATCACGGCGCCGGCGGTCGGCACGCTCTACAACGGCCTTGCGGTGGCGGTCGCCTCGACCGGCACCCCCCTTACGCGCGCCACCGCTTCGTTCAACACCGATGACGCGGACAACAACGACACCGTCAACGGCCTCACGGTGGGGCCGACCCAGCTGCTGTCATCCTCGATCACCTGCAACACGAGCACCTGGTGCACCGGCAACCAGGCCTCGCGCGACGCGCTGATGGCGCAGGCGGTCGTCGACATGATCAATGCCAATACGAGCGCCAGCCTGGCGCACGGGTTTACCGCGACCCGCTCCGGGGAGACCGTGACGGTGACGGCCCCCGTCGGCTCCGGCTCGGAGTACAACGGCCTTGCGGTCACGCTCAGCGAGAGCGGCATCACCAACGTCACCGGCGTGACGATGAGCGGCGGCACCACCAACGGCGACATCGAGACCACCGTCACCAACTTCACCGGCGGCGGCGACGCCAACGAGGGCCGCACCAACACCGGCACCTGGGTGCGCACCAACATCGTCAGCGGCCAGACCTACCCCAAATTTTCGGCGCGTACCGACTGCGTCGGCGCGAGCTGCACCTACGATGAGGAAATGACCAACTTCGCCAACTGGTATTCGTACTACCGCAGCCGCGGGCAGATGGCGAAAACCGCCCTCGGGCGCGCTTTCGTTGGAATCTCGGACGCGTTCCGGGTCGGCTTCATGACGATCAACGTGACGAGCAGCTCGCTTGGCACGCGCTTTCTCGCGGTCAACGACTTCAGCACCGCGAGCGGCGGCCAGAAGGACCTCTGGTACCAGCGCCTGTATGCCACCAGCGACAACGGCAGCACGCCGCTGCGCGAAGCGCTGTCGCGCGCCGGACGCTACTACGCCGGCGTGACCGGCGGCATCAATCCCACCGGCATGTCGCCCAGCCCGATTCAGGTCGCCTGCCAGCCGAGCTACACCATCCTGGTGACCGACGGTTACTGGAACGGCAATCAGGGCGTCGACCTCTCGGGGAGCGCGGTCGGCAATCAGGACAACGTCGACTCGGGCTACTCGAAACGCAGTGAACCGGGCGTGGCGCCGGGCGGCGGCCGGTACGACGGCGGTCTGTCCGGTTCGACCAACACACTGGCGGACGTCGCGATGTACTACTACAAGACCGACCTGCGCACGGACCTCTCCGACCAGGTGCCCGTCACCTCGAGGGACCCGGCATCGCACCAGCACATGACCACCTTCACCGTGGGCCTCGGCCTCGCCGGGCGACTCACGTTCGACAAAGGTTATGAGAACGGCACCAGCCCCGATTTCGAGCGGCTGAAGATCGCGCCGGCCTCGGGCGGCCTCGACTGGCCCGTGCCGGCAGCCGACAGCGAAACCGCGCTCGACGACCTGTGGCATGCGGCGGTCAACGGCCGCGGCACCTTCTTCAGTGCCAAGGACCCGGCCGAGCTGGCGACCAGCATCACGGAGACGCTCAGCTCGGTGCAGGCGCGAGTGGGCGCGGGCGCGGCGGCGGCGACCTCGAACCTGCAGCCGGTCGCGGGCGACAACTTCGCCTTCACCGCGCAGTACGAGACCGTGACCTGGATCGGCGACATCAAGGCGCGCACGATCGACCTGTCGACCGGCGTCGTCGCCTCGCGCGAGCTATGGTCCGCTGCGGCGCTGCTCGATGCGCGCGCATCCGAAGGGCGCAGCATCTATACGTTCCATGCCGCCGACGACACGGCGCCGGCCACCGGCAACGGCAACAAGCTGAAGCATTTCTGCTACCCGGCGGCGATGGGGACGGCCGCCTACCCGGGGTGCACCGACGGGCCGGGACTCGCCGACCCCTCGGAGATGGACTACTTCCTGACGCAGGCGACCTCGCCCGCGCCGGGCAACGAGCCGCGGCTCGCGCAATCGACGCCCTGGGCGACGGACCTGAGCGGCCGCAACCTTTCCGCCACGCGCGAAAGCCTGGTGGACTACCTGCGCGGGCAGACGGTGAACGAGGATACCGGCTCGTCCACGCCGACGGCCTCGGACCTGTACCGCGCGCGCGTCAGCCGGCTCGGCGACATCATCAATGCGCAGCCGGCGTACGTGAAGGGCTCGCCCTTCAGCTACAACAGCGGCGCCTTCGTCGGCACCGACCCGTTCTACACCGAGTTCAAGAACACGACCAACGGGGTGAGCGGCACGCGCAAGGGCACGGTGTACGTGGCGGCGAACGACGGCATGCTGCACGCCCTCGAGACCGACCCGGACAACCAGCCCTACTACCAGACCGGCGGCATCGGCACCATCACGGTGAGCGACGATACCTTCACGGGCACGCTCAACACCAGCGCGACCAGCGGCGAGGGCTCGGAGCGCTGGGCGTATATCCCGGGGATCGTGGTTCCCTACCTGAAGCGGCTCGCCGACAACCCCTACACGCACCGCTACTACACCGACGGCACGCCGATCGTCGGCGACGTCTGCTTCGACCACACGACCGCCACGCCGTGCTCGGCGCAGAACAAATGGCGCACGATCCTGGTCGCCGGCCTGAACGCCGGCGGGCGCGGCTACTACGCGCTCGACGTCACCGACCCGGACAACCCGAAGGCGCTGTGGGAGGTCAAGGGCGGCACCGGCACCACCTGCCTCACCGCCGCGCAGGCCGACGGCGGCACCTTCAGCGAGGATTGCAACATCGGCCTCAGCTTCGGCAATCCGCTCATCGTCAAGCGCAAGTCCGACGGCAAATGGGTGGTCATCTTCACCTCCGGCTATAACAACGTCTCGCCGGGCGACGGCAAGGGCTACCTCTACATGGTCGACGCGCAGACCGGCAAGATCCTGAAGCGCCTCACCACCGGCGTCGGCTGCGACGGCGTGAGCACCACCTCGCCCTGCGTTGCCGGCACGGTCGACCCGAGCGGACTCGGCAAGATCAACGCCTGGGTGGACAACGCCGCCTTCGACAACACGGCGCTCACCGTTTACGGCGGGGACCTGAAGGGGAACGTCTGGCGCTTCGAGCTGGACGGCACCGCGTTCCCGACCGTGACGCAGTACTCGGTCACGCGGCTCGCGACGGTCGTGGACCCGAGCGGCGTGGCGCAGTCGATCACGGTCAAGCCGGAGCTTGGCAAGGTCAACAGCTCCGAGCGCGCGGTGTTCATCGGAACGGGCCGGTTCCTCGGCACGACCGACAAGTCCTCGATCCAGCGCCAGAGTTTCTACGCCATCCGGGATCAGATGAACAGCATCACCAGCCCGGTGTTCAACATGGCGCGCTCGGGGAGCTACCCGACCCAGACCATCTCCGGGTTCACGCGCCAGACGCTGATCCCCAGCACGACCAACCCGCTGACCCAGCGCACCACCGCGGTCAACACCGACGTGCCGTTCCAGTCGCCGACGCAGAACGGCTGGTTCATCGACTTCCCCGATGGCGGCACGAGCGGCAGCCCGTCGGAGCGCGTCAACGTCGATCCGATCCTGCAGCTCGGCACGCTGGTGGTGCCCTCCAACGTGCCGAACTCCGACACCTGCGTGGCGGGCGGCTACGGCTGGATCAACTTCCTCGACTACAAGACCGGCACCTACATCGTCGGTTCGACCAACAACACGGTCAGCCAGAAGATCAGCTCCTCGCTGGTGGTCGGCATCAACGTGGTGCAGCTGCCCGGCGGCACGGTCAAGACCATCGTGACCACCGCCGACAACCAGCAGCTCACCGAGGCGACGCCGGTCGGCGCGACCGCGGTCACGGGCCGGCGCGTGTCGTGGCGTGAGCTCTTCTTCGAGTGACGCCGCGCTCCCGGGGGCCGGCCCGCAGCGAGCGCTGAGCCCGCGCCTCGGCGCCGCGCTCGCCGCATCGGTCGCGCTGCACGTCTACGGCCTCGCGCTGCTGGAGGCGATGCCGCGCGGCATGAGCTGGGGCGAGCTCTCGATGCTCGAGCCCGGCGGGCGCGCGAGGACGCTGCGTGCGGTGCTGCGCCCCGAGGCACCGGCCTGGACTCCGCCGCTTGCGCCGGCCCTGCCCCGGCCCGCGCCGACGCCGACGCCGGCCGAGCCGGCGCCCTCGGGCCAGCCGGGCGGATCGGCGGCGGCGCCCACGCTCTCTCCCCTGCCCCCGCAGCGCTACTTCCAGACCCGCGAGCTCGACGTGCGGCCGGGGATTCTGGTGCGCATCGAGCCCGAGTACCCGGAGGCCGCGGCGCGGCGCTTCCTCTCCGGCCGCGTGATCGCGCGGCTGCTGATCGACGAGTCGGGCGCGGTCGAGCGCGTCGCGATCGTCAGCGCCGAGCCGCCGGGCTACTTCGAGGAGTCGGCCGTCAGGGCCTTCATGGCCGCGCGCTTTACCCCCGGCATGAAGGACGGCCGCGCGGTGCGCGTGCAGATGCTGCTGGAAATCACCTTCGACTCGCCGCCGCCGCCCAAGCCGGCCAGCGTCTCGTCCTGACTAGCGTTTCCCGGCCAGCGCGCGCGGCAGCGTGAACACGACGTGCTCGGCGATGCCCTCGAGCGGCCGCACGCTCTGCGCGCCGAGCTCCTGCAGCCGCTCGATCAGCTCGTTCACCAGCACCTCCGGCGCCGAGGCGCCCGCGGTCACGCCGACGCGCGACTTGCCGGCGATCCATTCCGCGCGCAGCTGCGAGGCGTCGTCGACCATGTAGGCGTCGACGCCCATGTTCTCGGCGACCTCGCGCAGCCGGTTCGAGTTCGAGCTGTTCGGCGAGCCGACCACGATCACCACGTCGCAGCGCGGCGCCATGAACTTGACCGCGTCCTGGCGGTTCTGCGTCGCGTAGCAGATGTCGTCCTTCTTCGGGCCGCGGATCTCGGGAAAGCGGCGCTTGAGCGCGGCGACGATGCGCTCGGCGTCGTCCACCGACAGCGTGGTCTGCGTCACGTAGGCGAGCGGCGCCGCCGGATCGACCGCAAGCCGGTCCACGTCCTCCACCGTCTCGACCAGGTGCATGCGGTCCTGCGACTGGCCCATGGTGCCCTCGGCCTCCGGGTGGCCGCGGTGCCCGATCATGACGATCTGGTAGCCGTCGCGCAGCATCTTCGCCACCTCGACGTGCACCTTGGAGACCAGCGGGCAGGTGGCGTCGAACACCTTCAGCCCGCGCGCCTTCGCCTCGGCGCGCACCGCCTTGGAGACGCCGTGCGCAGAGAAGATCACCGTGCTGCCCGCCGGCACCTCGGCGAGCTCCTCGACGAAGACGGCGCCCTTCCTGCGCAGGTCCTCGACCACGTACTTGTTGTGCACGATCTCGTGCCGCACGTAGATCGGCGCGCCGTGCTGCTCGAGCGCGCGCTCGACGATCTCGATCGCGCGCTCGACGCCGGCGCAGAAGCCGCGGGGGTTGGCGAGCAGGACGTCCATGCCCGGATTATCCCCCCTTCGGCTTTCTGCGATAGGCCTGATCGAAGGCGGCCTCGAGCTCCGGATGCGTTCCGCGCAGGCGGTCGATGACCCGCTTCGCCCACTCGAAGTACTCGCGCCGGCGCGCCAGGTCCCATTTGGCCGGCGGGCGCTCGGCGACGTCGCGCAGGTTGCAGATCTTGTCGGCGAGCTTGACCAGCTTCGCCTCGCGGCTCGCGCGCGCCGCGTGCTCGACCTGCATCTTCTTGCGGATGTGCTTCTTGAGCATCTTGTTGTCGGTGACCTCGAGCACGATCGAGGCGATGTGCCGGCCGAACTCCTTCTCCAGCTCCTCCGGCGTGGTCTGCGTGTCCTCGATCGTGTCGTGCAGCAGCGCTGCGGCGAGCACGTCGACGTCGGCGACGCCGCCCTCGCGCGCCAGCAGCTCGGCGAGCGCGATCGGATGGTTGATGTAGGGCGAGGCCTCGGCGTCCTTGCGCCGCTGGTGGCGGTGCTTGTGCGCGGCGAAGGCGAGCGCGCGCAGGAGCAGCGGCAGGCGCAGCTCGGGCGCCTCAGGCGCGCTTCTCACGGCCCTCCCCTTCCTTGTGCAGGAAGCCCTCGACGATCAGGATGCCCGCGCCCACCACGATCGCCGAGTCGGCGACGTTGAACGCCGGCCAGTGCCAGCCGCCGGCGTGGAAATCGAGGAAGTCGACCACGTGCCCCCATTGCAGCCGGTCCCAGAGGTTGCCGACCGCGCCCCCAAGAATCAGGGCCAGCCCGAGGCAAAAGAGCGCTTTGCCCGGGTCCTTGAGTATCAGATATCCGATGATAAGAACGGCAACCGCGGCGACCGTGACGAAAAACGGCGTCTGCCAGCCCGGGGCGGAGGCGAGGAAGCTGAAGGCCGCGCCCTTGTTGAAGACGAGCACCAGGTTGAAGAAGCCGGTCACCTCCAGTCCTTCGCCCGGCCTGAAGTGCTCGAGCACCGCGAGCTTGGTCGCGCGGTCGAGCAGCACCACCAGCGCCGCCAGGCTGAACCAGTGGACCGGCCTAGGCATAGCGGCGCGCTTCGCCCGCGCCGTGCAGGTTCGACTCGCAGCGGCCGCACAGGCCCCTGGCGTTCACGTCGGCGCGATAGTGCCAGCAGCGCTCGCACTTCGGCTGCTTGCTCGGGATGACGTCGACCGTCACGGGCGAGCCGTTGACCTGCTGCACGCTCGCGCGCGAGGTGATGAGCACGAACTTCAGGTCTTCTCCAAGCCGGGCGAGCGATTGGTAGGTCGCGCCGTTGGCGCGGATCTCCAGCTCGGCGGCGAGCGAGGAGCCGATCTGCTTCTGCTCGCGCTTCTCTTCCAGCCGCTTGGTGACGAGCTCGCGGACCCGGCGCACGTTCTCCCAGTGCTCGAGCACCGCCTCGTCCAGGCCATGGTCCGGCAGCGTGTGCCAGACCTCCTCGAACACGCACTTGTCGGCGTCCTTTATGAAGACTTTCCAGGCTTCGTCCGCGGTGAAGCTGAGGATCGGCGCCATGAGCCGGAGCAGGCTCTGGGTGATGTGCCAGAGCGCGGTCTGCGCCGAGCGGCGCGGGTGTGAGTCGGCCCGGCATGTGTAAAGCCTATCTTTCGAAACATCCACATAAAACGCACCCAGGTCCTCCGCGCAGAACGCCTGCAGCTTCTGCGACACGAGGTGGAACTGGTAGCGCTCGTAGTCGGCGGCCGCGCCTTCCTGCAGTTTCGCCGTCAGCGCGAGCGCGTAGCGGTCGAGCTCGACCATCTCGCCGACCGGCACCGCGTGCTGCGCGGCATCGAAGTCGGAGGTGTTGGCAAGCAGGAAGCGCAGCGTGTTGCGGATGCGCCGGTAGCCCTCGACCACGCGCTTCAGGATCTCGCTCGAGATGGTGAGCTCGCCCGAGAAGTCCCCGCTCGCCACCCACAGGCGCAGGATCTCGGCGCCGAGCGTGCCCGCGATCTCCTGCGGCGCCATCGTGTTGCCCTTCGACTTCGACATCTTGCGGCCTTCCAGGTCGATGACGAAGCCGTGCGTGAGCAGCCCCTTGTACGGCGGGATGCCGTTCATCATGCATGACACGAGCAGCGACGAGTGGAACCAGCCGCGGTGCTGGTCGGAGCCCTCGAGGTACAGGTCGGCCGGGTACGTGGTCTGCGCCGCGTGCGAGCCGCGCAACACCGTGAAATGCGTCGAGCCCGAGTCGAACCAGACGTCCAGGGTGTCGCGACTTTTCTCGTAGTTTTTTCCCTCTTCTTTCCCGAGAAGTTCATCGGCCGTGATGGACTGCCAGGTTTCAATTCCTCCCTGCTCTACGCGTTTGGCCACCTGCTCGAGCAGCTCGGGCGTGCGCGGGTGCAGCGCGCCGGTCTCGCGGTGCAGGAAGAACGGCATCGGCACGCCCCACTGGCGCTGGCGCGAGAGCGTCCAGTCGGGCCGGTTGGCGATCATGCCGTGCAGGCGCGCCTGGCCCCAGCCGGGGAAGAATGCGGTGGCCTCGATGCCGCGCAGCGCGGTTTCGCGCAGGGTTTCAGCGCCCACCTTCTTGTCCATCGCGGCAAACCACTGCGTGGTGGCGCGCAGGATCACCGGCGTCTTGTGCCGCCAGCAATGCATGTA
>Ga0187893_10009030_pt1 | contig 15489 bp, 18 predicted proteins | sample MA1701074metaG_FD_139574 | JGI IMG/M metagenome (GOLD analysis project Ga0187893, IMG submission 139574) | White microbial mat communities from a basaltic lava cave in the Kipuka Kanohina Cave System on the Island of Hawaii, USA - MA170107-4 metaG ... | reverse complement strand
GGTCCGGCCTGCTGCCACACGACGCGTGCGGCCTCGATGCCCTGGTCGAACACGCGTCCGAGGGCGTCGCTTGCACTGGGTCCGCCGCCCGCCAGCGCCCCGGCCAGGGCGTCGGGGCCCTGGGTGAACACGTCGTAGAAGAACGTCGCGAACGCACCCCAGCTCGAGGCCAGGACGAAGACGGCGGTCGCCGTGAACAGATGCTTGACCACCTGACCACCCGGTCAGGCGGAGCGCTCCGTACCAGACGAGGATCCCAAACAGGGCGACGTACAGAATCAGCATGAGCCGCAGCGACGTCGCGTTGGCTGCGGCGACGTTGCTCCACGCGGTGACTGTGTAGGGCTTCACCGTGGCGTCCACGAGCTGCAGCGTGTCGACGACGAAGTTCGGCATGGGCTGTCTCAGCGCTTCACGAGCTTCTCGTAACGCGCCTTGACGCGTGGATCTGCGATGTGGGGCGGAGTCACTGCCCTCGGAATGCCGGCATCGGCAGCCCGCTTTTGAAGGCCTCGCTCGCAAGACTCGCGGTTCGCGTCGCCACCGGAACCAGCGTCGCGACCGAAGAGCGCGGCATCGCAGCCGAGGAAGGCGAGGTTGCCGATCGCCTTGATGAACTGATCGTCCGTCGCTGCGATGAGGGGGTTCTCGTCCTGCGGTGCGCAGGCGCCCAGGGCGAGCAGGAGGACGACGAGTGCGCGCTTCATGACCGCCACGGATCGTTGGCCGCCCGCTCGGGGCCGCAAGGGCTCGCTCCAGCGCCGGCGCACGGCGCCGGCCGGTGGTTCGTCGCGGTGCAGGCGGCGAGTCCGAGTAGAAGAGCAACGAGGAGCGATCTCATCGCGACCTCCTTTCCACACGTGCCCTAGTTGGTCTTCAGGAACTCGGCCCGGGTGGCCGTGCCCGAGTTGCTGCCATTCTGGGCGGTGGCGAGCAGCATCAGCTGGATGCTCTGCAGCCGGGCGAGCTCGATCGAGATGAAGCTCTGCTCGGCGAGCATGCGGCTGTTGAGGTCGACCGCCTGCTTGAGGGAATCCGCCTGCTCGATCTGCTCGTTGAGCGCCTCGATGTTGCGCAGGCGCTTGCCGAGCTGATCGAAAAGCGCCTCCGCGGCGGCGAAGGCGGCACGCGTATGATCGCTGGAGAGCTGGTAACTCCAGTTCGCTCGATGGCCGGGAATCCCCGGGACGATGATCTTGGCGTCGATGGTCTTAAGCCGCTCTTCGTACCACTTCAGCCGGTCCGCGTAGCGGCCCGGATTCAGGCCGGCCTTCTGCATGGCGATGACGTCCTGCCAGGTGGTGGGGAGCCATCGGCGTTCCGCCTGCTCGGCAGCGCCGTTCAGGAGCCAGGCTTTTCCGGTGACCCCGCTGATCTGCTGATTCGTTCGCACCGCCTCGATGACCTGCTCCCGGAGCTTTTCGTATTGCGCCTTCAGGGTGTTGTACTGCTCGATCATGGTTCGAATCTGAGTGGGCCATTGCACCTGTGCGAAGACATCGACGACGGCCCACTGCGCCTGCGCGGGCAGCGCGACCAGCAACGTCGCGAGCGAGAGAAGCCTAATGAACGGCAGGAGCAGATTTCGCATGTTTGACTCTCCTTTTGAGATGGGGCAGCCACCCCTCGGGGTCTTCGCCAGCCTCGGCGAGGAGCTCGTGGAGCAGCCGCACGTTCTCGGCGGTTCCCGAGAGCACGGGGATCAGGTCCTCGAGACCCGAAAGATCGAGCTTGGCGACCACCGAATCTGTGCCGTGCTTGACCAGGAAGCAGCGGCTCTCGGGCTCCAGGCTTCGGACGACCTGGTACTCCCGTTCCGACAGCTTGAAAGCGTCGCAGTAATGCTTCTTGCTCGCCTTATAGTTGGGAAGGAAGACGCTGGTGGCGGCCTGTTGGACCAGCGTGTCGCCGATCGCGGATTCGACTGCGCTCTCGATGTTGGGCGTGACGAAGACGACGATCGCGTTGAGCTTCCGCAGCGTCTGGAGCCAGTCCTTGATCTGCGGTGCGAAGATCGGGGTGTCGAGGAGCTTCCAACCTTCCTCGAGCACGATGATCGTTGGCGTGCCGTCGAGCTGCAGCTCGATGCGGTGGAAGAGATAGAGCAGTACCGGCGCGAGTGCGACCGGGTCGTCCAGGATCTCGCCCATCTCGAAGCCGAAGAACCGGCCATCCAGGCACAGCCGATCCTCGGTCCCGCCGAAGAGCTTGGACCGGTTGCCATTGCCGTACCAGACGGAAAGCTTCCCGCCGAGCGTGCCCGGGCCTTCCAGGCCGAGAAAGGGAGCGACGTTCTCAAGCGTCCTCGACGATGGCGGCAGGGTGTAGTTGCCTTCGACTGCGTAGCCGATTGCAGTCGATTCGACGGCCTTGAGCGGCTCGCCGAAGGCGGCGATGAGGGCCCCGAGCCAGCGTTCGAGGAATGCGCGGTCCGCCGGGCTATCGGGCAGCTGAAGCGGGTTGAACCCCGCATCGTGTCCCCCGCCCAGTACCGCGTAGGTCCCGCCCATCGCGCGGATGAAGATCTCCGCGCCGTGGTCCTTGTCGAAGTAGAACACTCGCGGCCGGAACTTCGCGCTCTGGACGAGCAGGAAGTTCATCGCGACGCTCTTGCCGGCGCCCGTCGGACCGATCAGGAGGGTGTGGCCCACTTCGCCGCGGTGCCAGTTGAAGAAGTAGGGCGTGCCCGAGACGGTCTCGAGCAGCGTCACTGCCGGCCCCCAGTGGTTGCCGGACGGTTTCCCGCAGGGATAGTTGTGGAGGGAGGCGAATCCGGCGAAGTTCGCGGTGCTGATGAGGGCGCGGCGTGCGATGTAGGGGAAGTTTCCGGGGAGCTGAGCCCAGAAGGCCGCCTCGAGATTGAGATCCTCGCGGACGGACACAATACCGATATCGACAAGCGCGGCTTCCACATCTGCCACTGCCTTGTCGAGCTCGGCGAGCGACTGTTCGACGCACAGCACGGTCAGGTGGTGGTGGCCGAAGGCGATATAGCCGGATGTCGCATCATCCAGCGCCTGATCGATCTCGCTGACCTGACTCGCGGCGAGATCCTCGGTCTGGACCATTCGCCGCTGCTGCATCTGCATCCGGCCCAGGGCCGTCTGTCGATCTTCGAAGACAAACGACTGCGTGATGACGAGCTCCCTGGGAATCTGGAGAAACCGGTCCAGGAGCCCCGCATAGGTCTCCGGCCCCTACTCCTTGATTGAGACGATAGAAGCGAGCTTGGGCGCGGACGAGGGTGCGCCCGCGATCTCCAGAGCGTCTCGGCCAAAGTAGATCCTTCGCCAAGGTAGGTACTTCGAGAGATCCATTCTCGGCAGCAGGAGGGGACGGTCTTCCAGGTTGATGAGTCGTCCGAGGAATCGCGCCGGTTCGGAATAAGTCCAACCGTCCTGGCGAACGAGACCCAGAACCCGGGGCCGGTACTCCTGAAGGGAAGCGAGGAATCGCTGAGAGATCGCCTGCAACTCTTTGTGCGCCAGGCGCAGCGCCACCTGGCGCTCCCTACGGCTCGCTCGATGCGACAAGCGATCCATCCAGCTCTTTGCACCGCGGACGCTACCCGACGGTGCCTTGCGGAGCAGCGTCACATAGAGCTCGTTTGCGAACGTCCTCGTCGACACGTGCTTCGCGCGCCAGCGGCGGTCGACTTCGGTCGCGAAGCCGACAGGAAATTCGCCGTCCGGATAGACGGAGAGCCTGCGCCGGATGGTGTGGACGTAGACGGCGAAGCGGCTGTCTGCCGCGCTACGGAGCAGGGCGTTGCGCAGGTTCTTCCGGAGTACGAGGAGCTCGTCGTCAGCGGTCTCGAACGGAAGTCCCGCGAGCTGGATGACCTGCACCAAGTCCTCTTGCTTCGTGAGCAGGGTGTCGGCGTCGTAATGGCAGGCGTACGGGATGTGCTCGCACTCCGGCACCTCGCGCTTGGCGATCCTGGCCAAGCGAGGTCGGGGAGGGGAGAGGACGACGTCAAGCGAGGTCATAGGTCGTTGCGCCCCAGAAGCGCCGGTTGACGCACCGCGCGCACTTCGAAGCTTTCACGTACGCCAGGTCGAACACGTGCGGATCCCGCAGGCAGGCGAGATATCCGAGACCATGGATCGGAAACGCGAGCAGCAGCGCGAGCCAGGAATGCGCGGCAAGGAAGCCGATCAGGCACACGATCAGATTGATGACGAAGAAGGAGTGATTAACGCCCCAGAACATCGCCGGCCGCGTCAATCCCAGGAACACGGGGTCGGTGCCGTCCGCAAACGTCGCCTGCTCGCCGTTCGCGTTCATCGGGCGAAGAGGTCCACGATCTCGGCGGCACCGAACACGATGGCGATCCCGAGGATGATCTCGCCCGCGCGCCAGTAACTGAGTCGCCCAAACCAGGCCGCGATGCCGAGGCCAGCTACGCCAAGGATTCCGAGCAGACGACCAGTCGTGCCGGTCATGAAGTCAACCAATGTTTGCAAGGCGGTGTTGATCTTCCCGAACGCCTGCGCGTAGCTCGCGTCGCAAAGAAGCATCATCGCGACCGCAGAAGCGCATAGGAATAACCATCGGCGGTATGGCAGTCGATGCCGCTCAACCAGGACTTCCTGATGTAGATGCACTCGAGCTATCCCATCAGAGCACTTGCAAAGCAGACGGGACTTGTGGTTAAGTTTCTACGCAAGAAGATAGCTACAAAATTGGGGAGCAACGGCGGCTTAAAGGAATATAGACACATGTTCCGAATGCTGCACCTGTCAGAAATGGTAGGGGTCGAACCGCTGATAAATCAGGGCTACGTCCCCGAATTCGTCTCGTCACTCCTGAAGGCGAAGACCGGAAGCCAGCTCGTCAAGACGGTTTCCGAGATCGTTCGAGAGATAGGCTTCGACACGTTCGTGTACGGATCGCTCGTGCCGAACGAGGCGAACGATCCCGACATCGTGGTGGTCACCACCATGCCTCAGGAGTGGGTCGCGCGATACGACCGCATGACGTACTTTGAAGTTGATCCTCGCGTGCAGAACTGCTTGCGCCACGTCACCCCGTTTCTCTGGGACTCGAGGCGAAGCTACGGGCCGAAGGCGGACGCGTTTCTGAAGGACGCGGCGCAGTACGGGCTGGGGAGTGGGATAACGCTCCCCTTCAGGAGCACGACCGGTGAGAACTCGATGTTCGGCGTCAACTCATCACGGCCGGAACTTCCCGAGGACGAAGCACTGCAGCTTGCTGTTGGGCGGACATACCTCTTCGCCAGTTACTTTCACGAGTGGTTCTTTCACAACCTTCGGAGTCAGCTTGTCGTCTTCGACATGCCTGTGGGGGAGGTCAGCAAGCGGGAGCTCGAGGTGCTCGCATTGGCGGCGCGTGGGCATTCGTCGAAGCGCATCGCACGAGAACTCGGGATCAGCGAGAGCACGGCCAACTACCATATCGCTTCGGTGAAGCGTAAATTTAAGGTCCGAACGCGGTCTCAGGCGATCGCGCAGGCCGTCCAGACAGGACTCATCCGGTGAGAGCCAGGCGGCGGCTTAAATCGGGAAGGATGAATAGGTGAGCATTACGCGAGCGAACGCAGGAAAAGCGGGGCAGCGGAAAGCGGCGCCGCGGGATCTTGGAAGGAAGGTCACGCGGAACATCAGCGTCCAACTCGGCCTGATCAAGGAGGTCGACAGGATCGCGGCCGTGACGAAGACGAAGACAGGCCTGCAGATGGACCGCTCTAAGCTGCTCGGGGTCCTGTCGGAGCTGCTCCTCGAGGCAGAGGAGTACCTGGATCTAGACCGCATCTACACGCCGCAGAACTTCAAAGGCGCCGTGGCGAATGCGATAGGGGCGCACGCGCAGGTAATCAATGGCGGTCCAGGCAGACGGCGAACGCTAGCGCGAAAATAGCTCCGGCTCCGCACGCCGGACGCCGTTCATTGCCGTGCGCATTTGGTGAGATCGATCCGCCTTTCCTCGGTTGCGTCAGTCGCACGCGTCTCTGCCTGAATAGGAGTGAATGGCTCCGCCGGCTCGTCGAAGAAGTGTTGCTCAAGGACTGGCAACGCCTCTCGCGCGCAGCTAGCGCCAAGGCCTCGTAGACGGTCAATCATCTCCACCCGGTCAAGAGCGAATTTGCCGACTGGCACTATGGGCTGATACCGAAAGTACCGAGGTGCCGCCTCGCTATGTTCGGAGACGAGCTTTGCCGTCCCCGCTGAAGCGCGCGACTGGCCTCGCATGAAAAGCTCCGTCGACTTAAGCAGGAGATCCTTGTAGCCCGCCGCCGTGGGGATGTCGAGAGTCTCTTCAGTACACCCCAAACTCAAGAGAAAGAGCTCGTCTTCCTTCCAGCCCAAAACGCTCCGCGCCTCGACCGCGGCGAAGCCGGCAGGGTTATTGGCCCAGATGCCCCCGTCGATCAGTGGGGCGCCACTCGGCATGACGTGCGCCCGGAAGTAGGTCGGAGCAGCGGCGGTCGCGAGTGCAACGTCCACGGCGCGCTCGCGCCAATCGACCCGGAAGCGTGGATGGTGGCGCGTTTTGAAGACGTAGAGGTCATCCTTGTCGGCGTGGTAAGCGGGAATGACGAGGCGAACTTTGCTATCCCCAAGACACCTCGCCCCGAACGCGGCTGTCAGCGCTTCGCGAAGCGCATCCGGCTCATACTTTGGCCACACGTACTGCTGGCCTCGGCGTCTCCAGGCGCGGAGTCTGGCGAGCCATGTACGGCCAAGCCCCTGCTCACTTCTCAGGCCGGCCTGGTCGAAAATGCGCGGACCCTCGTTGACGTAGAACGCAACGATTTCGCGCGCCGACATGCCTAGCCCCAATCCGAGGGCAATGATGCCGCCGGTCGATGTCCCGGCGACTAGATCGAAATAGTCGGCGATGCGCTTGCCAGTCGCACACTCAACCGCATCGAGGAACGCGGCGGCGAGAACCCCTTTGATCCCGCCGCCATCGAGGGAAAGAATCCTGCGCTTAGGCGGCATCGCGTTTCTCCGGGTGGCGGCCCCCGCCTTTCCACTCGTCGCTCACGAGCCACTCCTCGAAGTAGAACAGCCACAAATAGGTCCAAGGCACGATCGTGTCAGCGAGTGAAGCACCCGGCGACCAGTCACCGGCTGCCGGATCGTACACGCAGAGCCGCACAGGGTTCGTCGAGTACACGTGGGGCAGATGCCTCCCTTGGGCCAGGGCGTTCAGGTCGGGCGAGAGAACTACAACCTGCGGCGTGTCGTCCTTCTTGTAGCGGATGCGAACGCGATAGACGCGTCCGAGCGGCGAGGGCCGAGCCTCAAACTCCCAAACGAGTTCGCCCCGGCTTACAAGACCATGCCCCTTGCTGATCAGGCTTCCCCGCAGCCGGAGCCACTGTTGTTCAGGGCTAAGCCAGGGGCTGCCGGACCTTCGCACGCTACCGTCCGAAGAATGTGTTGGGGCGAACATTCACGCGGCCAGCCGCTGGCGCGGTTACGACGCCCAGGCTCGGGGCCACGAGCAGCGAACCCGTCGCCCGCGCATTACCAACGGTCATGGCGAATGGCGTCATCGCGTGCCGGACGACTTCCTGGGTGGCGCCGAACGACTGCTGGAGCTGCTGGCTCAGCCGGTCTTTCCCTTCCAGTCTGACCAGCAGGTCAAGCAAGGCGAGCACCCCCTTATGCCAGCCATCGAAGGCGCTGGGAAGGCGGGAGTCCAGATTCCACTTGTCGGCGAAGTTTTCGCCCACCGTGGTCTCGTTCTCGATGAAATAGAACGGCAGTCCGTTTTGGTCTTCGATGACGATGAAGTCGGGCATCCGGCGCACCACGTCTAAGATCAGTTCGTACGCATCCGCGTAAACGAACCTAGTAGCGCAAAAGGCGTACGACCGCGCCGCCAGAGTAGTCAGGATGATGCTGATCGGCGCGACATCTGCGCGGTTGGGGGCAGCGAACGTAACGTCGCGATGTCGCTTCACTAATTGCACGATGCGCTTCAGCAGGGGCTTGCTCATCTCCTGATCCGGAAACTCCTCGACATCCGCCCGCTTCTGCGCGAGGGCAGCCTCCCGCAGGTAGATGCTCGGCCGCAACGCCGCGTACTGCTCGAAGCGCTCGATATACCCCTTTGGGTTGGTCGGTTTCCAGGTCGAGAGCGCCCTGTCAGGGACAAGCTCACCGCCATTGCCGCACTCGGGGTTGAGGATGGCGGGTGTAATGTCGAGGTGAAACTCTCGCGCGTAGTTGATTCGCCAGCAGCGCTGCTTCTCTTCCAGCATGCCGGCGTACTTGCCGTGGGCCTTCAGTCGGTCGCCGATCAGCGTCTTCACGGCTGCGGGATCGGATGCGGTTCCCACAGTAGGCAGGTGGCACACGAGATCGACGTCGAACTCGTCGCGCCCGATTGGCTTGTTCGCGGTGCGCATTGCGATCGACCCCTGCGCGTAGATCGAGGCGACCTTCAGGAAAGGCGATTCAGCCTCCGCCAGCCACGCGCTGACCGCCTCATACCGATCCTTCGCGGTCTGGTACTGGCTTTCGGTCAGGTCGATCCGCGTGAACAGCGCGTCGAGCACGCCGACCAGGAGGCGCCTCTTATGAGCGGCCAGTGCACTCAGCTGCGGTTCGGCGTGCATCGCGTCATCCTTTCCCGAGGGACGAAAACCCCGGTAGAGTTTGTTTGTCGACTTCGGCAAGTCGTAGATGTCGATTGTAACATGATTGTTGTCGCCGACGGCAAGGCGCGTGTACCATTCTCGACATGGCTGAGTCCGGAAAGAAGGTCTTCGCTGAGCGGCTAAGGTACGCCCGCGAGGAGCTCCGCAAACTCAATCAGGCGCAACTAGCTGAAAAGACAGGGCTTCCAGCTACGTCGATCTCGCATTTCGAGAATCCAGACAGTCCGCGGAAACCCTCCTTCGACAATCTCCAGAGGCTGGCGAAGGCGCTGGCGGTCACGACGGATTACTTGCTGGGGCGAGCAGACGAGCCGTTGCAGCGCTCTGACGCGGTGGACGAGCTCTACCGGAACATGCAGTTGCTATCGGAGGCCGATCGGGAGATCGCGAAGAGCCTTATCGACCGGTTGGTGGACCGCGGTAAGGAGGACAAGGAATGAACGAAGCCAAACTCGGCAATGCCGAGTTGATCGCGGAGAAGCTCGTCCGCGACGAAAACCTCTCTTTGCCGATCGACGTCCTGGCTCTGGCCCAACAACGCGACATCGTCGTCGAAGCGAAGCCTGAAACCGCAAGGGGTGTTTCAGGGATGCTGATTCGTAGTGGCGAGCGCTATGCCATCGCGTACGCGACGAACGTGAAGAGCCAAGGCTTCCGGCGGTTCAGCATCGCTCACGAGTTGGGGCATTACTTTCTGCCTGGGCATCCAGACGCGCTGTTCAAGGCTGCTTATGGCGTGCATGAGTCCCGGGCAGGTTTCGGCTCTGGCGATCAGATCGAGCTCGAGGCCGACCATTTCGCAGCCGGGCTTCTGATGCCGTCCCACTTGTTTGCGAAGGAGATGGGCAAGTACGCCGATGGCCTCGCAGCGATCGAAAAGCTCGCGGAGACCTGCAACACGTCGCTGACCGCGTCGGCGATCCGGTGCGCAAGACTAACCGACACTGCGGTCGCGATCGTGATGAGTGTAGGTCTCTCGGTCGAATACTCCTTCGCCTCCAAGACCATCCGAAGGCTCAAGGGCTACCAGCACCTCAAGAAGGGCGCTCCATTGCCGCACGACTCGCTAACCCGGCAATTCAACGTTACGGCGAGCAATGTCGAGCATGCTAAGCGCGACGAAGGTCAGACTGACCTGATGGACTGGTTTCACACCGACGACGAAATTGAGGCAACCGAAGAGGTGCTTGGCCTTGGCGACTACGGGAAGACTCTTACCGTCATGACGGCGGATATTCGTGAGGAGGACGGCGACGACGATGATGCAGAAGTCGAACGCCAGTGGCGAGAGCCGAAATTCAGCTATAGGTAACTTGCGAAGTTGCACGACCAAGACCAAGAGCTTCGCTCTTGCAAAGACCAAAGTAAGCATCTAGGTTGCTGTCATGCCGAGATGTATCGCCAGTACCAAAGCCGGGCGACAGTGCCTAAAGCAAGCCACCGACGGCGGGGACTTCTGCGGGAGTCATGCGGATCAAGTCTCTGCGGGAGCTGCTGTTGCCGCCCTGATCGGGGGAATTGCCGGGAATGCTATAGCGCCCGGGCTTGGCGGCGCTCTGGCTGGCGTGCTCGCAGGGACGCAGTTAAGAAGATTGATCCGGGAGAACACGATGGCAAAGAAGCGCATCTTCATCAGTTTCGACTTCGACCATGATCGGGCTCTCAGGGATTTCGTCATTGGTCAGGCCAAGCTCGCCGACTCCCCTTTTGATGTTGTCGATCATTCTCTCAAGGAGGCCGCGCCCGAGCGAGACTGGGCGATCAAGGCGCGCACGGCCATCCGGCGCGCTGAGATTGTTCTTGTAATTGCTGGCGAGTATACGTATCGCGCACCGGGCGTCCTGAAAGAAGTGGCGATCGCCCGCGAGGAAAGCGTGCCGATCGTGCAAATCATCGGATACAAGGACAGGCAGTGTCCGAGCGTTCCCAATGCAGGAAGGGTGTATGCCTGGACCTGGGATAACCTGAAAAATCTACTCGGATAAAGTGAATGTCAGGATAGGCGTGGCGACAGATGGACCGAAAGAAGTTCGTTGCAGAGTATGCGCGGTGGGTGGAGCAGGGCACTGCGGCCCTCTTCGTCGGCGCTGGCCTTTCGCGTCAGGCGGGGTATCCGGACTGGCGCGCCCTTCTCAAGGATATCGCCGATGAGCTGAAAATAAACCTCGACAATGAGCATGACCTCTCGGGTGTCGCGCAGTGGTATATCAACAAGAGCGGCAAACAGCGGACGAGGATCGCGCAGCTTGTCCGGGACAATTTCCCCGATAAGGAGGAAGTGCCCAAGCCGCACCGGATCATGGCGCGGCTTCCCGTTAGATACATCTGGACCACCAACTACGACAAGCTCATTGAGCGCGCCTGGTTGCTGCAGCAGCGCCGCCTCGATGTGAAGGCAATTAAGTCCGATCTGAGCGTCAGCAATCCGTGGGCAGACACCACGCTCTACAAGATGCACGGAACCGTCGATCATCCGGCGGAGATCGTCATTGCTACCGATGACTACGAGCTCTACCGGCAGAAGCGCTCCGGATTCCTACAAATTCTCAACGGGCATCTCATCGCGCTTCATTGTCTGTTCATCGGCTTCAGTTTCACAGACCCGAATATTTCGCATTTGCTCGCTCTCATCCGAGAGTCGATGGGCGAGCACGCGACGCAACACTACGCGATCATTCGCAGGCCCCAAAAAGGCAAGGGGGCCGACGCCGACCAGATCCTTGCGTACGACAAGGCCCGCCATTCGCATTGGATCGACGACTTACAGCGCTACGGGATCAATTGCATCGAAGTCGATGAGTACGAGGAGATCGACGCCATCCTTCTCGAGCTCGAAGCCGCCGTTGCGCGACGGAGCGTCTTCGTCGCGGGAAGCTATCCCGATGATCTGCGAGACGAAGACCGTATCCGCATCGAGAACATCGCCACGAAAGTCGGGCAGATCATCGGCGACAAGACCCTGCGGCTGGTATCGGGTTTTGGCCTGACCGTCGGCAGCGCTGTAATCGCGGGTGTTCTCAGCAAACTTTATTCAGAAGGTATTCCCTCCCTGGATCGAAGCCTGTATTTGCGCCCGTTTCCGCAGGGCACTCCGCTCGGCTTCGATGAGGCCACCTTTCGCCGGCGTTATCGCGAAGACATGATTCAGCAGGCCGGTATTTGCATCTTCATTGGCGGAATGAGACAGGGAGCCGGGGGCCTTGAGATCGCTGGCGGCGTCCTAGACGAGTACGAGATTGCCAAAGGTCTTGGCAAAGTGATCATTCCCGTTGCCGCGACCGGCGGGGCAGCGGCAGAGATATGGAAACGACTGAAGGCGGATCGCGGGGCCAAGACTGCCCGGATTCCAGAGAAAATCTTCAAGCGCCTCGGAAACGTCGACGCAACGGTAGACGTTATTCTTGCCGCTATCGTCGAAGCTCTTGATTCAGTAACGGCAGACAAGTAGGGTCGTTCCTCGATTAACCGATCGGAGAGCACAGCAAATGGCCCGCAGAGCCTTTTACAGCTTCCACTACAAGCCCGATAACTGGCGAGCGGCGACGGTGCGCAATATCGGCTCAGTAGAGGGCAACAAGCCCGCCTCGGACAACGACTGGGAATCTGTGACGAAAGGGGGCGATGATGCGATCAAGCAATGGATTGCTGATCAGATGGACGGTCGATCCTGCACCGTAGTGTTGATTGGCACCAACACCGCCAACCGGAAATGGATCAACTATGAGATCGTGAAATCGTGGAACGACAAAAAGGGGATTGTGGGCATTCATATCCACGGGTTGAAGGACTCGAACCAAGAGACATCCACCAAGGGCAATAACCCTTTCGACTATATCGACTATGGCGACACTGGAAAGAAACTTTCGTCCGTTGTGAAGTGTTACAACCCGGGTGGAAGCACCAGTCAGGAGCGGTATGACTGGATCGCGAAGCATTTAGAAAATGCCGTGGAAGAAGCGGTCCAGATTCGCAGGGACAATTAGGTCAACAAGATTCGTATCGCCGCCTCATGCAGCGGGTGTAACCGGCTCGGAAGCGGACTATCACGTGAAGAACCCGGATACCAAGATCTTCGGTTACCACGACGGCGGCAAGCATGCCCTGAACCCGAAGGAGTCAGAGCGTCTGGTTCTAATTGGCACCGCTTCCTTCCTGAACGATGTGGTCATCGGGATTGGCAGCTTCCTTGAGGCGTGCCTGAAGGACGCTGCGCTCCGTGCCCGAGTAGAAAGCCGGCTACCGAAGGTTCTCCAGACGCTGCCGGACCCACTCGATGAAATCTTCTCTTGTCTGAGAAGCCTTTCCTTCAGGCATCGCGAGAAATGCCATTGTGTCAATACTCACGTAGGCGAGAGCGAGCGCCGCGCAGGTCGCTCCGGCAGCCTCGCAATTCTTGATCTCTGCGACCAGGCCCTTAATTGAGTCCCACATGGTTTTCTCCCTCCTCTTTCAGAGTGAAGGGGAGGCTGTAGCCTCGCAATCGGCTCTCAAGCCGCCATCCATGCCCATTCCGCATCCTGTCAACTGGCCTCGCGGACGGCGCGCCTAGTCGCTCCTGATGCCTGGGCACTTGCCGTAAGAAATGCATTGAGCTGCTCCGCGATCAATTCGCGCCGCTTGGCCAGAAAATCCTTGTAGCAATCGATCTCGAGCAGGCCTGGCTCGGTCGGGATCGCCTGCGCCTCGAATGTCGGTAGCCCGTGCTGCTCGATTAGCGGCGGCAGGTACTTGGAAGGTGGTTTATCGCTGATCCTCCGATTGGTGCCGCCGCCGATGAAGGCCAGATTAGCGATGTCGTCGGCCTCCCGGGACGTATAGCTTTTCTTGAGCTGCGCTTTCGGAAAGATGTGGTGGAACTGCAAGCGATGATGCGACCCGGAATGGTCGATGGAAATCGCCAGGTTTGATCGCCAGTCCTTTGCGCCAGCGGTACGGAATGCCAGGAACATCGTCTTGAAGAGCGCGCTGCGCCGGTTTCTTCCTTCGAGTTCTTCGGGCGCGATATCCAGCCGCCCGACCTGCAGCCGGAGACGGTCGATCATGTCCTGCGCCTTGCCGCCATCGCGCAGCGTCGCCAGGTCCTGGTCAAGCAGGGTCTCACTGGAGCCGCGGGAGAAGCGGCCCTTCGCATTTGCAGCGAGCACCCAATAGCGGAGCAGGGCCGCTTCATCTGGCGCGATCTTGTACCCACGAACGTGCCCGAAATAGGCGACGACGACCATCAGGAACGGCGAAGCAAGCAGGGCGGGGCTGTCGATCCCCACATTGCTCTTCAGAAAGTTCATCGCGAATTCCATTCCCTCGCAGGATTCCTTCCAGCCCTTCTGCAGGGCATTGATGTCGAAATTACTGACAGTCAGAAAGCGCGATTGGCCGCTGGCGAAGGCCATGAGGTTCCGCAAGTACAGGCCGAGATCTAGCTCGAAGCCTCCCTTGACGCAGCTTTCCTGGAACTTCAGGAAGGTCTGCAGCGAGTGTCTCCACTTTGCGGTGATCTGCGCCAATGCAAGGTCTGAGCTGCGCAGCTTCGCGCCGAGCGAGTTCACGCGGACGAAGATTTCCGTCACTTCGTCATAGGTCAGCGCGCGCTCGAGGACGTCCATCCGGTACATGTACTTGCGGATGCCCCGGAGCTTGGATAGCCGCTGGCAGTATTTCTCATAGCGGAGATCATCAAAGCTCGTAACGCCCGCCTCCTTGAGAAATGGGGCGTCACTGTCGGTCTTGAAGACCTCGGAGACCTTGATCCACTCAGGCAGCCGTTCGAGCTTCTTGGTAGAGACTACAAAAGTCATCTGGTTGAAGCGATTTTGCAGCTCGTCTTCGCTGGAGTCGTCGAGGTCGCCGCCGAGGGCTTCCTTTTCCTCTTCGTCCTCGTCGTCGTCTTCACCTTCCTCGTTGACTTCCGTAACAACAGTCAGGTGATCGGGATGATCGAGATTGAACAGCAGTTCTATGGGCTTTCTACGGCCCCGCACGGTCACCGGCTCACCGCGTATCACGGCGGAGAGCGAAGTGAGGCGCTGTTGTCCATCGAGCAGGAGCCGCGTGCTCTGGTACGGGTTGATGTTCTGGGTTACCGCGAATTTCTGCTGTGGAACGGCTTCATCCGTTTCCCAGAGCAGGATCGCCCCGGATGGATAGCCGCGATACAACGAGTCCAGCAGGTCACGGACGCGGGTCGAGCGCCAGACATATCGCCGCTGCATTTCGGGCAGCCGCAATTCACCGCGCTCGATCATGGAAACCAGCTCTTCGACTGATGCCTCTGCCTTCGCCATCTTCCTTTTCCTCCCCCGGAACGTGACTGCGCTCTTTCCTTTTAGCGTATCTGCCGCGTAGTGGCCATAGGGATATTGATTCTGTGGCCGATCGTCATTAAGGCGCACCGTGGACCCTGCGTCACCACGGCGCTTTCTCGCACCTGCGGTGAGTCCGTCGCGCTTCACGCCGTTCGCTCGCGCAGGACCCGCGGACGACCGTCGCAAAGCATCGTGGAAAAGCAAGCGATCCGTCCGCGTCCGTCAGAAGGAACCAGGGCGGCATGCGTGTCCGGCGAGGCGATGTTTATGAAGAGCCCCACCGGATAGTGAAGGATGTCCATCATCCGGATCAGGTTCACGAAGTCCGCAACCGCTTCGCCCCCGTTAGCGTTGAGCTTCAATTCGATCACGGCGACGTTGCCCTCGGTCCGATCCTTGTGTCGCTTTGGGTCGAACGGCTCGTGAATGATGATGTCCGGCCGGATCGTCAGGCCATGATCCTGCAAGCGCTTCTGATACTCCTGCTCGATCACGGAGCCTTCCGGCATGAGAGCCCGAAACGCCTGCCTCTCAAGTTGCGCGCGCAGCTCG
>Ga0187893_10009029_pt1 | contig 15490 bp, 10 predicted proteins | sample MA1701074metaG_FD_139574 | JGI IMG/M metagenome (GOLD analysis project Ga0187893, IMG submission 139574) | White microbial mat communities from a basaltic lava cave in the Kipuka Kanohina Cave System on the Island of Hawaii, USA - MA170107-4 metaG ... | reverse complement strand
CGCCTCTTGGCGACGCAGTTGCAGTCGGTTACAGGCCGGAGAGGGCGTGCCTGAAGAGGACTTCCACCTCTCTGACCAAATGCGCTTTCAGGCGCACTAGGGCGTTTCGGTGAAACGCCATTCGGCCGCTCATAGAGCGGCCTCTACAATTTTTCGCAGCTCCTCTCTCCGCTTGGAGATTCGGCAGCCGCGGACCGCCTACTACGGCAGTTCGCGCTACGCTTTCGGTGTGCTCACATCCGCTCGTACTGAACAGTGACCGAATTTAAAATGGGGGAATTGGCCCCGTTTGGCGAGGACAAGATTGCCTTGTACTGAATCCACGACCCCTTCTGGCGCTGTATCAATCCCGGCTGATCGAAGAACGCTTCCTCATCCAGTGGCCCCACCCACGAACTCTTCAAGAGAGCGTCTCGATCGGCGGCCGACCGCACTTGAAATCGAACTCGCGTCTTCCCAGGCGTTGTGGCCTTCCAAAGTAAGTTTGTGAACCGCGCTCCGCCACCCGCATCGAAAGGCGGCGAGAGATACTCGAACTCGTCACTTCGGTCGCGGATGTTGCCGATATCGGCGACTGAAAGCCAGTGTGTTCCCTTGCTTGGAATGAGGCTCTTACGCTGCTTTAGAAATCCGCGCGACGATCCCCAATATAGGAAGGAGTTGGTTCGGTGATTGGTCCCTTCTGTGTGGCAGGCAAACAGCAGATCCTTCCATCCATTCTCATCAAAATCCGCGACGAGTGCCCCCGAGGCCGATTCCGTCGGAAGTTCAGTCACATTGTTCGCTTCAATGCCGCGCGAGGAACCCCAGAAAATATACGACGGATGATTGCGTGTTGCCCCAGCGTGGTAACTCGTTACCACCAGGTCCAGAAAGGAATCGTCATTGAGATCAGCCACAACCGCATCCTCACTGCCGACGGTCGGCAACTCGAGGCGGTTTCCCGGTGAATAGCCGGCTGCGCTGCCCCAGTAGATCCACGTGCCCGCTCGAAATGTCTCCGTTTGCGGAGGTGCAGTAATTGGAGGCCATTCTCGCGAGTGGTCGAGTTTATCTGGATCGTAAAGGTTGCAGATGATGATATCCAGGAACCCATCTTGATTAAGATCCCCCACTTCTGCAGAAACAGCCAGCTTATTAGGCAGGATAGTCTTGCGTGAAACGTCGAATCCTGAAGGACCGTTCCAAAAGATGGCCGTCTCGTTCAAGGTTCCGGAGAAAATCAGATCAAGATACCCGTTCCCATCGAGGTCACCCACCGCGTGAGCGCGCGCTGCCGGGAACGGAAACGTGAAGCGATGGTCTGCGGAGTAACCCCCTGCGCTACCCCAGAAGATAACGGTCCGATCCTTGGACGGCACGCCCGCCCAGTCCGAGGCACTAATATCGAGGAAGCCGTCCCTGTCGAAGTCTGCGATTCGCGTCGAGAAGGCATAGGCCACTGGCAACGCCTGAGATCGAGGCATTGAAAAGCCGGTGGCGGAACCCCAGAACACTCGAAGCTCACGGCCAACCACAATCAGGTCCACCCATCCATCGCGATTGAGATCCGCCGAACTGTATGCTGTTAAGGCCTCGCCCGGCAACACCTGGCGGGCACTTGGCGAATACTCTCCGCGGGCATTGCCCCAATAGATAAAGTTATCTACGGGCTGGCCGGCCGTTCCATCACGCGCATTGACAAAGAGGAGATCTGGCCGCCGATCGCGGTCCAAATCAGCAATTCCCACGTCCAGCGCCCCTAGAGTAGGAAGCCTGATCTTCCTAGCTGCCGAGAAGCCGTTTGCCGAGTTCCAATACAGCACGCTGGAAAACTCAGTGGTCTTGCCGTTGTGCTCTTGGCTGAATACGATCTCAGGGAGGCTGTCGCCGTCCAAGTCTGCAATCGCGCAGCGGCTGGCGTGCTGCGTTGGAAGAGCCGTCCGCCGCATCTTGAAGTCCCGCGTCCGGTTTCCCCAATAGATAAAGGAGGCCTTTCCGGCACGATTTGCAAAAACGATGTCCAGAGACCCGTCGCCATTCAAGTCGGACGCCTTCACGTCGCGAGCGCCGGAAGTCGCCAGATCTGTTCGACGAGCGGCGTCGTACCCCGCAGACGATCCCCAGTAGATGTATGAAGGTAGCGGGAAGTCGTCGCCCGCGGCGAATTCCGGGTCCGGTGTGGGTTGGCGTTCATTCGCGAGGAGCACATCCAAATGGCCGTCCGCGTCCAGGTCGGCTGCCGCAAGCGCAGAGGTGCCGATGCCAGGAAGAAACTGCTTTCGCTCGATTGAAAACTCGCCCTTTTCCGAACCCCAGTAGATGAGAACGCCACTATTGGCCGGTTCTTCGCCCTGGTTCGCAAAGAGTAGATCGACGAACCCGTCGCGATTGAGATCGGCAGTCTTCACGTCGCGAGCATGAAACGTCGGCAGTTGAGTGACACGTTCCGGTGAAACCCCCTTGTCCGATCCCCAGTAGATATCCGACACAGGCCGGAGAAACATGAAGTCTCCCCCGGCTTTGCTGAACTGGTAGGAGCGTCCGCTGCTGGCGAAGATCAATTCCAGGTAACCGTCCCGGTTGAGATCCGCAGCAGCTACACGAGTCGCGCCCACGGTTGGCAGCTCCGTTCGTTTCTGGATTTCATATCCAGCGGCTCCCCCCCAATAGATAAACGAAAACAATTCAGTCTTTGTGCCGTTGAACTCGTTCGCGATCACAACATCCAGAAATCCATCTCGATTCAAGTCGGCAATCGCCTGGGCATTGGCGCCATTTCCAGGCAGGCGCGTACGATCATTAACTGCGAAGGATGACTTGCCCCAATAGATGTAGGAATCGACCCCGTAGTTATTGTCGTGGGAACTGGGAAATACCAAGTCCAAGAATCCATCCCCGTTCAAATCCCACTGATTGATGAGACGAATGCTTCCGTCGGAAGCGACGTACGTGTTGGCGCCACTGTCGCCCAACGTGCCTTCAGCAAAATCGAGAAAAGTTGTCTGCGTCCACTGCTGCTGCTCTTGCCGCTTTTGCGAAAGCATCAAGGAGGCGCACAGGAGAACCACGACAATGAGCGTTGTGTTGCGAAGGTCCATAGTTCAACCCGGTAGCTGTCTCTGTTCAGAAACTTGTCAATGAATCTGGAGTCGTGTCGTTCATTTGCCACTACCGCTTGCAAGCAACGCTCATGATCTCAGGCGAACCACCGTTCCATTTTTCGATGATTCCAACATGGCCAGACATGCTTCCACCCCGGCACGCCCGTCTGTTCCGCTGCCAATGTCCGACGGCTTTTTTCGGATGCCATCAGCGAAAGCCTGCAATTGCTTCTGATAAGACTCCATTCTGACGGGATTGAAGATCGTCTTGGCGCTCTGGTGCCCTACGGGCGGCTGCGTTGAGACCGTGCGCCACTGACCGTCAGCGGTAACGCGGAGCTCGGCGTAGGGATCGAGGTCCATGAGCGCCTCGGAGCCCATGATCCGGAACCGAAACTCCTCTCCCGGAAAATTCGGAGCTGCAGCTACTGAGGTGGAAAAGAGCGTGCAAAGCGTTCCATTGGTAAAGCTCATCAGCGCCATCGTCGTGTTTTCGACGGGCGCTTCCTGGCAAAAGGTACGGCACAAGGCGCTCACTGTGGCGACTTCCGCTTGCAGGCTCCAGCGCAGGAAGTCAATCGCGTGGGGACCGCCATTGATGATATGACCCAGGCTCTCCGGATCGTTCCACCATGCCCAGGTGCTTCCAAGCACCCCCTCGCCTCGAAGTACTGAAATCGGGAAAGGCATGGAGACCTGCACCGTCAGGATCTGGCCGAGGGTTCCGCTCCGGATCAGCTTGCACGCCTCAGCGACATTCCGGCGAAACCGCTGGTGGTATCCCACAGTCACAACCACACCCTTGCGGTCCGCTGCTTCAAGAATGCGATCGCAGTCTGACAATGAAGTGGTCATGGGCTTTTCAATCATCACATGCTTGCCGCATTCGATCGCGGCCAGTGCTTCTGAAACGTGCACATGGTGAGGCGTCGTGATAATCACCGCATCGACATCATCGCGCCGGCTCAAAGACCGGGCATCCTGCTCCAGGCTCAGCCCATAGGTCTCTGCCATCTTGGGTGCCCGAGACCCCCCAGCAACGGCAACCACTCGCACATCGTCGACCTGGCCGGCTGCTTCGGCGTGGGTTTGCCCCATGAAGCCCGAGCCGGTTATTCCCAGACGAATTCCGTTCGACATTTGTCAGATCCTCATGATCGAAGAATGATTTCTCTGCCGATCTCGCTGACACGGGAACAACCGACTAAACCAAGTGCGACCTTGAATTCTTCCCGCAGCAACTCGATCACCTGTGTGACACCTTTTTCACCGTTTACCGCCAAGCCATAAACATACGGGCGTCCGACCATGACGGCCCGAGCTCCCAACGCCAGCGCCTTCAAGACATCGGTACCCCTTCGGACACCGCCATCCACGAGGATCTCACTTTGTCCATTAACCGCGTCGGCAATGCCTTCAAGAACGTCGATGGCAGCCGGACAGCCATCGAGCTGCCTTCCTCCGTGATTGGAAACCACGATTCCCTCGACACCCAGGGAGACCGCGCGGACTGCGTCTTCCTTAGTGAGAATCCCCTTGAGGAGAAACGGCAGTGATGTCAAAGATCGCAGCCACTCGAGGTAGTCCCAGGTCAGTGCAACAGTGAGCGCTTTGGCAGAAAACGCCAGCAACTGCTCCTCATCGAGGTTAAGAGCAATATTCTTGAAGCCAATGTCGCCAAGGGTCTTGTAGATGAACCGTCTGGGCCGGATGAAACCATTGCGCAGGTCGCGCTCACGACGCCCGCTCACTGGAGTGTCAACGGTCAGGCAGATCGCCTTGTAACCGGCGGCTTCCGCCCGCTTTACCAATCCTCGAGTGATGGCACGATCCTGGTAGGCATACAACTGAAACCAGCGAGAGCCTGCGGCGATCCGGGAAACTTCTTCGAGACTGTAGCTCGCGCCGGTGCTTACGGTGAAAATCGTGCCGGCCTTCGCTGCAGCTCGTGCGACTGCGTACTCGCCATCGACATGAAAGAGCCCATGGCATGCCACCGGCGCCAGAATCACCGGCATGCTGATGGACTCGCCTAACACCGTCGTCGAAAGGTCGCCCTGTGTCACATCCTTCAAGACCTTCGGTAACAGACGAATACGGCTCCAGGCGGTGAGATTCTCTTTCAGTGTCCATTCATCGTCGGCCCCGCCGGCAAGATGATCATAGACAGGTTTTTCCAGAGCCTCCTTCGCGAGTGCTTCAAAGTCGGCAAGGTTCACGGGTCCTGAAGGTTGATAGTGGGTCACAGCCGTGGCATTGTGAACATTAACTGAGAACTGCTTGACAGTGCAATCGCGGCACTTACGATCACCGCGTGGTCTCCGATGGTCGTGGGTCGTTTGTCACGGGTTTGGACTCTGACGAACGAATCTCCGGGGCGGCTTGCTCGCACTGTCACCCACTGGGTCGGCCACGTACAGACTTCCCTCCGCGTCCACAAACATTCCATGAGGATAACCAAAGGTACCCTCGGCCCCGAAAGCCTCGACCAAGCGGCCGGACAGATCTAACTTGTAAATGCGCACGTCTCCCTTGCCGGTACCGACGTAGGCGTCGCCGTTACCGGTGAGACAAATGGAATCAGCACGCGGATAGTTGGGCCATTGCGCAAGGAAGCGGCCGTCAGGATCGAAGACGTGAATGCGGTTATTCAACCGCTCCGCCACATAGACCCTGCCGTTGGCATCGACGGCAATCCCGTGGGGCGTGTCGAATTCGCCAGTGCCGCCACCCTTTTTTCCCCATGCCTTGAGGTATTTTCCTTCGGGTGAAAACTTGACGACTCTGGAGTTGCCATAGCCATCGGCCACGTAGATCTCGCCCGATGGCGCGACGGCCACGGCTGAAGGCTGGTGAAAGTGCCGTGGACTTTCTCCGGACTGGCCGAGAGTTCCCAGCGTGAGCAACAACTTTCCATTACGACTGAACTTCATGACAATCTGGCGGCCCAGGTCCGTCACCCACACATTATCCCAACGATCGACGTGAAGGCCGTGAACCCAGTATTCGCGGCTGATGGGAATCGGCGGCGAAACGGTCAGATTGTAGTTTACCGACTGTTTGAGATGTGGCTCAGCCAGGGATCCGAGAAACTGACCCGTCTTGTCAAAATAGAGCAGCGGATGTTCGCCACGGTGGGCCACGTAAATTCGTCCCTGGGAGTCACCAGCAATGTTTGACACCATGCGGAACTTCCAGCCTTCCGGAAGCCTGGGCCAGTTGGAGTCAAGCTTGAACTGAGTGGCTTCAGCGAATCCGAACAGACAAAAACAAAAGCACTCCAGAATCAGCAACGCAGCGCGGATCATTCTTCTCCTGACCTCCCTGTGCCGGAGGGAAACCTCAAAAAACCTCGACTCTATGACAGCCTGCGCTGCTCGCCCGAGGCGTAGCCGCAGGTCGGACCTCAAAAATATACCTTCACTCCAAGCTGAATCTGGCGGGCATCGAGCGCCGAACCCACCGTGCCAAAGCCAGGCGTGTCGAACGAAATGTCAGGCAATCCCAAGTTGGTATGATTCGAAGCGTTGAACGCTTCAAACCGCAATTCAAGCCGCGCTTCGCGGAGATTAAAGGTCCGCAGCACGGCCAGATCCAGGTTGGCGAAGCCCGGAGCCTGGATGATCGAACGCCCGGCGTTGCCGTAGGTGAATTCCGGTGGCAATGTGAATGCTCCTGTGTCAAACCAGCGCTGGGGTGAGCGTTCGGACTCAGGCAGGTTCGGATTCCGCATGACATCCGGCCGGCTGCTTTCTGTGCTCCCAACATCCAGCCGGTCGAAGCCAATCCTGGGCGTGACATACGGTCCTGATTGCATACTTAGAATCCCGTTGACATTCCAGCCACCCAACAGCCAACCCAAAACACTTCCTGTCAGAAATGATTTCCCCGACCCGAACGGAAGAGAATAGCTCGTAGTGAACACCAGTCGGCGCGGCACGTTCGACTCATCCGCGCCACGATTGAGTTGCATTGGCATGTTGCGCGAAAGAACACCCGTTTCCCCGCTCGAAAGCGAACGTCCACCCGCAGTATTGATGGTCTTCGACCAGGTAAAGGCGAGAAGAAAAGACAGATCTGAAGCCACTGGCCGGTGCTGCAGCTTCATCTCCATTCCGTGAAAATTATTATCGCCGTTGGCGAGAAGCAGTTGATAGTTTTGAAGTTTCGGATAAGGACGCCGGCTCTGGCGCGGGCCGGGCCCGGGGATAGCGTCATTATAGGAATGCAATTGAAGCTCGTGCACCGCATGGGACCCTTGATAACCGATCTCAAAGACGGTACTCGCCGCCACTTCATGTTGAATCGACATTCCCCAACTGTGAACCAACGACTGGGGGAGGGGATCTTCAAACCCACCCACGTTCGGCAAGGCTCCACCGGGAACTGCCGAACTCTCATTAAATGGATCCGACAGGCTCAGAGTCGGATTGTTGGGATCCGAGAGGAACGTAATCGAGCGTGCGTTCGGCCGCGGGTTTTCAGCCAGAAGCTGGAGCATCCGCACCAGCGGCTCATTCGAATAGATCCCGTACCCCGTGCGGATCACCGAGCGACTGTCCGGACGGTAGGCAAAACCCACCCTGGGAAACCAACCTCCCGAATTCTTCCAACGAACCACCGGAGTCCCTGCACCGAACCGGCCGGTCTCGAACGGCTGAAGCGGACTCAGAATCGACGCGGGAACAAACGTTTCTTGCAGAGGATCAAAACTGCTGAGAAATCCGCGTTTGTCTGTCCACGGTGCCCGGTATTCGTAGCGTAGTCCCAAGTTAAGAGTCAGGCGGGAAGTCGCCCTCCAGTTATCCTGGACATATCCATAGTGCCCGTTCTGAGCAAAGTTTCCCCTGATCGATTCATCACCCAGCGCCGTGCTGGTTGGCAATCCCAGCAGGAAGTCTGCGAACGCGTTCCCTGTATAGCGCGGCTCAAAACGGAAGCTCGACCGCCGCTGGAGAGCGTAAAAATTGTAGTGTCTCCGAAAGTGGTAACCGGCCTTGAATGAGTGAGCACTCCGGTCGAAGGCCAGATTGTCCCGCACTTCCCAGTTGCCGATGTTCACCGGCCCAGCCAGACCTCGGTCTCCGAGATTCGCGAAGCCAGTCACCATGGTTGTGGGCACGCCATCGACGTCAATTTCCCGAAGTGGAAAGTTTGGAATCCCGAGCGACAAACCAAATCCTTTGGCCAGGGTACTGCCGCCTCGACCGGGAAAATAAGGCCGCCTGAAAAAGTGAAAGCCGAAATCGTTCACTGTCCCGTTCGCCACAACCCGCGAATTCGTGAGGTTCTGCGCCCAGGTAGACAGCGGATCGACACGCCGGAACAGATCGATGACGTTGATGGTGTTGAAAGGGGCGTTGTCATGGATAAAGCGGCCAGACCAGCGATTTCCGTCTGATACTTTCCAATCGACTTTGGCGACCACCTGGTCGTTGTCCTGGTCTGCAGATGAATTCCGGCTTGTGTAATTCAATCGCCCGGCAGTGTTGGGATCGGGCCAAAAGCTTGCCAGTTTCTTTGACACGGCATCGATTCGGCTCGACGGTATTCGATTCCCGGGAAACGTCCCGCCAGTTGAAGGATCGATGATCGGCTCTCTGAACTGCCCCTGCCTTTCCTCAAGGGTGGGCATCACTCCCGTCAGAGAAAGAATGCGACGGATACGCATGCCGTTGTAAGAAGCGAAGAACCACAATCTATCTCGACCTTCGAACACACCCGGAATCCAAATCGGGCCACCGACCGCAGCTCCAAACTGGTTTCTCTTGAACTCGGGGGGCCGGCCAGGATCAAAAAAATTGCGTGCATCCAGGTTGTCGTTGCGGAGAAACTCATAGAGGCTGCCGTGCAGATCGTTTGTGCCGCTCTTCGTGATCACACTAAACTGTCCTCCCGGTCGAATTCCAAACTCGGCGGCATACAGGCCAGTCTTGACCTCGAACTCTTGAACTGAATCCGGGTTGGCAATGAAAGTCACCCCGCCGTTGCCCTCCGACATCATGGTGCCATCCACGAGCAGCAAGTTATCCGATTTGCGCATGCCTCGCACGTTGAAGGAAAGGCCCGACCCCGTGCCGCTGCCTTTGCTGCTTCGCTCCGGCGTGACTCCCGGTGTGAGCGCTCCCAGAGTCCCGATAACATCTCGATTATTGAGCGGCCGCGTTTCAATCTTCCGGCTGTCAATCACCTCGCCGAATTCCGGCGTCTCTGTTTTCAACAAAGAGGCTTCTCGGCTGACTACCTCGACCTGGCCGCGATCCCCGGCTGTCAATCGCACTTCAATCCGGTGAGTTCGGCCGACCTCCAAAGTCATTCCTTCTCTGACCGCAGTCCTGAAGCCATCCATGGAGAATCGCACAATGTAGCCGTCTGCAGGGAGGCTGACTAAACTAAAATCTCCGCTGGCCGAGGACACGGCACGGAAGATTTCATTCGTGCTGGGACGAAGTACTTGGATCTCAGCTCCGGCAAGTGCAGCGTCCGTGTCATCCATCACTCGTCCGACAACCGTGGCCGTTCCAATCTGGGCGACCGCTGTCAATGGATCCAAGATCAGCAGGAATGCCCCCATCACACAACAGAAGCAGAACCAGGTCAGTCGATACATGCAGCTTGGATTCATCGGACAATGACCATGTCTCACTGCCGTCAGCACGTCTAAAAATTCCACGTGGGGCGGGGGGATCCCGCCGAGTGCACTTCTTCCAGATAGCCGCCGCTGCGAGCAGAGGCATCGATGGCGTGTGTCGCCTCAGCCCGTTCCAAAACCCGGTAGCCCAGCACATTGTGCCACTGCCCATCCGCCAGTTGGAGCGTCATTGACGAGGGATGATCTGCGTGCCAGCTGCTGCCGCCGGGCGGTGGCCCAAATTCACCCCGGCAATCACGGGCCACGATGGGAGACTCCAGCCGGGTACGATCTGGCGAAAGCGGCCAGAGCACCAACTTTTCACGGAGCCAGCCCCCCAGCCGCTGCCGCCCTCCACTTCCAGTTTGACCTTTGTAGCCTGAGTGATTGTAACGCTCGTCTCCAATCGGAAACGTGGGAACCTCATAAAGATTCGCACCGATATAAGCGCTTCCGTCAGCCGCTTGATTAATGGAAATCGGAGACATTGAAATGGGTCCAATGGCTTCCAGGACCTGCTTCCACCCGGTCCCGTCTATAGACCTCCATACTCGAATGTTGCAGCGATTGTCCTCTTTGCTGCCGCGCGCGGTGAAAAGCAGGCTGTTGTCGATATCGCGGATCAGCGAAGGCTCGAAGGCGTCACCAAGGCCGGTTACAGGCGAGAATCCCACAAATCGGCAGCCGTCGGCGGCGCGTCGCCATCGGGAAACACCGCATCGCCATCCCACGCTGGAACTTCCAGTCTCTCGGGCCGAAAGGGCCAGCAGCAGGTCGTCACCGTCGGCAATCCCGTTCCGAATAGGACGTTCTCCGATATTCCAGCCCAAGAAGTCCTGATTACGGTGGATTTTTTGCTCCCCTGTCACGCGAAACGCTTTGCCGTCATACCGGTAGTGTTGAAGCTCGAGGTACTCGTAGATTTGACTGCCGCCGTAAGCCCGGCGGCCCACGCGATCAGCGCTGAAATTGATGTCTCTGTCATGAAGAGGCCAGGCCTGTGCCGTCACCAGTCCAAATCCGGATCCAGCATGCGGGTGTGCCGAACCGTCGGGACGCTTCGCACCGAAAGGAACGAATGCTCCGGCGATCGGGTACTTCACCATGACGGCGCGTTCGCCGTGCGGATTCGAATTCGGATTCGCTTCCTCGTGATTGCGGGAGACGGCGACCGTCGCAAGCGGTTTGAAGTTTGAGAGGCTGTCAAACAGCACCACGTCGGTACCGACTTCGAAGTCAACTCCCGGATTGTTGACGCGACGGACGTTGCAAAATACCGCCGCCGTACGGGGTGCAATCTGGAAAGGGTAGGTCAGCCCGTAGCGCCAGACTTCGCCGGGTGTCACATCGGAAGGAGAAACCAGTCTCACGCCGTTCCGGGTGACGCTGGTGATTCCGCTCGATCCTCGGCTCGCACCTGGGGACCGGGTTTGAACCCAAGCCGCCGAAATCGGAGCGAGTGTCATGCCGGCCACCAACTGCCTTTGAAAATCACGACGGCTCAAAGTCCTGGGCATTCAACCCCCACATTCCAAATCTGGCTCGATTCCGGGCTTCATTCGGAGTGCCGGCAACTCTATTCCACAGCTTGCGACACCCCCGTATCGCAGGCTCTGTAGCAGGCAAAAACCGTTTTTAGCACCTGCAATCCCTCGCTTCCGCTGATGGGTGGCGGCCTCAGTCCGCGAACGGCATCAATGGCAGCCTGGACCCAGGGACGGTAGCCCGTCTCGGCGGGCACCGAGTACGAGAACCTCTGCAGGCCCGAGGGTGCGCCCGGAGAAGTGGAGTAGCATTCCAGCGGAGCTTCACTGACGCGATCAAATCGCAGCCATCCGCGGGAACCCCAAATGCGAACCTGATTCTGATAACCCCGGTCGAGATAGTACCCGCAGTGCAGGGTGCCGACGGTCCCTGAATCGAGCCTGAGGCTCAGTGCGACCGCATCTTCGACGTCGAGCGGAGTGCCGCCCACGTTTTCGGTAAAGCCGGCGACTTTCCGGATCTTCTGCCCCGTCACAAACTGAATGAGGTCCAGGAAGTGGATTCCAAGCCAGATAAGATGGCCACCACCAGCCTTGTCCTGAAAGGAAAACCACGACTGCTGGTATTCAGGAGACTTCAGGCGACTCTGGTCGGCCAGGAAATGCACGTCGATGCCATACAACTTTCCCAGATACCCTTGCTCCACAAGTTCTTTGGCTTTCAACACCGGCGGAGCGACGCGGCCCGCCAGCGACAGCATGAGATGCCGGTTCTTGGAGGCTGCCAGGGTAACCAGGGGCTGGAAATCCTCAGCACGAATGCAGGCTGGCTTCTCCGCAAGCACATGGCAACCGGCTTGGAGAACTTCATGGAGGACCTGGGGGCTCTGGTGAGCCTCCAGGGTAACCAACGCAAAGTCGGGCGCGTTTTTTTGGAGAAGGTCTGCGTGACTTCGATAAAACACGGCTTGCTCGAAGCGCTCTCCGAGCGACTCCTTCAGCTGGCGAGGGTCCAAGCCAGTCTCCCCAGCCACCGAGATCTTCGCAACTCCCTCACAACGGGCCAGGGAATACAAGTACAGTTCCACGTGAGCCGCTGAGGGCTCGGCGATGAGCGCGACATGAACCGGCGTCTGGGTCATATGGGACTCTGTGTGAGGCCAGCCGCAGACCAAACTTCTGGCCCCCAGGCTGGAAAGGAAAGTGTCGACGTCTACTCTTGGCGTTCGCTTCCTTCTATTAATATGATCCTAATATATCTATTGTGTGTGGAGCAAATATTATCTGCCTCGTTCGATGAGGCGTGCGGCTTCATGGCAGGCTAACGCCTGGACTCCGACGCGCGCAGTTGGTCGCAGCACTGCTTCATCTCACGAAAAGCCTGCGGCAGGACGGTGATGTCGTGGCCGGGACACACCATCCGGAATCCTTCGGCCACACGCTGTCTGGCTTGTGAAGGGTTGTTGGTGACATAACCGGCAGCCACGCCGGTCTCCTTGGAGGCGCGCAGGATTTCTTGAACCAACTCCTCTTCCCGAGGATCGTCCATCGGTACTCCAATCGAGCGCGACAGATCATACGGTCCAATCAAAACGCAGTCGATATCCGGCACAGACATCATGTCGCGAACATTGGCAACACCGTACCGGGTTTCCACCATCACCACAGTGAGAATCTGATCGTTGGCGTTTTCGGTGTAGTCGAAGGCACTTCCGGCATGATGCGCGGTTCGCACTCCCGTCGCCGACCGGCCTCCTCGCGGCGGAAACTTGGCCGCCCGGACGATGGCCTCGCACTGAGCGGCGGTTTCCACCATGGGAACAATCACCCCCAGCGCTCCCAGATCGAGCATTCGTCCGATCCACGCCGGGTCAGGACCGAGCGTTCGCACCAACGGTACGGAATCCACGTGCACAAAACTGGCCAGAGCGGCATTGATGGTACTTTCCGTCCAGGCGCCGTGCTGCCAGTCGATCCAGACAAAATCGAATCCATGCTGGGCTGCTTCCTCGGCGATTTCCGGTGCCGGGTAGTAGAGAGACGGCCCGGAAATAGTTCCTCCGGCCAGCAATTTCTTTCGTGCCAGATTCGTTCGCATAGTCACCTAGTTTTTGAATCGCAGAATTTGATTCGAGCATTCCAGCCGTAGCGGACGCCAATAGTGGTAAACGCTGACGCTCTGCGCTACGGGAGTGCGGTCACGAATAATAAATTCAGCCCAGGTTGGACAGTTAAAAGCAGCAAAGGCCAGCGATAGTCTGCCGATCAGCTGCTCGGGATCTGCCGACAGATCGGGCAGCAGCATGGGGCCAGTGTCCGTCTGATAGATCATGTCCCGCTCATTGGCATTCATTGTCTTGACGGGATAATCGATCACCGCAACGTAGCGTTCTGACTCAATTTCAGTTCGCGCCACGATCGGCTCGTTGGCCAGGACGCTCTCCACAATTTCCCGCGAGGTTGCGAGTACCTCGCCCTCCCGCCAGGCAAGGTCGATGTGCAGGCTGTCCAGAGCCTCCGCCACTTTGACAATGTGGCGCTCGGGCTGAGTGCCCATCGCAGGGGGATACAAGGGCACACCTTTATCGGCACGTTCGAAAGTCTTGAGGCTTAAGAACGTGCTCTCGGTTGCGATGGGCATGAAGTCGGCATTGGGCTCCGTCCAAATATCCTTGTCTACTCCCACGCGCTCTGTCTTACAGCTGGCACCCAGAACGAATTGGCTCACTTTGCCGGTCTGGCGCTCCGTAACCTCACAGCGGCATTCAATTTGAACCCGTGCATTGTTCAGCGAGAACGGAGGCTTGTGCGTCACGGTCTGGGGAGGCTTCTTCAATGTATCAATTCGGAACGTGAGGAACGAGCGCGAAAAATCGATGGCTTGCATGAGATCTCCGAAAACTGTTCTGAAAAATCTTGAACCGTCGGAGACAATACCGTAATCTGTTGATTGTTTACAATAGACTTTTGGGAGCGGACGATGTCGTCTTCAGCCTTGGGCCGGCTCTCCTTCAAAGGGATGCGCGAGCATGTAGCCGACAACCTGCGCAAGGCCATTTTCGAAGGCACATTCAAACCGGGGGACCTGCTGCAGGACACCGTCCTCGCCCAACAGCTCAGCGTGAGCCGCGGCCCCGTGCGGGAGGCTCTTCTTCAGCTGGAGAAAGAATCGCTAGTCCGGAATGTTCACAATCATGGCTGGTACGTTATTCAACTGACAGCCGACGAAGTTTCAGAAATTATCAGTCTGAGGTGTCTGCTGGAGGCGACCGCCCTCAAGCTCGCTGCCGCACGTGTGACTGCCGAAGAGCTCAAGCAGCTCACGCGTATCAACGAAGAGCTGCAGCGGCGCGTACGGGAAAATCAGGCAGCCGCAGTTTTGTCGCAGGATTCTGCATTTCATCACTGTCTGTGGAGTCTCTCAGGACACCGGCTTCTGCAAAACACGCTTGTCAAGATCACAGCACCCTACTTCGCCTACATGCAGGCGGTGATCCGCTCGCTGTCTCTTCCGCTGAAGGAGTTTCAGTCTACGCTGAAAACTCACCAGGTGATTGTTGACTATGTGGCGGGCCGCGGCCGGATGACGGCGGAAGCATGCATCGGGGCGCACATGGCGCCCTTGAAAATCAAGGATTGGAATCGATTGCTCGATCTGGCCAAATCGTCAAAGCCGCAAAAGCCGCGGCAGAAAGGCAACCACTGATGAACTCCTCCTTGCTCCGGATCAACCGTCGCAGTTTTCTAAAACAGGGTACCGTCGGCCTGGGCTTGACGGTGTCAGCGCACTCCAACTTCATTCCGGCAGCCGTTCTGAAGAACCCAACCGCTCCGGAAGATTTCAAGCGGCAGCTGCGAGGCCCGATTCTTTCGGTTCCCACAACCTATAGTTCTGACTTCAAGGTGGACTATGACGGCATGCGCCGCATGATTGACCGCGCAGCCAAAGCCGGCGTAAAGGTGTTTGCGCTGACCAGTGGAAACAATCAGTATGACCGATTGACCTACGATGAGATCAAGCAGATCACACGCGTGCTCGTTGAAGCAGTGGCTGGCCGCGGTGCAACGATTGCAGCCACCGGGCCCTGGTGGACCGGACCTGCGGTAGATTACGCGCGGTACGCCGAATCGGTTGGCGCCGACGCCGTCCAGGTGCTCACCCCAACTTCCGGGGACGACGAGGGAAAGTTCGAGCACTACAAGGCCGTCGCCGCCGCCACGCGTCTCGGCCTCGTCGTCCACGGCCCCGCGAACCTGCCTCTGATGAAGCGGCTTGCCGAAATCGATTCGGT
>Ga0187893_10009028_pt1 | contig 15495 bp, 10 predicted proteins | sample MA1701074metaG_FD_139574 | JGI IMG/M metagenome (GOLD analysis project Ga0187893, IMG submission 139574) | White microbial mat communities from a basaltic lava cave in the Kipuka Kanohina Cave System on the Island of Hawaii, USA - MA170107-4 metaG ... | reverse complement strand
GGGCGGAATTCCAGTCGAAAGCCCAACCTCGTCAGCTCCTCGTCGCGGTTCATGTCGTTTCCGGGATGAAAGGTGGCGTGGCAATCGCGTATGTAGAGCGCCCCGCCGGGCTTGAGAGTCCGCTGAAAGGCCTCGAGTGCGAGCCGTGCGAGGTTGAGGTTGAGCTCGGGCAACACCTGAGACGCCACGGCCATATCGAAGAAGTTCGCCGGGAGGAGGTCGTGCCTCCACGTCGGCAGGTGATAGAGCCCCGCTTCCTCGGAGATCACGAACGCCGCCGGGTCGTCTGCGTATTCGAAGAACGGTGGACCGAGGCGCGAGAGGTAGAAGTGCTGCATACAGTAGGAGAGCTCGATGGCATCGATCGCCACGTAGACCAGACCCGGAACCTTCTGGCACCACAGATTGGCCATCCGTCCAAAGCCGGCGCCGAAGTCGAGGAGCTTGTGAACCCGCATCCGCGGCGGCACGGCGTATGCGGTCTGAAAGAGGTAGTCGGAGGCCGACCAGACGTCGACGTTCCGATAGGGGTACGCCGGCGAGGTGAGCACCTCGGCGACGATCCTCTCGTTCCGCCGCTGGCTCAGGTCGGCCAAGGACTTGACGAGATCCTCGTCGAAGTAATGAAAACAGGCGCCGAACCAGGCGAACCAGCGGCAAAGATCCTCGGGCCCCCGATAGCGATGAAACTCGGGAGCGATCGCCCATTCCACGATCCACGGCCGCGCCGCGATGAAGCGCACGACATCCCTCTCCAGCATCGCGCCAAAGCTCGCGGCGTTCATGTGGAGGGATCGGTCTATCACACGCGACCGGATTCAGCCCGGTGGACGGGACGACGCTGCGACGCAATCGGCTTCTGATGCCACGTGCGCGCGACGGTTCCGGCTTTCGCGTAACCGCCTTGCCGTCGAGGACTCGGCCACACTATGCTGCCCGGCGATGTCTCGAAATCGATGGTGCCGCGGTCTTCTTGCGACCGCGGCGCCGCCGCCTCGGATTCCGCGCACGCTGGGATGAACTTCGATTTCTCCGACGATCAGAAACTGTTGCGCCGTACGGCGCGTGAGTTCCTCACCGCGCAGGCGCCGCTGAGCCTGTGCCGCGCGGTGCTGGAGTCGGACGCGTCATATTCGGAGGCACTCTGGCAAGAGGTCGCCGAGCTCGGATGGCTCGGGACGGCGATTCCCGAAGCGTACGGTGGCTCGGGGTTCGGCCGCGTGGAGCTGGCGGTGATCGCCGAGGAGATTGGCCGAACGCTGGCGCCGATTCCGTTCGCGTCGACCGCCTATCTCGCCAGCGAGGCGATTCTATTGCTCGGTTCGGAAGCGCAGCGGCGGACCTATCTGCCGAAGTTGGCCTCGGGCGAGTGGATCGGCACGTTCGCGCATGCGGAGCAGGCGGGGCACCCCGCGCCGGCCGACGTCCGCACCGTGCTCGCCGACGGCACGATCCGCGGTGACAAGGTGGCGGTCGCCGACGGCGACGTCGCGCACCTCGCGCTGGTCACGGCGAGGTGCGGGGAGACCATCGGGCTGGCCGTGGTGGAGTTGAGCGCCCCGGCGGTGGACCGCACGCGGGTGCGCTCGATCGATCCGAGCCGATCGCTCGCGGCGCTGCGCTTTCAGGCGGCGCCGGCGCAGTGGCTCGGCGAGGCCGCATGCGGCTGGGATCGCATCCAGGCGCTGCTCGACCGAGCCGCCGTGCTGATCGCCTTCGAGCAGCTCGGCGGGGCCACGCGCGCGCTCGAGCTGACGCGCGAGTTCACCCTCGGTCGATACGCTTTCGGGCGCCCGGTCGCGTCGTTCCAGGCGATCAAGCACCGCCTCGCCGACCTCTACGTCGAGATCGAGCTGGCGCGGTCGAACTGCTACTACGGCGCGTGGGCGCTCGAGAACGATGGCTCAGAGCTCGGGCTCGCCGCCTGCGGTGCGCGCGCCAGCGCCAGCGACGCATTCGAGCTGGCCAGCACGGAAATGATCCAACTGCACGGCGGCGTCGGCTACACGTGGGAGTTCGACTGCCATCTCTTCTATCGACGGGCGAAATGGCTCGCGGCCGTGCTCGACGGGGCGGATCGGTGGCGGGACCGGTTGGTGCAGCGGCTGGCGACGGAGCGCACGGTCCGCCGCGAGTCGTGACGAGCAGGGAGCAGGCATGGATTTCAACGACACCCCCGACGAAGCCGAGTTCAGGGCCACGGCCCGCGCGTGGTTGGAGGCCAACGCGGAACGATTGAAGCCCGGCGAGCGCGGGCCCGGGCTGGAGTCGCGGGCGGACCCGGCGGCGATCCAGCGCGCGCAAGCGTGGCAGGCCAGGAAGGCCGATGCCGGCTGGGCGTGCATCACTTGGCCGAAGCAGTACGGCGGGCGCGGCAGCACGGCGATTAAAAATGTCATCTGGAAGCAGGAGGAGAGTCGCTTCCGCACCCCGCCGGACATCTTCGGGATCGGCCAGGGCATGCTGGGTCCGACGATCATGGTGCACGGCAGCGAGGAACAGAAGCAGCGCTACCTGCGGCCGATGCTGCGCGGCGAAGAGATCTGGTGCCAACTGTTCAGCGAACCGAGCGCCGGATCGGACCTGGCCGGGCTGCGCACCAGCGCCGTGCGCGACGGTGATGACTGGATCATCAACGGCCAGAAGATCTGGACGACCGGCGCGCAGTACTGCAAGTGGGGCATGATCGTCACGCGCACCGATCCGACTGCCGAGAAGCACAAAGGGATCACGTATTTCATCGTCGACATGCATGCGCCCGGCATCGAGGTCCGGCCGATCAAGCAGATCAACGGGCTGTCGGGGTTCAACGAAGTCTTCTTCACCGATGTGCGCGTGCCCGATCGCAACCGCGTCGGCGCGGTGAACGACGGCTGGCGCGGTGCCCTGACGACCCTCATGAACGAACGCCACTCGATCGGCGGAGGCGGCGCCGGCGGCCCCGATTTCACCGACCTGCTGGCGCTGGCCGCGAAGACCACCGTCGGAGACCGCCGCGCCATCGATGATGCCGCCGTGCGCCAGCGCCTGGCCCGCTTCTACATCCGGCTGAAGGGCCTCCAGTACACCAGCTACCGCACGCAGACGGCGCTGTCGCGCGGTCAGACCCCCGGCCCGGAAAGCTCCATCGGGAAGCTGGTGGGGGCGCCACTGCGCCAGGACATGGCGAGCTTCGCCATCGATCTGCAGGGTGTCGCCGGCGCGATGAATGATCGCGAGCGTGCGTCCGACGAAGGCGCGTGGCAGCAGATGTACCTCGGCGCGCCCGGATTGCGCTTGGCGGGCGGGACCGACGAGATCCTGCGCAACATCATCGCCGAGCGCGTGCTCGGCCTACCGCCCGAGATCCGCACCGACAAGGGCATCGCCTTCAAAGACGTGCCGAGCGGTCGCAAGAATCAATGAGCCTCACGCTCGTTGAGCTTCACCTGCGTGAGTCGCTCGCAGGCCGCGAGACGCTCTGCTGAACCGGCCGGTGCCGCCGGCGCGGTCGCGTCGACTATGCCGAAGGCGCCTGGTAGCCAGCCGGTGATGGACCTGGAACGCTTCCGCGCCCTGCCGCTGCTCGGCATCGCCCGCGGCATCGATGCGGCCGACGTCGAACCGTTGGCGGAGGCGGTGATCGGCGCCGGCCTGACCTGCCTGGAGGTCACGATGAACACGGCGGGCGCGCCGGCCCTGATCAGCGCGCTGCGCGACGCCGCGGGTGACCGGTTGATGATCGGGGCGGGCACCGTCCTCGGCCTCGATGCGCTCGCCGCCGCCCGCGCTGCCGGCGCCTCGTTCATTGTCATGCCGACGCTGGTGCCGGCGGTCGTCGAGCGCTGTGTCGCCGACCGCGTGCCGGTGTTCCCCGGCGCGCTGACGCCGCAGGAGATCCACGCGGCATGGACCGCCGGCGCCACCATGGTGAAGGTGTTTCCGGCCGGCGTGTTCGGCCCCTCGTATCTGCGCGAGATCAAGGGACCGTTCACCGACATCGAGCTCATGGCGGTCGGCGGCGTCACCGCCGACAACATGGCGGACTACTTCGCCGGTGGTGCGGCGGCCGTGGCCTTCGGCGCCAGCGTGTTTCGTCGCGAGTGGCTGTCCGCACGGGCGTATGACCGCATCGCCGACGAGGTGCGCCGCCTGGTGACCGCCTGCACCGCGGCCCGCCGCCGGACCTGAAGCCGCCGGCCGGTTGCGGAACGGGAGGCGAACGGGCTATCGCTGGGCGGCATCTCACCCAATTTTCCCATCATTCCGTTGAGGCACACAGCATGAAGAAGGCAGAGAACGACAAGGGCTTTGCGCACAAGTGGGTGTCCTACCGCCCCGAGATCAAGATCGTCGACGTCACCATCCGCGACGGCGGCCTGATGAACGACCACCGCTTCAGCGACGACGTCGTCCGCGCCGTCTATCGCGCCTGTGTCGAGGGCGGCATCGACTACATGGAGATGGGCTACAAGACCGCCAAGCACCTCGCCAAGCGCAGCGACTACGGCGCCTGGAAGTTCTGCGACGAAGAAGACCTGCGGCGCATCGTCGGCGACAACCGGACGTCGCTCAAGCTGTGCGTGATGGCGGACGCCGAGCGCTGCGACTACCGCGACGACATCGGGCCGAAGGCGGACAGCGTGGTCGACATGGTGCGCATCGCCACCTACATCCACCAGATCCCGATCGCGCTCGACATGATCAGCGACGCCCACGAGAAGGGCTACGAGACGACGGTGAACCTGATGGCCGCCTCCACCGTCCCGGAGAGCGAGATCGAGGGCGCGCTGGACCTGCTCTGCGCGTCGCCCGTCGACGCCGTCTACGTGGTCGACAGCTTCGGCTCGTTCTACAGCGAGCAGGTGCACTACCTGGTGGATAAATACCTCGGCTTCGCCCGGCCGCGCGGCAAGACGATCGGCATGCACGCCCACAACAACCAACAGCTCGCCTATGCCAATACCATCGAGGCGGCGATCAAGGGCGCCAATCTGCTCGACAGCAGCATGGCCGGCCTGGGCCGCGGCGCCGGCAACTGTCAGACCGAGCTGCTGATCGGCTTCCTGCACAACCCCCGCTACCACCTCCGGCCGGTGCTGCAGTGCATCCAGGAGCACATCGAGCCGCTGCGCAAGGACCTGCGCTGGGGGTTCGACATCCCCTACATGATCACCGGACTGCTCAATCAGCACCCGCGCGCGGCGATGGCCTTCAACGACGGCGCCGCGCGCGGCGACCTCGTCAAGTTCTTCGACGCCATGATCGGCGCGGAATAGTCCAGCCAGGGTGGCCGCTCCCTCGGCGTTGACGCTCGCGCTCGAGCGTCTGTGCGATCTGTGGTTCGTCGCCTTCGGCGGATGGACGCTGCTGGCGGTGGCGTCCTACTTTCTGGGCGGGAGCTTCGTCACCCTGATCGCCTGCGCCCTGGCGGCGGGGGCGTTGAGCACCGCCTGGGCGATCTACCGGCGAGCTGAGCATCGTGGCGGCGGGTCGTACTACCCGACCCACGAGCACGTGCTGCTGGCGATCTTCGCGCTGCTCGCGGTCGTGCTCACGCTCTGCCTGAACCGACCGGATGACGATGATCGATTCTATCTCGGACTGTCGCTGCTGGTCCTGGACCATCCCGACACCGCCGTGCGGAACATCCCGGCACCGCGAGCGTTTCAGACCGGCTTCGCCCTGACATCCTATGAGCTGCTGAAATCCGCCGTCACCTACCTCACCGGCATCCCGATTCTGTACGCGTACTACCTCCTGATCCCTGCCGTCTTTTCCGTCCTCGTCGTGCTCGTTCATTGGCGCCTGCTGCGGCTGCTGGTCGGACCACAATGGACGATCGCCCTGGGGTTTGTCTTCATCGTCATGCTGAGTTGGGCCGATGCGCATCGCACGCACGCCAATTTCGGCTTCGTGCGACTCTTCCAGGGCAAAGCGTGCTTCGTTTCGATCGTCGTTCCGGCGCTGATCTTCTACTTTCTGAAATTTCATCAGACCGGCGAGCGGTGGTACGCGGTCGTGCTGTTCTTCGCGTTGGCTGCCGGCATCGGCCTCACCCCATCCGGCATCGTCATCGGCATGCTCACCGTGGGGATGTTGCTGTTGGCCAACGCGGATCGGATCGTGACGAGCGTCCGCGGTCTCTTGGTCTGGGGTGCGGTGCTGCTCGTGCCGCTCGCCGCCGGGCTGCTGATGATCTTCTATTTCCAGCATGCCAGTCGAGGGGCGAGCGTGGCACTGGCGGTCCGCGACCGGGTGACGAACTACGACACCCTGATGTTCGTGCTGGGGCCGGGGTTTCGCGGCTGGTTCGCGTTGGTGTGCTTCGCGGTCAGCCCATGGATCGTCGCAGACCGGGCGATCAGACGGATGTATGCGCGATTCGTCATCCTGTGCCTGATCCTGGTGCTGATCCCCTGGACATCCGAAGTCATCAGCGCCTTCACGTCGACGACCGCGGCGTGGCGTTGGCTCTGGATGATCCCGTTCCCGGCGGCCATGGGAGTCGTGGTCGGCGGACTCTGGGGATTCCGCCCGAGGCCGCCGATGCGTCCGGGCGGCGCCATGGCAGCGGTCGTCCTGTCACTGGCCTACGTCCTGTGCAACGACCGCCGCGTGGTGGGAGAGTGGAATCAGACGAGGTGGACGCGCCCGGATTTCAAGCTCACCGATCCCACCCAGATTTATATCCTCTATTACGACGAAACGGCGCGGATTCATGACGGGTATCTCCACCTCGACCGCTCGGGCCAGCGGTTTTGACCCGCCGCGGGCGCGGCGCGCTCAGTACGCGCCGGTGCGCTGCCAGGTGGCGCGCACCGTTCGGACGAGAATGACGACGTCCAGCCAGATCGACCAGTGGCGCAGGTAGTACGCATCGCTGGCAATGATGCCGGCCGTGCCGATGTCGCTGCGCCCCGAGACCTGCCACAGCCCGGTCATGCCCGGCCGCACGGTTTCGCGCCAGGCGCGCAGGCGCTCGGGGATTTCGCGCGCGTGATAGGCCGGCAGCGGTCGCGGGCCGACGAGCGACATGTCTCCGCGCAGGACATTGAGGACCTGCGGCAGCTCGTCGAGCGAGGTCTGCCGCAGCACCCTGCCGAGGGGCGTGACGCGCGGATCGTCGGGGAGCTTGAAATTGGCCTCCCACTGTCGGCGCATCGCGTCGTTCTCACCGAGCTGCTCCTGCAGGCGCTCCTCCGCGTCGGCGTGCATCGTGCGGAACTTCCACATCGGAAACTCGCACCCACCCATCCCCACCCGCGGGTGAATGAAGAACGGATTGTGTCGATCGCGCACCGCGATGAGGACGGCAATTCCCAGCGTCGCGGCCAGCCACACGGGCGAGAGGAGCACGAGCAACGCGAGGTCGAACGCCCGCTTGGCCGCGCGCTCCCAGCCATCCTGCAGGGCGCGCGAGACCTCGACGCCGAGCACACCGCCGAGATCCTTCGGATGCCCCCACAACACCGGCCGGTCGACGAAATCGGGCACGACGATGACGCGCCGAAACGCCGCCAGCGGGCCGTCCGCCAGCTCGAGCACGCGCGCCGGCGAGCGATGCTGCAGCGCCAGGATCACCGCCAACCCCCGCATGCCGCCCATCGCCGCCGCCGGGGCGACGGGAAGCCCGTCGAAGTCCGCCTCCGTCGCATCGTCGACCGAATGCACCGCCACCGGGACATAGCCGAGACCCGGTTCGTGCCGCAGGCCGGCGAGCACGCTCCGTACCGAGGCCGCGTCGCCGTAGACGAGGCACGGCATTCCCCACAGCTGTCGCTTGACCAGCCACGCCTTGAGGCGAATGCGGGTGTAGGGCAGCAGCGGGAGGCCGCAGAAGAATGCGATCGACATCGTGAATCGGCTGATCTGTTGCGGCGGGTGCAGCAGGAACAGGACCGTCGTGGCGGCGGCGAAGAGCGCGACCAGCAACAGCACCGTGCGCCGCAGCTCTTCGACCGCTCCCAGCCCCCAGCCCGGCAGCAGGCGAATGGCAAGCGCCGCAGCCCACCAGACCGGAGGCAGCAGCCACGACCAGCTCGGCAACATCGGCGCGCCGTAGATCAACGTTCGCACGCCGCCGGCGGCGACCAGTGCGATGGCGAGCGCCACGCCGTCGCCGAGCGCCAGCACCCCCGTGTTCACCAGCCACCGGCGGAGCACCGAGGCTGCGCCCGGAACGGAAATCGCGCCCGTGTGTAGCGGCGATTGGGGGTCGATGGCGGCGGCTTCGGATCCCTCCACGCGAGTTCGTCTCCTTCGCTCCTGCGGCTCGTCAGCGTTGTGTGCGCACCGAGCCGGCCGCGGTTTTCTACACACTTCCGCTTCGAACCTCCACTCGCCAGATCTTGCCCTGGCGGTGAGATCTTGCGAATGAGGTGCGTCGCCGTGCGCTCCTCCCGGGCAAATCTGGTCGGGCTCGCCGCCCTCGTGGCCTTGGCGCTCGCCCTTCGCCTGCGCGGGTTGGACTTCTTTCTTCCGCTGCTTCCCGACCCGGATGCCAACATCGTGCGGCAGGTGGAATTGATGGAGCAACAGTCCCCACGTCCCGAGCAGCACACCGGTTACGTCAGCTATCCACACCTGATCGCTCGCGCCGTCACGCTCTTCAGTTCCGCACAGAGCTGGGACAATCCACCGCCGGCGCTGAGCATCGAGCAGCATCTGGCGCGCGCCGGCGCGCCGTTTCGGCGCGTACGACAGGTGGTCGCGATCATGTCGCTGCTGGCGGTGCCGGCCACCTGGCTGCTGGCGCGCAACTATCTGTCGCCCGCATGGTCGCTCCTGGCCGCCAGTGCGATGGTCACGAGCCTGCTGACCGTCTGCTTCGCGCAACAGGCGCGGCCACACGCGGCCAGCATGGCCTTTCCCGCCCTCGCCGTATTGAGCTGCATTGCGCTGCGCCGGCGCGGGACGGTCGTCGCCTACCTGCTGGCCGGCTGCGCCTGCGGCCTGGCACTCGGCGCCCTGCAGAGCGGAGTCGCGGTCCTCATTCCCCTGGCGGTAGCGCACACGCTGAGCAGCGGCACGGCAGGCTGGCGCCACCTTCGCCTGCTGCTTTCGCTGGCTATGGTCGCGCTCTGCCTCTACGCGTTCTACCCGTTCCTGTTCACCAGCGGCGCGGACAACACGCTCGGCCCCGTCGGGCTCGCCGACAGCACGCTGACCCAGGGAGGACACAAGCTCTTCCTGCATCTATTCAACGGCCGCGGGTTGCCGACCGTCGTCTGGTGGCTGTGGTCCTACGAACCAGCGCTCGTCATCGGGAGCGCCCTCGGCACCGCGGCGTGGCTGGCGCGGCTGGCCACGGGGCACAGCTCCGGCGCACGCGCCGGGGCCTCCGATCATCTGGTGGTGCTCTCCTACGCGGTGCCCTACTTCGCCGTCCTGCTGCTGTACGGGCGCACCTTCGAGCGTTTCCTGCTGCCGCTGCTGCCGTTTCTCGCCTGTCTCAGCGCCTACGGTCTGCATGCCGTGTGGCACACACTGGCCGGGCAGCCGCGACTGGGACGGCTCGCGCCGTGGCCGGCCGCACTCCTGATCGCGCTGTGGGTCGGGTTTCCGGCGCTCGCGGCCGAACGACTGACCCACGCGCGGGCGGCGCCGAGCACCGTCGAGCTGGCTGGGGACTGGCTGCGCCAGCACACGACACCGGGCGTCGACCGCATCGTCCTGGGATTCGCCTTGCAGGTGCCGCTGTACGGCGATCCCGCCGAAATCAGCAAGATTCGCAAACTCGGAATGCGCAACCTGCCGTGGGTGTGGTACCAGAAGCAGGTCTTCCATCGCGCTCCTCCGGATCCGCGTTACCTGCTGATTCCGCTGCCGTTCTCACGAAAGTCGGCGGCCCAGATTGCCCGCTTTCCGGGCGAGTTCTTGGCGGCGCAGAACGCCCTGTGCTTCGTGACGCAAGTGTACGCCAGCAGAGTGCCGGTGTTTGAAGCACTGCGCGACACGTTACAGCGGACGTCGATTCTGGTTGCACGCTTTTCGCCCGACGACGATGCCGAGAATCTGCTTCCCATCGGCTACCAGGGCGATCTGGTGCCGGGTCGCGAGCACATGAGCACGCGGGTCCTCCGTGCGCACCGGGCTGGCCCCGTGATCGAGATATTCTGTACGAAGTCCCTCGCCAGCCGAGGATCCACATGATCGGTGGGCGACGAAGGCCGCGCGCGTGGATCGTCGCCGCGACGACGCTCCTCGTGGTCTGCGCCGCCGCGTACCAGTGGGGCGGCCCGCTGTGGAAGGACCAGCAAACGCGCAGTGAGCAGCGAAAGCTCGCGGTGCTGGTGATCCTCGATACCCTGCGGGCTGATCACCTCGGGTGCTACGGGCGCGACCCCTCGCCGTCGCCCAACCTCGACGCCTTCGCCCGGCGCTCGTTCGTCTTCGACCACATGGCCTCGGCTTCCGTACACACCTTTGGGACGCACACCGCCTTGTTCCGCTCGCTGTATCCGACCTTCGCCGTCCAGGCCGGCGAGGCGGCGATGAAGGCCGACTTCCCGTCCCTGCCCGGGTTGCTGAAGAGCGGCGGCGTGCACACCGCGGTGTTCGGTCACGGACCCATCTTTCGTGTCGCGGCCGTCCGCGAGTTCGAGACGTCGCAGGCCCACGACAAGGGACGAGCGGGCATCGCCGCGCTCATCGAGTGGCTCGCGGCGCGCGGCGCGGACGAGCGCGACGTGTTCGTCTTTCTGCATCTCTACGACGTGCACGACCCGTACTACGAAAGCCCGCGCCTCCTCGACGCGGACTACCACATGGCCGATCGAGACGAGCGACTGCGGTTCCACGCCGCGCTCAAAGCGCGCGGCACGGCGGAGATGATCAAGGCCTATGACGAAGGCATCGCGTACGTCGACCACTTCATGGGCATCCTGCTCCGCCAGTTGGACCAGCTGAGCGAGACCACCGACGTGCTGACCCTCATCACCTCGGACCACGGCGAAGCCTTCGGCGAGCATCGCGGGTTCTTCGGCCACACCAAGCTGGTGTACCAAGAGGTCGTGCACGTGCCGCTGCTCATCGCGCACAGCCGGACGGCCGGCGGCCGCACCATCGCGACGCCGGTCAGCACGGTGGATCTGGCACCGACGATCCTTCAGCACTTCGACCTGCCCGTGCCCACCTATTTTCAAGGACGAGAGCTGCTCTCCCTGCTGGACGGCGGCGCCGCCGACCGCCCGACGGTCGTGTTCGCGGAGGATCGCAGCGGACGCGAGAAGATGATCCGCAACCAGCACTACAAGCTGATCTACGACTCGCAGACGCGCAGGTCCGAGCTCTACGACTTGATCGCGGACCCGGCGGAGACCCGAGACATCGCCGCCACCCACGCCGACCTGGCCGCAACCCTCCTGTCCGATCTGCTCCGCTACTACGACAGTGAAGGCCAGCGACTGGGGATGCAGAACCAGATGCCGCTGCGCAACCAGCGGCACATCGAGGAGCAACTGCGCGCCCTCGGTTACACGGAGTAGCGCGGCGTCCAATGCGTTTGGCGGGCGGCTCGACGCGCCGCCCGCACGGACTCGGGAAGGTCCACTAGTCGTCGCCGTAGGGGAGCGCGTAGCACACCGCCGCGCGCTGTTGCGCCGGCAACCGGAGCACGAGTCCGCGCCGCAGACGGCGGATTCGATCGGGCTCGGCGCGCACGTCTTGGACGGCCGGCGTGAGCGGAACGAAGAAGACGCTCGGCCACGGCCCATTGCTGAGGCGTATCTCGACGCGCAGCGCGTCCGCGCCGAGTGCGAGCGTCTTCTCACACCAGGCTCCGCCGTCGCTCGAGCCGTCGGCACGTGCCATGCGGCTGGCAAGCGTGAGCACCGACTCGTCCATGGTCCACTGGCAGTCGAGGCTCCAGAACGACGCATAGAGCGGCGCGAGGACGTGCACGCTGCGGCGCAGGAGGAGCTCCCGGAGCAGGTAGAACGCCTGGCCGAAGCGCCGCACCAAGACGTTCTGGTAACAGAGCGCCAGCGCAAACCGATACTCGCTGCGGTAGCGCACGAGGCGCCGCGCGCCGTCACGAATCCAGGTCGTCGATGCGCCGTGGAGGGGCAGCTGAAACACCTCTCCCGGCGCGTCAAACGACCATCGGCGCCGCTGCAACAGATTGCGATGCTCGCGCCCGCCGCCGGCCACGGACAGCCAGGTGACGCCGGAGGCGTAGCCCCCGAACAGCGGGGTCAGGGGATACTTCCGCGATCGCACCTGAAGATTGGCGCGCTCATCCTGTCGGCAAACGATGCCGCTCTGCTCGCCGTCGTAGGAGAGCGGTGCGGACGGCGCCGGCGGCAGCGCCGGCTCAGACGCATCCAACGCCTTGGCCACCCAGGCGCAGTGCGCCGACCAGAAGTGCGTGCACTGGAAGTCGCGGTCGCCACTGCGACTGCGCACCGAGCCGTCGGCGTCGCCGTGGTCGAGAAACGCCCTCGTCGCATGGGCGAGCGCCCGCAGGTGGTGCGGCTCCCCCCAACGGCGATGCGCTTCGGACAGCGCGTGGTAGTCGAAACACGCGCTCGCCCACTCACCCGTCTCGCCGCCCATCCAGTACCAGTGCTTCGCCTCGACCTCCAACGACTTGCTGCCGTCGGGGCGATAGAGGGCACAGAGGAAATCGGCGGCCTTGCGCAGGCGCTCGCGCTCCTCGGCGTCGAGCGCGTAGCCGATCTTGTCGGCGACGTCGAAGATGAACGACAGATGGCGCGAGTGATAGAAGCCGGAGACGTCGTGCAGGCTCGGGCTGTCCTCACCGGCGAGCCGATGCGGCAGGTACGGAAACGAGCCGTCGTCGTTCTGATCGCGAAACGCCTGCTGCAGGCATTCGACACAGGCGGCGCGATACGCCTCGTCGGCGTCGATGGCGCGGTACACCGCGGCCAACCCGGTCATCGCCCACAACGCCTGGTTGGTGAGCTTGCCGCCGGCGAAGCGCAGGTAGGTGCGCGCCACCTTCGCACAGGCGTCGCGGATGAGCTCGAGCCCGGCGGGCGGGGTCGCGTCGGCGAACTGCTCGTACCAGTATGCCAGGCAATCGGTGATCACGCCGCAGTCGATGGCGTTGTTGGACGCGTTGTACCGGTTCAGCAGGCCCGGGTAGAAAATGTACTTCCCCTGATCGAAGCGAAGCTGACTCTGCAGACGCTTCACCATGCGCCCACCGCGCTCGAGGTACTGTTCGTTCTGCGTGCGCTGAAACAGGAAGCCGTCGATTCTGAGCAGGTAGGCGAGTTGGCCGTAGTGCGTGACGCGGTAGTGCTTGTCGCACTCCAGGCTTCCGGCGCGGTGTTGCTGGTAGGATTCGAAGTACGTTGAAATGCACGCCAGCCGCTCCACGCAGCGAGCCAGCACGGATGCGCCAGCCTTCTGCCCGGATGCGTCAGGCACTGCGCGGAGCATGATCCGTCCCGCGCCGATCGAGCGCGGCGCGCAACCCGCGGTACAGCCACTCGAATCCGACCGCCGCCAGCATGAGCGAGAACGGTTCCACCGCCGCCCGATACCGATTGTCGTATCGGGTCAGCAGAGAAAACAGGGCGAAATACGCGATCAGAATCACGGGGAGCTTTTCGGGGAGTGATCGCATGCGGGCGACGAGCACCCCCCCGAGCAGCACGAAGGGAAGGAGCACCCATCCGATGGCCTGCGGCCATGACGGCGTGATGTGCTTCATGCCGCGGTACTTCAGCGGGCCGGGGGCGAGGTAGAAGAGCGCCTTGTAGAGCATCGTTCGAACCGTCTGGAATGGATGCGCGATCATGTAGTCGAGCGCGTATCGATAGAAAAAGCGCTCGCGGTCGACTTCGTTGAACGACGCGGCCGCCGGATCCATGGCTTGGCCAGGCGGCAATCTCCCAACTTCGCCGAGATACGCCTTGTGGATGTTGTTGCTGACCCATTCGTTGTTGCCCTGAGCAACGTTGAAACCTCCGCCGGTGGAAACCAATATCGGCTTGCCGTGAACGCGCAGGTTCCGCATCGTCCACGGGCTGAGGACGACCAGGCACGTGAGCACGGACACCGCGATGATCCCCCGAAAGGGTTTCTCACGGGTGCCCGCGACGGCGATGAAGGCCAGAAACGGTGGGAACGCCACAAAGATCGACTTGGTGAGGATGGCCAGCGCCATGACGATTCCGGCCAGAATCGGCATGTATTTTCGTTCCGGCCGTGCGATCGACACGGCGAGCAGACAGACGGTCGAGACCACCAGGAAGGTGAACTGTGTCTCGGCCATGAGCTGTACTGGTGAGACGGCGACGTAGGGATAGACCGCGATCAGCGCGGCCGCGACCCATGCCGCGAAGCGCGAATACAGGCGCGCCGCGAGCCAGACGCAGAGGACGACGGTGAGCGCGCCCACGACACACTGCGCGATCCGCACCGTCGCATAGCTGTGGCCCCACAGCACGTACAGTGCTGCCAGAAATGCCGGATAGGCGGGAGGTTGAAACGACGTCGCCACCAGCTTCGGATTCGCCCGGTCGCCGCCGCTGTAGAAGACATCCTCGATGCTGTATCCCCTGCCGGCCGCGAGGTTCGTCGCCAATCGATCATAGAGTGCCGGATCGTGCCTGCCGATGGGTTGATGCAGTCCCCCGGTGTACTGCACGAAGGCGAGGCGGACCGACAGCGCGACGAGGAAGAGCCCGACCACGGCGACCGTCCTGCCGACGCGCGGCCCATGCGCCGGCGTCATCGCTGCTTCTCGAAGACGGCGACGATCGTCCCGCAGAGGTATCGCACGGGACCGCCTGCGTACGTCGTGCCGAGGCGGGTGGGCATCAGCGACACGCCATACGTGCGTTCGGCGCGAAAGTAGGGAGCCAGCCGGCGTCGGAGAGCCGGCGGGCTCAGGGGCTTGAACGGTCCCGAGTTGGCCACCTGCTCGCGGGTCATGCGGCGGTACCGCAGCGACTGAAACGACCAGCGGTTGCGGTAGGACACCAGCAGGCGGCCGTCGTCGGCGAGATGGCGTGCCAGGAAGGCCGCAATGGCGGGCCGCTCGGGAAGGTGATTCAAACCGCCGGCAATCAGAATGCGATCGTAGCGCCGGCCGAGGTCGTGCTCCCAGTCGATGCCGCTGAAGTACCGATCCGGCTCGCGCACGTCCTCGGCGCGGCAGCGCGCGCGGATGAAGGCCTCGTGGTATGCGGAGAGCTCGAAGACGTCGTACGGCATGGCGCGCAGGGCCGGCTCGGCCAGCAGCCGGGCGCCGTATGCGCCAGAATACGGCAGGAAATCCAGGGTCGCATGGGTGGCGGACAGGTGGCGCAGGAACAGGCCGATCTCGGCCTCGAACTCGCGGCGGAACCGCGGCGATCGATGCACGCCGCGGCGCGGCGACGTGTGCCACACCGCCAGGCCGCGCCAGGTCGCGAGGGCCGCCTCGCTCCACTCGTCCGGGTCCCACACTGCATCGGGAGATGCCGTGTTGGAGTAGCTGAGAAAATCGGTGCGGACGGGCCGGCGCGGGTAGGCGACCGCGGGCGGCTCGGAGAATGC
>Ga0187893_10009027_pt1 | contig 15496 bp, 11 predicted proteins | sample MA1701074metaG_FD_139574 | JGI IMG/M metagenome (GOLD analysis project Ga0187893, IMG submission 139574) | White microbial mat communities from a basaltic lava cave in the Kipuka Kanohina Cave System on the Island of Hawaii, USA - MA170107-4 metaG ... | reverse complement strand
TCGGTCGCCTCCGACGTCATCTGGCGCGAGCTGATGATCACGCGCGACGCGAAGCCGTCGCGGCCGCTTGTCGTGTCGATGTCCGATCTGGCGGCGTCGGGCGGCTACTACGTGTCGATGCCAGGGCACGTCATCGTGGCGCAGCCCGCGACGCTGACCGGATCGATCGGCATCTACGGAGGAAAGTTTGTGCTCGCCAGCACGATGGAGAAACTGGGCATTACGACCGAGACCGTCACCTCGGGACGGAACGCCGGCATCAATTCACCATTTGCCCCGTTCACGCCGGAACAACGGGCCAAGCTGAGGGACTACATGGAAGACTTTTATGAGGGCTTCGTGCAGAAGGCCGCGACATCGCGGCGGATGCGCCCCGAGGCGATCGATGCGGTCGCGCAGGGACGCGTCTGGACGGGTCGTCAGGCGCAGGAGCGGGGGCTGGTCGATGCGCTCGGCGGCCTCGATCGCGCGGTGGCGATTGCCAAGGAGCGGGCGGGGATCGCTGCCGACGAGGACGTGGAGCTCGTGACATATCCGCCGCGCCGAACGCTGTACGAGGCGCTGACCGATCGCTTCCAAGCGTCGAGCGCGCTCCTGTGGGGACAGCTACTCAGCCGGGCCGATATGCGCGCCCTGGCCGCGCTCACCGCGCCGGCGCGTGTGTTCCGGCGCGGCGAGCCGCTGGCGTTGATGCCATTTGTATTGACGAATTGAGGACTTGAAGCCGTCGATTTAGAGTGTCGTTGTGGCGGCGAGCATCCGCTGGACGACGTCCTGACGGATCTCGATGTCCATCCGTTCCTTCGCGCGGGCCATGTAGGCGGCAAAGAAGCGGTCGCGCCGATCCGCCAGCAGTTGCTCGCGGAAGGGTTCCTTGCCCTGCACGAGCTCCTGCGGCGTGACCTCGTCGCGCTCGACCACGCGGACGATCACGGTGGCGTCGGCCGTGGTGATCGGCTCGCTCACGCCGCCGGCGGGCAGGCTGAACGCGGCTTTGTCCACGTCGGCATTCACGCCGACGTCAGGGAACGGTGACCCCCGTGGAATGAGCTGCGTCTCCTGGGCCGGAAAGCCCTGCGCCTTGGCGGCGGCGGCGAAGTCGGCGGCACTTCGGAGCGCCACCGCGATCCGACCGGCGCGTTGCCGGCTCAGCTCCGTCGCCCGCTCGCGGATCACGTCGTCGCGCACCCGGTCGCGCACCTGATCCAGCGTCGGCACGTGCGGGTCACGCCGTCCGGCGAGCGTGATGAACACGGGACCGCGCGGCGATTCGATCGCGGCGCTGACTTGGCCGTCTTGGAGCTCGAACGCTGCGGCGGCGACCTGCGGTGCCACACCCAGCCCGGGGATGGCATCCTGGCGGCTGAAGAAGTCGCTTTCGGTGACGGTGAAGCCCGACTCACGCCCCACGGTGTCGAGATCGCTGGGATCGTCGATGCGGTTCGCGAGCTCCGCGGCGCGCGCCGTCAGCTGCTCGCCGGCGCGCTGCGCCCGCAGCTGCTCCTCGATCTGCGGCTGGACTTCCTCGAAGGCGCGCGTCACGGCCGGCCGCTTGTCGACCAGCTTGATGATGTGGAGGCCGAACTGCGTTCGGACGAGATCGCTCACCTGCCCAGGTTGAAGCGCGAAGGCCGCCATTTCGAAGTCCGGCACCATACGCCCGCGGCTGAAGTAATCGAGATCGCCGCCGTTGTCGCGCGTGCCCGGGTCTTCCGAGAACTTTTTCGCCAGCTCCGCGAAGTCGGCGCCGGCCTTCACTTGCTGCAGGATCGACTCGGCCTGCTTGCGGACGGACGCCTCGTCCTTGTCGGCCAGGTTCAGCAGGATGTGGCTGGCCCGAATCTGCTCGGGGGTTTGGTACAGGTTGATGTTGTTGTTATAGAACCGCTGTGCCTCGGTCACGGGGATGACCACTCGCTTTTGGGCCTGATCACGATCGAGCAGGAGCATGCGCACTTTGCGCTGCTCGCCAATGCGGTAGGTCTCCTGGTGCGAATCGAAGTACGCGGCGACGTCGGCGTCGCTGACGGTCACCTGATTCCGAAACGCCTCGGCCGTCAACGCCACCACTTGCAGGCGGACGCGCTCGTTGCGCAACCGGAACTCCCGGTCGACCTCACCATCCGAGACCGTCATCCAATCGGTCAGCGCGGCGCGTAGCTTGTCGATCATCATGCTGCGGCGCAGGTTGTCCTCGAACGTCGCCTTCGTCATCCCCTGGCCGCGCAGGATCAGCTCGTAGCGCTGCTCGCCGATGAACCGTCCGTTTTCCTGCAAGCCGGGTATGGCGAAGATCTGCTGCGCCAGCTCTTCGTCACTCACCTCGATGCCATGACGCTCCGCCTCGAGGAGCGCCGCCTGCTCGTCGATCATCTGCTGGATGATCTGTCGCTCGATGCCAAGCTGCCGGAGCAGCTGGTCGTTGATCTGTCCGCCGTACGCGCTGCGGTACGCCTGGATCTGCGCGTTGTATCGCTGGCGGAACTGCGCGACGTTCACCGTGCGTCCTTCGACGTCGGCAATTACCTCGCCAGGCGCGGCGCCAACCCCAACGCCGACCGCCGTCGGGTCGTCAAGGAAACTGGGGATGTAGAACACGATGAAAGCCAGCACCACGAGCGCCAGGCTCCATTTGAGCCAGCCTTTGTGGCGCCGCATCCGATCGAGCATCGTCATCGGAAAGATCCTGTCTTTGGCGTTGGGCTCCGGGTTTCAGGCATGAGAACCCTGATTGTGACGCCGTCAAACCTTCATCTTACACGCCAATGCCCGAAGCCTAAAGCCCATAGCCGTGGTAATATCAGGCTAGTTTAGAAGAACTTAGCGGCGTTCCAGCCGCCTGACGCATGCCTGACTCCGTTCCCGCCACAACGAGCGGTGACATCGATCTCCACCCAGCTTGACGTCGCGCACCCCATGGTTCGCGGTGCCCGCCGTCTCGACTTCTCCGGCCAGCTCAAGGCCCAACTCGGTGCGCTCAAGTCGCGTCTCGATCGGCGAAACATCGTCATCGACACGGTTCGCGACGTGAACGCCTCGCTCGACCCGCAGAAAGTGGCCGCGTGGCTCGTCCGCCAGGCCGACGAGTGGATCACCGCGCCGTGCTGGGCGGTCGTGGCGCCCGACATCAGCGGCCAGCTCTCGGTGCTCGCTGACAAGGGGCTGAGTCCAGCGCTCGGACCGTCGATCACCCGCGTCGCACAGTGGGTATGTGATCAGGGGGTGGAACTGATGGCCGCCGATCTCTCGATGGATCGCCGGATCGATGGCGCCGTGATCGGCACGGCGCTCGCGTTTCCGCTGAATGCGCGGAACAAGACCGTGGGCGTGCTGGTAGGACTGGACCCGCTGCCCTCGGCCACGACGCCGTCATTGGGGGCGCCGGTGCTCGCCACGATGCGGACGGTCCTCGAGCCCGCCGCCATCGCGCTCGACAATGCCCTCACGCTTCAGCGCGCGGAAGCGCTGTCGGTGACCGACGACCTCACGGGGCTGTCGAACTCGCGCTATCTGAACCTGGTGCTTCGCCGCGAGGAGAAGCGCTCGGTGCGCAGCGGCCGGCCGCTGTCGGTGCTGTTCATCGACATGGACGGCTTCAAGAACGTGAACACGCAGCATGGACACATGGCGGGCAGCAGGGCGCTCGTCGAGGTGGCGAGCGTCATCCGCGCCTGCGCGCGCGAAACCGATGTGGTGGCGAGATTTGGCGGCGATGAGTTTGCGGTCATCCTGCCCGACACGGGGCGCGAAGGCGCCATGTTCGTGGCCGAGCGCATTTGTGACCGGATCCGTGCATTTCGGTTCCTCCAGCCCGACGGCCTGGCGATCCGGCTCACGGCATCGATCGGCGTGGCGACGCTGCCGGATGTCACGGGATCGGCCGAAGAACTTCTGAGAGCGGCCGATCGCGCCATGTACCGCGTCAAGGACGCGGGCAAGAACGGTATTTTCGTCGCCGAGAGAGGAACTTAATGGAGAGGCACCAGTAAATGGGCCTAGGCTCGTTCTTTTCGCTGTTTTCCAACGATCTGGCGATCGACCTCGGAACCGCCAACACGTGCGTCTACGCTCGCGGCAAAGGAATCGTGGTCAACGAACCCTCCATCGTGGCCATCAACAAGATCAACGGCCGCGTGGAGGCTGTCGGCAAGGACGCCAAAGAGATGCTCGGCCGGACGCCGGGCAACATCGTCGCCATCAAGCCGATGAAGGACGGCGTCATCGCGGACTTCGAGGTCACCGAGAAGATGCTGACCTACTTCATCAAGAAGGCGCACAATCGCAATGTGTGGGTGCGCCCACGCATCGTCATCGGCGTGCCGTCGGAGATCACGCAGGTGGAAAAGCGCGCGGTGAAGGACAGCGCGTACCGCGCCAAGGCGAGCGAGGTGCACCTCGTCGAGGAAGCGATGGCCGCGGCAATCGGAGCGGGCATGCCGATTACAGAACCGTCCGGCAACATGATCGTCGACATCGGCGGCGGCACCACCGATATCGCCGTCATCTCGCTCGCCGGCATCGTCTACAGCAAGGCGGTGCGCGTGGCCGGGAACGAGATGGACGAGGCGATCATCCAGTACATCAAGAAGACGTACAACCTCCTCATCGGCGAACGTACGGCAGAGCAGATCAAGATGGAGATCGGGTCGGCCTTTCCGCTCGACGAGAAGATGACGATGGAAATCAAGGGACGGCATCTGATCGAAGGGGTGCCTAAGACGATCACCATCACCGACGAAGAGATTCGCGAGGCGCTCGCCGAAACGGTCAATGTCATCGTCGATGCCGTGCGCGTGGCGCTCGAGCGCACGCCGCCGGAGCTTTCGGCCGATATCGTGGATCGGGGCATTGTGCTGACCGGCGGTGGGTCGCTGCTCAAGAACCTGGACAAACGGCTGCGGGAGGAGACGGGTCTGCCCCTGGCGATGGCCGAGGATCCACTCTCGTCGGTCGTGCTTGGTGCGGGCAAGATGCTCTCGGATTTCAATCTGCTGAGAAAAATTTCGATTGATTAGGTGGCTCTGTTAGACATCCGCCAGCGAACCGGCTATCTCTTCATTGGCCTCACCATCGGCCACATCGTGCTCATTTCTGCGCAGGTCACTACCGCACGGGGGGTTCCGGTGCTCGAGGCGGTGACCTTCGGCGTGTTCGCCGAAGTCCAGCGCGCCGCGTCCAGCGCGATCGGCGGCATGCGGTCCTCCTGGACCGACTACGTCGCTCTGCAGGAGGTCCGGGGGGAGAACGAGCGGCTGCGTACCGAGATCGCACAGCTCCAGGTGCGGCTACAGCAGGAGCGGGCGCTGGCCCAACGGGCGCGGACGCTGGAATCCCTCCTGGCGCTGCGCTCCGAGGTGGAGCTGCCAACGCTGGCGGCCAGTGTCATCGCCGGCGGCGCCAGCCCGGATTTCCGCACGATCACCATCGACAAGGGCACAGGCGACGGCCTGCGGACGGATTTGGCCGTTATCGCCCCGGCGGGGGTCGTCGGCCGGGTCATCACCCCCACGACCCGGGCGGCCAAGGTGCAGCTGCTGATCGACCGGAACGCGGCCGCAGGGGCACTAATCGAGCGCTCTCGGGCCCAAGGGGTGACAGTGGGCACCGGCGCGGAGCTGCGCCTGGATTACGTGGCGGGTACGGCCGACGTTCAGGTCGGCGACACGGTCGTGACGTCCGGGATCGACGGCATTTACCCTAAGGGCTTTGTCATAGGTCAGATAGAATCTGTACAGCACGGTCAGGGCGTGTTCACCGCAATCGTCGTTCGCCCGGCGGTCGATTTTTCGTCGCTCGAGGCCGTACTGATTGTGCTGGCGCCGCTCGCGGCGGTCGACGAGGGAGCCCCTGCCGCGCCGTAGCGCGATAGCGCGGAGGCGGGAGTGAGAGCTATCGCGATCCTGATCGCGATAGCTCTGGCGCTCGCGTTGCAAACGACCCTGGCGCGTTTTCTCGTCGGCGGGACCGCCGCGGTCGATCTCGTACTCGTCGTGGTCGTGTACGTCGCGCTGACGAGCGGGCCGGTTACCGGGATGTTCGCGGGGAGTCTGGCGGGACTCATTCAAGACGCCCTCTCCAGTGGCATCGTCGGCATCGGCGGGCTGGCCAAGTCGGTGGTCGGGTTTCTGGCCGGCGCGATTGGGCAGCAGTTCATCGTGACGGCGGCGCTGCCGCGGGTGGTGATGTTCCTGGGGGCGACCGCGGTGCACGCGGCGGTGTTCATGGGGTTGTACGTGCTGCTCGGGCTGCGGTCGTTCCCGTCGCCATGGGCGGCCATTGTCAGCCAAGCGCTGGGCAACGCCGCGGTGGGCATGATCGCCTTCATGCTGATTGAGTCGCTGCCCGCTGTGGTCGAGCGCAGACGGATGAGACGGCGTCTTTAGTCTGTTGTCCCTGGTCTTTCATGCGGACCAGAGACGACAGACCAGAGACAAGAGACGAAGAATGGCTTTAACCGAAGATCGCCGGCGGATTGGGATGCGCCTGATGGTGCTGCAGGTGAGCGTCGTTGTGATGTTTGCCGCGCTCGCGATCAGCTTCTGGTTCCTGCAAATCATCCAGCACGCCCGCTATCAGGAGATGGCGGAGAACAACCACCAACGGACGCTCGCGCTGCGGGCGCCACGCGGCGTGTTGTTCGACCGCAACGGCAAGGTCCTCGTCGAGAACCGCCATTCGTTCAACGTGTCGATCGTCCGCGAGCACACCAAGGATCTCGATCGCACGATCGCACTGCTGGCGGACATCGCCGGGCTCGACGCGGCCGAGGTGCGGAAGATCGTCGACCGGCACCGCAGCGAGCCGACTTACCGTCCCATCGTCATCATCGAGGACGCCTCGCTCTCGCAGGTGGCGGCGATCATGGCACGCCGGCTCGACTTCGAGCTGCCCGACGTGGTGGTGGAGCAAGTGCCTACGCGACAGTATCCGACCGACGCGCTGGCGGCACACGTCTTCGGTTACGTCGGCGAGGCGAGCGAGGCGCAGATCGGCAAGGGAATTCGGACCGGGTCCATCATCGGCCAGTCCGGGGTCGAGCGCGTCTACAACGACCTGCTCATGGGTCAAGACGGTGCCCGCCGCGTCGTCGTCAATAGCGTCGGCCGCGAGATTCGGACCGACGCGGAGGTGCCGCCCACGGAAGGGCGGCGCGTCCAGCTGACGATCGACTACGAACTGCAGAAAGCGGCCGAGGACGGTTTCCGCCACGCCGGATTCAACGGATCCGCGGTCATCCTCGATCCCCGCAACGGCGAGGTGCTCTCACTGGTCAGTCTGCCCGCCTACGATCCGAACGATTTTGCCGCCGGCATCGACGCGGCGACCTGGGCGTCACTCAACACCGACCGGCTCAAGCCGCTCCAGAACCGCGCGATTCAGGGACGCTACTCGCCCGGGTCGACGTTCAAGCTCGTGGTGGCGACGGCGGCGCTGGAGGAAGGCCTCGTCACGCCAGACTTCAAGGTGAATTGCGGCGGCGGCGCCTCCTTCTTCGGCCGCCACTTCCTCTGCCATTTGAAGGGCGGTCACGGTCTCATCGACATGCGGCACGCCATCGAGAAGTCCTGCAACGTCTACTTCTATACGCTCGGCAACATGCTGGGCGTCGACCGCATTCACAAGTGGGGCGAGAAGCTGGGGTTGGCCGGGAGGACCGGCATCGACCTGCCGAACGAGCAGGAGAGCCTCGTGCCGTCGACCGAGTGGAAGATGCGTCGCTTCGGCGAGAAGTGGTACGCCGGCGAGACGATCTCGGTCTCGATCGGACAGGGGCAGGTGAGCGTCACGCCGATCTCGCTCGCCGTTATGATTACGACGATCGCGAACGGCGGCACGCGCGTGACGCCCCACATGATCCGCGCCGTGGACGAGGGCGGGGGCTGGAAGATGGCCGCGCCGCCCGCCGTGGCCGATCAGGTCGCGTTCCGGCCGGGGACGCTGTCGGCGCTGCACGAAGGCCTGTGGATGGCGGTGAATGCTGCGGGCACGGGCGGGCGCGCCCGCATCCCGGGGCGTGACGTGGCCGGGAAGACCGGGACGGCACAGGTGATTTCGAACCAGGGGCGGCAGGCGGCGCGGGGCAGCGGGGTCGATCTGCGCGACCACGGCTGGTTCGTCTTCTTCGCGCCGCGCGACAACCCGGAGATTGCCGGTGTGATCTTTGGCGAGCACAACGAGCATGGGTACCTTGGCGCGCCGATCGCGAAGCACGTGATTGAGACGTACTTCGCGAAGAAAGAGGGGGCCCCGTTGCCCACGCTGGCGCCGAAGCCGGCGCCGGCGCCGCCGGAAGTCGATCCCGACACGGCGCCGGTGGAGCTGGGCGCGGCCGTCGCGGCGGCGGCGCGGCCGCGCGCAGGCGCGGGGACGAACTGAATGTTCGAGCGACGCCTGTATCACCACATCGACTGGGGCCTGCTGATCGCCGTGCTGACGCTCGGCGTGATTGGGCTTGCGCAGATCTACAGCGCGACCGGCGGATGGAGCGACATCGTCCGGACGCAGATCTACGCCGTCGTACTCGGTCTCGTCGCGCTCGTGATCTGTCTGAGTGTCGACTACCGGTCGCTCGCCGACAAGTCGCATTTCGTCTACATCGCGATCGTCGGCTTGCTTATCTACGTCCTCTTCTTCGGCGCGGTGCGCGGCGGATCGCGGCGATGGATCGATCTCGGCGTGTTCAACGTGCAGCCGTCGGAGTTCGTCAAGGCGGCACTCGCGCTCGTGCTCGCCAAGTTCTTTGGCGAGAGCCGCCGTGGCGTCGCGACGAGAGGGGATCTCGTCGTCGCCGCCGCATTGACGGCGGTGCCGTTCGTCACCATTACGCAGCAGCCCGATCTCGGCACGGCGGCGACGCTCATTCCGGTGGCGTTCGCGGTCGTATACGTGGCGGGGATGCCGGCCCGGCTCCTGGGCGGGCTCGCGATCGTCGCCCTGCTCGCCACGCCGGTCATGTGGCAGTTCGCGCTCGAGGACTACCAGCGCGAGCGCATCGCGACGTTCCTCGACCCTGAGCAGGACGCGCGAGGCGCCGGCTATCAGCAGATTCAGGCCCGCATCACCGTCGGATCGGGCGGGCTGTGGGGCAAGGGGTTCACGGAAGGGACGCAGGGCCAGCTGCGATTCCTGCCCGTCTCGCACAACGACTTCATCTTCTCGGTGCTGGCCGAGGAGCAGGGATTTGCGGGCGTCATCGTGACGCTCGGACTGTATCTGTTCGTCATTCTGCGCTCGCTCGAGGCGGCCCGGCTTGCCAAGGACCGTCTCGGCGCCTACCTGGTGCTGGGAGTGCTGGCCAGCTTCACGTTCCAGGTGATCTACAACATCACGATGTCGGCCGGTCTTGCGCCGGTCAAAGGATTGACGCTTCCGCTCATGAGTTACGGCGGCTCCTCGATGATTGCCACGCTCGCGGGGTTCGGCCTGATCCTCAACGTGCGGATGCGTCGTTTCACTAACTAGGGTCCGTTCCATGCCGCACGTGCTGCTGCTCCTCCTGCGCTCGCTCGTCGAGACGCCCGAGGTGTGCCTCGCGCGGCCCGTCGGGCCCGTTCGGAGTGCTGGGCATGAGCAAGGAGATGATCATCTCCTCGAGCGCCCACGAGACACGGGCCGCCATTCTCGAGGACGATCAGGTTGCCGAAATCTTCATCGAGCGCGAGCGGCAGCGCGGGGTCGTGGGCAATCTCTACAAGGGCCGGGTGTCGAAGGTACTGCCCGGCATGCAGTCGGCGTTCGTTGACCTCGGTCTCGAGCGCGACGGTTTCCTGTACGTGTCCGACGTCATCGCCCCCAGCGAGGAATTCGAGCGCCTCGAGACGGAGGAGGAGCCGCCGCCGGGCGGCGACAATGGCGCGCCGGCGTCTCTCGGCCAGGCGCGCAGAACACCGGGGCCGCCGGATCGCGGCCGTCGCGACCGAGATCGCGAGAAGAGCCCCGAGCCGAAGATCGAGGAGCTCCTCAAGGAAGGCCAGGAGATCATCGTTCAGATTGCCAAGGAGCCGCTGGGCACCAAGGGCGCCCGCCTCACCTGTCACGCCACCATGCCGGGTCGGTTCCTCGTGTTCCTGCCGACCGTGGATCACATTGGCGTGTCGCGGAAGATCGACTCGCGCGAGGAGCGGAGCCGGCTGCGCGGGATCGTGCGCGAGTTCCGCCAGCAGTATGGCTTTACTGGCGGCGTCATCATTCGTACAGCCGCCGCGGCTCGATCGAAGGAAGACATCGTCGCCGACTTGAGTTATTTCCACCGCGTCTGGACGGACATCCGCCAAAAGGCGGAGTCGTCCAGGGCGCCCGCCGTCGTCTATCAGGAGCAGAGCCTTGTCGCAAAGCTGCTGCGCGATCTGTTGACCGAGGATTATTCCGCGATCCGCATCGACAACGAGCTGGAGTACCGGCGCGTGCTGGAGCTGGTCGAACGCATGATGCCCGCGCTCGCCTCGCGGGTGAAGCTGTACGAGAAGGAGTACCCGATTTTCGAGGAGTACGGCGTCCAGACCGAGATCGATCGCGCGCTTCGCAGCAAGGTGTGGCTCAAGTCGGGCGGCTCGATCGTGATCAACCAAACCGAGGCGCTCGTCGCGATCGACGTGAACACCGGCCGGTATGTCGGGAAGAAGACGGCTGGGCGCCTCGAGGACACGATCCTGAAGACGAACCTCGAGGCGGTCAAGGAGATTATCCGCCAGATCCGCCTCCGCGACCTGGGCGGCATCATCGTCCTCGACTTCATCGACATGGAGGAGAAGAAGAACCGCCAGCGGGTGTTTCAGACGGTGGAGCAGGAGCTGCGTAAGGACCGCGCACCGTCGAAGGTGCTGCAGGTCTCCGACTTCGGGCTGGTGATCATCACTCGCAAGCGCGTCAAGCAGAGCCTGGAGCGCGTGCTGACCGAGCCTTGTCCTTACTGCGCTGGGAGCGCCGTCATCAAGTCGACCGCGACGATCTGCTATGAGATTCTCGCCGAGGTGAAGAAGATCAGTGCAGATCTCGACGGCCAGTCGCTTGTGCTGCGCGTCAACCCCGACGTCGCGCGCGCCCTCCGCGACGAGGAGCGCGCCGTGTTCAGGGATCTCAAGCAGTCGCTCGGACGCGAGATCGCCATCCGGGCGGACGCCCAGCTTCACCACGAGCAGTTCGATCTGATGGCGATAGGATGAACAATGCCCGATGTCCAACGCTTGCGTTGGGCATTGAGCATCGATGAGGACAGGATTGATGCCGAACAACGATATCTTTGCCGAACGGGGCCGGTCGCTCGAGGAAGAGTACTTCCGCAAGAAGGATCGCGAGCTCGTCGAGAAGATGCGCCAGGAGGCGGCCGCCGCCCAGGCGCGAGCCGAGCTGGGCGCCCGGATCGGAGTGACCGATCCGCAGCTCCTCGAGGAGCTCCAGGCGCTCGGGTTTACGCCAGACACGGTGGTGCTCCTCCCGCTCGTGCCCGTCGTGCAGGTCGCGTGGGCAGAGGGCGGTGTCACGTCCGCCGAGCGGAATCTGATCGTGAAGCTGGCGCGCGCCCGCGGCGTCGAGGAGGGGAGCGCGGCCGACCTTCAGCTCGCCGACTGGCTGAATCGACGTCCCGCGCAGGAGGTCTTCTCGCGCGCCACGCGGCTCATCAGCGCCCTGCTCGCGACGCCCGGCCAGCAGCAGCTCAGCGCCGACGATCTCGTGAAGCATTGCGAGGCGATTGCGTCCGCGTCCGGTGGGGTGTTCGGGATCAACACGGTCTCCGCGGAAGAGCGGCAACTGCTCGCCTCCATTGCCGACGCGCTGAAGGGGCGCACTGGCTGACGTCGTGTTCCACCAGACGGCGGAGTCCCATCGCGCCGGCGCGCGGCCACTTTCGCGCGAGTTCTTCATTTCGAAGGATATCTACGCCGAGGAGCAAGAACGGATATTCGCGGCGCTGTGGAACTGCGTCGGGCGCGCCAGCCGCCTCGCCCAGCCGGGGGAGTACCTGGTTCGTACGATTGCGGGTGAATCGCTCATCGTCGTGCGTGGGCACGACGGCGCGTTGCGCGCCTTTTTCAACGTGTGCCGGCACCGCGGCACGGAGCTCTGCACCGAACCGTCGGGGCGCTTCGCCCCGGTGATTCAGTGCCCCTACCACGCCTGGACGTACGCCACGGACGGCGGGCTCGTCGGAGCGCCGCACATGCAGGACGTCGCCGGTTTCGACAAAGCGGACTATCCGCTGCACGCGGCGGCGATCGCGGAGTTCGACGGGTTCGTGTTCGTCAGCACCGCGCCATCGCCGCAGCCGTTCTTGGACTGGTTCGCGCCGATGGCCGAGCGCCTGCGGCGGTTCGCCCTCGCGGCGCTCGAAACGGGCCACCACGCCGAATACGACGTCGGCGCGAACTGGAAGCTCGTCTTCGAGAACTACTCGGAGTGCCTCCATTGTCCCGTCATCCACCCCGAGCTGGCGGCGCGGCTGCCGTACGAGAGTGGCGCAAACGACCTGATCGACGGCCCCTTCCTTGGCGGCTACATGCGAATCGCCGATCCGCACGAGAGCGCGACGATGAGCGGCCGCTCGTGCGCGCCGGTCGTGAGCGACGCGCTCGACGCGGACGAGCGGCGGCGCGCCTACTACTACTCGGTGATGCCGAATCTCCTCGTCAGCATCCATCCCGACTACGTGAACTACTACCTGCTGACGCCGCTTGCGCCGGACCGGACCCGCATCGATTCTGAGTGGTTGTTCAAGACGCCATCATGCGGCCCAGGGGCGCAGGGGGCCGGTGCATTCCATCCCACGGATGCCATTGCGTTCTGGGATCTGGTGAACCGGCAGGACTGGCAGATCATCGAGCGCAGCCAGCGTGGCATCGCCTCGCGTCGATTCGTCCCGGGGCCCTACTCGACGCGCGAGAGTATATCGGCCGCGTGGGATCGCGAGTATCTGCGCCTGATGACCGACCGACGCCGGGCGACGCCGCGCAACTGAATCAGCCGCTTCAGCAGGATGTCCACCTCGGCCTGGCTGCGCAGGCGGTAGCGCGCCGCCGACGGTCGGGTGATGCCCACACGAATCGACAGCAGCTGACTCGGCTCCGCGGATCGAAACGCGTCTTCATCGGTCTCGTCGTCGCCCACATAGATAGCAGTGTCGCAGGCGAAGACGCGCCGCGCCCGCTGCAGGGCGGTTCCCTTGTCCGGTCCGCCGCTCGGGATCAGGTTGATCGCCTGTGCGCCGCCCACCACCCGCGCATCGCGGAGCCCGCGCACGGCGTCGGCGACGGCCGCCAGCACGCCGGCCTTGTTCCGCACGCGCCGGTAATGAATCGTCACCGAGTGCCGCTTCTCCTCGATCACCAGGCCGCGCCTCGCGGGCAGCCGCTCGCGTAGGTGTGCCACCCATTCGCGGACGCGCGGGGAGAGATCGCGGAGGCTCCCGGGAGATTCGAACCCGTGATCGCCGACCATATGCCAGATCGGAATCCGTCGCAGCCGCGCGCTCAGCTCATCCAGCGGCCGGCCCGACAGGACGACGCACGGGTAACGGCGGGCGACGGCGGCGAGGAGCCGGCGCGTCTGAGGGCGCATGCGGGCGGCCGCGGGGGTTGGTACGATCGGCGCCAGCGTACCGTCGAAATCGAACGCGACCAGCACATTCGACGCCGCAAATTGCGCGAGAACCGGGGCGTGGATCCGGCTGAGGATCAGGCGCCGACGCATCAGACGGGTGCGTCCTTGGGTCCGTGCGCCAGGTCGGCGCCCGTGTGAGCCGGCACGGCCAGGTAGTGCAGCGGCTTCGACCAGAGGCTCTCCAGGCCCTCGAGGATGTCGGACGCCCAACTGAAGACGTCGCGGCCGGCCACGACACGCCGCATCGCGTGCATCCGGAGACGCCGCTCCTCGCGCGGCATGTCGATCGCACCGACGAGCGCCTCGGCGAAGCCGTCCACGTCGTACGGATTGATGATGACCGCGTCGCGCAGCTCCTGCGCCGCGCCTGCGAGCGCGCTCAGCACGAGCACGCCGTCCTCGTCGTCGCGGGCCGCGACGAACTCCTTCGCGACGAGATTCATCCCGTCGTGCAAGGAGCTGACGATGCAGAAGTGTGCCATGCGGTAGAGCGCGACCAGGCTCCGGATGTCGAGCGGGCTGCGGTGGTAGACGACCGCGGGCGCGCCACCCTCGACCGTGCGCTTCGCGTTCAACTCGTCGATCGCCGCCGCAATCTCCGCTTCGATCGCGCCGTAGCTGGCCAGCTCCGATCGCGAAGGCACGCCGATCTGCAGGAACGTCAGGCGTCCGCGCAGCTTCGGCGCGCGGGCGAACACCGCGTCGAGCGCGGCCAGCCGCTCCGGAATCCCCTTCGTGTAATCCAGGCGGTCCACGCCGATTCCGATGACGTCGGCGCGAAGCCCGAACAGCGTCCGCAGGCGCTGCTGTTCGTCCGCGAGCGCAGGATCCACGGCAATCTGCTGAATGCGATCGTAATCCACACCAATCGGCACTGCGACCACCGTCGTATGCCGCCCGTTGAGGTCGACGCGCGACGCCTCGACCGCGATCTCCGCGTCGAGCTCTTCTTCGGCGGCGAGCATGAAGTTGCGCCGGTCGCGCTCGAGCTGAAACGCCAGCAGATCGTTGGCGAGCAGCCCGGCGAGGAGCTCGCGCCGCCATGGGCAGATGCGCAGTCGATCCGGATGCGGCCACGGAATGTGCCAGAAGAGCGCGGTCCGCGCGTCGGGCCGCCGCGCGCGCAGCTCAGGGGCGACGAGTGCCAAGTGATAGTCCTGGATGAACACCGGGGCGTCCGATTGGCCGAGCTCCTGATCGATCGCTGCCGCGAAGCTGGCGTTGACGGACCGGTACGCCGCCCAGTCGTCGCTCCGGAACTGCGGTCGGACATCCACCATGTGGCAGAGCGGCCACAAGCCTTCGTTTGCAAACCCGCCATAGTACGCGGAGAACGTCGGCTCGTCGATCCACAGACGACGCAGCTCGTACGACGGATGATCCGGCGGCACGCGGACCTTGTCGCGCTCGTCTACGACCTCGCGATCGGCGACGCCGGCGCCGTGTGCGATCCAGATGCCGCCGCGCTCGCGCATCAGCGCGTCGAGCGCCACGGCGACGCCGCCGGTCGCCGCCGTCGCGACGGGATGGCCGCCGTTCCGGGTGTGCAGGTACGGCTCGCGATTGGAGACCACGAGCAGCGGGCGGCGCGCGTGCGGCGCGAGTTCGCCGGCACGCGCCAGTCCATGGCGGAACACGATCGGCCCGACGAGTTCGTGGATGGCTATCAAGGCGACGAGGAGCATCTGGACGTTCGTCCCCCATCCGGGAAACTCGGCCGCCACGATCGCGGCGAACCCGAGCGTGATGCCCGCCTGCGAGATCAGGCCGGTCCACGCGTATCGGCCGGTTTCACGATCGAGGCCGGACACCCGGAGGCTGGCGGTGACGCCGGCGCGGATCATCGCGATGCGGCAGAGCGACAGCACGAGCGCCAGGGGACCGCTGATCGCGAGCGCATCGA
>Ga0187893_10009026_pt1 | contig 15499 bp, 21 predicted proteins | sample MA1701074metaG_FD_139574 | JGI IMG/M metagenome (GOLD analysis project Ga0187893, IMG submission 139574) | White microbial mat communities from a basaltic lava cave in the Kipuka Kanohina Cave System on the Island of Hawaii, USA - MA170107-4 metaG ... | reverse complement strand
CAGACGCGGAGCCCAAGACGCCGGAGCAGGGCGCGGCGGCGGCTCCAGCCGCGCAGAGCGGCGCGGGCTGCGGTATCGCCTCGGGCGTGATGCGCGTGCTCGGCATGAAAGAACAGAAAGAGATAGGCGAGATGACGCTGGCGGAGATCAGGGCAACGTACCAAACCGCTTCCAGTGCTCGATCCCCGGCAGGCGAGCCGGTGACAACCGCTCCGCCGGCCGCCGTCGAGAAGCCCAGGTCGGGCTGAAGCTGGCGCGATGCTCAGCCTGAGCGCGTTCTTCGTGCTCGGGTTCAGCGCCGTGTTCGTGACGCCTGGAGCGAGCGCGAACGTCCTGGGCCGCCGGCCTTGGCGTGCCGTTCTTCTTGGTCGCGCTCTTCAAGATCGATCGGCTGATCCGCGACGCGGGCTTCGAAGTATTCGATCTGGAGAACGAGTACCTGAAGGGTCCGCGGCCGTTCACCTATACCTACAGCGGCCGCGCCCGGCCCGCGTGACGATCAGATGAGGAAGACGCGGTGAAGGACCTGGGGAAAACCGGCAAATACGGCGACCTGAGACGGCGTCTGCTCTTCATGCTCGGCGCACTGGTGGTCTTCCGCATCGGTGCGCACATCCCGGTGCCGGGGATCGATCCGAACATGCTCGCCGATCTCTTCCAGGGCCAGCAGGGCGGCATCCTCGGCCTGTTCAACATGTTCTCGGGCGGCGCGCTGTCGCGCTTCACCGTCTTCGCGCTGGGCATCATGCCGTACATCTCCGCCTCGATCATCATGCAGCTCATGACCGCGGTGAGCCCGCAGCTCGATGCGCTGCGCAAGGAGGGCGAATCGGGCCGGCGCAAGATCACCCAGTACACGCGCTACGGCACGGTGTTCCTCGCGCTCTTCCAGGCGACGGGGATCTCCATCGCGCTCGAATCGCAGCCCGGCCTCGTGCTCGATCCCGGCCTCATGTTCCGCCTGACTACGGTGACGACCCTCGTCACCGGCACCATGTTCCTCATGTGGCTCGGCGAGCAGATCACCGAGCGCGGACTGGGCAACGGCATCTCGATCATCATCTTTGCCGGCATCGCCGCCGGCCTGCCGAACGCGATCGCGGGCACGCTCGAGCTGGTGCGCACCGGCGCGATGCACCCCCTCACCGCGCTTCTTATCGCGGTCGGCGTGCTGGTGGTCACCGCATTCGTCTGCTTCGTCGAGCGCGGCCAGCGCAAGATCCTGGTCAATTACGCCAAGCGCCAGGTCGGCAGCCGGGTGTATGGCGGACAGAGCTCGCACCTGCCGTTCAAGCTCAACATGTCCGGAGTGATCCCGCTGATCTTTGCTTCGTCGCTCATCCTCTTCCCGGCGACGCTGCTCGGCTGGTTTGGCTCGGCCGAGGGGCTGCTTTGGCTGCGCGATATCTCGGCGGTGCTGACTCCGGGGCAGCCGATCTACGTGCTGCTGTACGCGGGGCTCATCATCTTCTTCTGCTTCTTCTACACCGCGCTGCAGTACAACCCCAGGGAGACGGCCGACAATCTCAAGAAATCGGGCGCCTTCGTTCCGGGCATCCGCCCGGGCGAGCAGACCGCGCGCTACCTCGAGAAGATCCTCATCCGGCTGACGTTCATCGGGGCGATCTACGTCACGGCGGTCGCGCTGTTGCCCGAGTTCCTGATCCTGCGCTGGAACGTGCCGTTCTACTTCGGCGGCACCTCGCTGCTGATCATCGTGGTGGTGACGATGGACTTCATGGCGCAGGTGCAGGCGTACATCATGACCCACCAGTACGAGAGCCTGCTCCGGAAGGCGAGCTTCAAGGGCGGCGTGCCGGTTCACTGAGATGATGAATCGCGCAAACCTGCTCGCCGCGCTGCTTTTCAGCTTGGCTATTTCTACTACAGCGGCCGAGACGGCGCCGATAACTGTCGACGCGGCGGCAAAAAAGACCGAGTCCGCAGGCGTCGGGATGGAGGTCGTGTTCAAAGGAGTCAGCCCCGAAGGCATCGTGTTCGATGTCGCCTTCGACACCATGAAAATGGACGCGCCCCCGCTGGAGAGCGATTTGGCAAAGCTTGCGACCCTCGTCGTGGACGGCGGCGCGCCGACCAGCCCCTCCTCCTGGACGATCCGCCAGAAAGGGCACATGGGCCACCACCTGCGGGGACGCCTCCTCTTTCCCGCCGAGGCGGACGGCCGACCGGTGCTCGGCCCCGGCGCGAAGAGCTTCGAGCTGCGCCTTGGCGGCGCGCAGGGCGAGCCGCAAGCCGTTTTTTCATGGAGCATCGTTGGCCGATGATGGAGCGCCGCGGCTTCCTAAAGCTCTGCGCCGCCTCTGCTGCCGCGCTTGGTGCTCCCGAGGTGGCTGCCGGTGCGCAAGCGCGCTTTTATTCCAGAGCGAAGCTGGTCGATGAAGAAGGCGCGCCGCTGCGCGCCGCGGCCATTCCGGCCAACCGTAATCTCGTCTTCCATTACCCCTTCGCGGCGACCCCCTGCTTCCTGTTGAACCTCGGGAGGCCGGCGAAAGGCTCCGCGAGCCTCAAGACCGTGGCCGGCGAGCCCTACGAATGGAGGGGCGGGGTGGGCGCGCGGCGCTCGGTGGTGGCGTACTCGGCGATCTGCGCGCACCGGCTTGCCTATCCCACGCGCGACATTACGTTCATCAGCTACCGTACGCAGAAAGGCGCTAGCAACCGCATCGACAACGTCATCCACTGCTGTGCGGAGCACAGCCAGTACGATCCGGCGGACGGGGCGCGAGTCCTCGCCGGCCCGGCACCGCAGCCGCTCGCGGCGATCCTGCTCGAACACGATTCGACCACGGATCAACTGCACGCCGTGGGCACGCTCGGCGGCGAGATGTTCGGCGAGTTCTTCGACAAATACGCGTTTCGCCTTTCGCTCGAGCACGGCGCCGGCGCGCGCGAGGCGGTTTCCGGTACGTGCGCGGTCCAGTATCTGGAGAGCTATTCGCGACAGCAGATGAAGTGCTAGCGCGGCTTGATTGGAGGCAGCGCGCCGAGCGCGGCGCTCAGATCAGCGAGCGTACGCCTCATGCATCACTTCTCCCCGGCTGCCAGCTCGACGAGCTGCTTCACGCTCGCATAGGGCTGAGCGCCGGAGAGCGGGTAGATCTTGCCGCTCTTCGACACCACCAGGCTCCACGGAGTGCCGCGCCCGCCGGTGGCGTTGGCGTTCTGAAGGTCCTCCTCGACGCGCCGGTCATGCCTGCCGCTTGCGAGGCAGGACGCGAACCTGGCTCCGTCGAGACCGATCTCGCGCGCGATTCGCGGCAGCACCGTGTCGATGTCGGTCTTGTTGTTCGAGGGCGTCACCTCGAAGAACCGGTCGGCGAACCTCCAGAACGCCTCGTTGCCGCCGAGCTCGCCCGCGCATTCCGACGCCACGGCCTCCTTGCGCGCCTTGACAGGATGGATCGAGTCAAGAGGAAAGTGGCGGTATACCCACCGCACCTTGCCGTTGGACTCCTCGACCACTTTCTTGACTGTCGCGTGGAAGCTCTTGCAGAACGGGCATTCGAAGTCGGAGTACTCGATCAGCGTCACCGGCGCGTCGGGATTGCCGCGGATGTGGTCGCGCTCCTTGGAGACGGGCCGCAGCGCTCCGGCGCGCGACTGCGCCTCGCTTCGCTCGCGCTGCGCCGCCTCGGCGCGCTGCCGCTCGACATACCGGTCGACGCCTGCGTCCACCGCGCGGTCGAGCGCGCCGCTCTCGCGCAGCTCCTTGATGACCGCCTCCTTGATCCGCTCCACCAATGCGGCATCGGCCGCGTCGCGTTGCGTACCTTGGGAACTGGCGGCCGAGGCGAACAACATCAGGCCGGCCAGGAGGATTCGTGACAGCGTGGCGCTCATGACTTCCCCCTCTCCTGTCCCTTTCCAAATCTAGATGCGGGCCGTGCGCAGGCGCAGCGCATTGCCGACGACGGAGAGCGAGCTCAAGCTCATCGCCGCCGCGGCGACGATCGGGGAGAGCAGCAGGCCGAAGAACGGATAGAGCACGCCCGCCGCAAGCGGCACGCCGAGCGAGTTGTAGACGAAGGCGAGGAACAGGTTCTGGCGGATGTTGCGCATCACCGTGCGGCTCAGGTGCCGCGCGCGCACGATGCCGGAGAGGTCGCCCTTGACGAGCGTGATCCCCGCGCTCTTGATCGCCACGTCGGTGCCGGTGCCCATGGCGATGCCGACGTCGGCTTCGGCGATCGCCGGAGCGTCGTTGACGCCGTCGCCTGCCATCGCCACGACACGGCCTTCGGCCCGGCGTCTCTTTACGATCTCGCCCTTTTCCTGAGGCAGCACTTCGGCCTCGACCTCCTCGATGCCGAGCCTGCGCGCCACGGCTTCCGCGGTGACGCGGTGGTCGCCGGTCAGCATGACGGTGCGCACGCCGTCGGCGCGCAGGTCCGCGATCGCTTTCGGCGTCGTCTCCTTGACGGGATCGGCGACTGCCACGATTCCGGCCAGATTGCCCTCCACGGCGACGAAGATCACCGTCTCGCCGTCGCGGCGGCGTGCCTCTGCTTTCTCGGCGAGCGCACCGGGCTGCACGCCGACATCGTCCAGCAGCCGCTTGTTGCCGAGCGCTACGCGCCTGCCCTCCACCGTGCCGACGACGCCGCGGCCGGTCGGCGCGTCGAAGCCTTGCACGTCGGAGAGCTTGATGCCGTGTGCTGCAGCCGCTTCGACGATGGCTGCGGCGAGCGGATGCTCGCTCGCGCGCTCAAGGCTCGCCGCGAGGCGCAGCAGCTCGTCCTCGGCTACCGTGCCGGCGGTCTCGACCGCCACCACGCGCGGCCTTCCCTCGGTGAGCGTCCCGGTCTTGTCGACAACCAGCGTGTCGACCTTCTCCAGTCGCTCCAGCGCTTCAGCGTTCTTGATGAGAACTCCCGCCTGTGCGCCGCGGCCGACCCCCACTTGTATGGACATCGGCGTCGCCAGGCCGAGCGCGCACGGGCAGGCGATGATGAGCACCGCCACCGCGGCGACGAGCGCGTGCGCGATCGCCGGCGCCGGCCCCCACAGCGCCCAGACGCCGAAGCTGATCGCCGCGACGGCCACGACGACGGGCACGAAGTAGCCGGACACTTGGTCGGCGAGGCGCTGAATCGGCGCGCGCGAGCGCTGCGCCTCGGCGACCATCTGCACGATCTGCGCGAGCAGCGTCTCCGAGCCGACGCGCTCTGCGCGCATGACGAAGCTGCCGGTGCCGTTGATGGTGCCGCCGATGACCTTGTCGCCGGGGCTTTTCTCGACCGGGATGGACTCGCCGGTCACCATCGACTCGTCGACGGAGCTTCGTCCCTCCGCGATCTCGCCGTCCACGGGTATCTTGCCGCCCGGGCGCACCCGCAGGCGGTCGCCATGCCGGACCGCTTCGAGCGGCACTTCCTCCTCGTCGCCGCTCGGCAGCAGGCGCCGCGCCGCGGGCGGCGCGAGGTCGAGCAGCGCGCGCAGCGCCCCGCCGGTCTTCTCGCGCGCGCGCAGCTCGAGCACCTGCCCGAGCAGAACCAGGACGACGATCACCGCGGCAACCTCGAAGTAGACGCCGATCTCGCCGCTGGGCTCGCGGAATGTTTCGGGAAAGAGCGCTGGGAACAGCACCGCGACGGCGCTGTAGAGGTAAGCCGCGCCCACGCCGATCGCGATCAGCGTGAACATGTTGAGGTTCCAGCCGCCGATCGATCTCCAGCCGCGCTGGAAGAACGGCCAGCCGGCCCACAGGACCACCGGGCTCGCGAGCGCCAGCTCCAGCCAGCGCGAGAGCCGGTGTGGAACGAGTCCTTCGACGAGCGGCAGATAGGCTGCCATGGCAAGGGCGACGAGCGGCACGGTGAGCGCGGCGCCGATCCAGAACCGCCGCGTCATGTCGACGAGCTCCGGATTGCGCTCCTCCTGCGCCAGCGTCATCGGCTCGAGCGCCATGCCGCACTTCGGACAGGCGGCCGGCCCGGCGCGCTCCACGCCCGGACACATCGGGCAGATGTACTTCGCGGCGGTGCCCGCTGCGCTGCCCTGGGCCTTCGCGGCCTTTGCGAGGAACGTCTGCGGATCGCTGCGGAATTTCGCAGCGCATCCGCCGCAGCAGAAGTAATAAGTGTTCCCCGCGTGCTCGGCGCGGTGCGCGGCCTTCGCCGGGTCGACCTCCATGCCGCAGACCGGATCCTTCACGCGCTCGAGCGCCATGCCGTTCGCTATGTTCATGCCGATCCTTTATTTGCCCCGGCGCTCTTCGGCGAGCAATTCCCTCACGTGCTTCACGATCAGTGTGCTCGGCGCAGGTGCATCGTCGAAATTGGTCGAGAAGAACCAGCGCCGCTGTCCGGCCTGATCGATGATGTAGATCGAAGGAGAGTGCTGCTTCTCGCCGTGGCGGTCATGCTTCGGCGGACCCGACGCCATCATGGCGTAGGCTTTCCATACGGCGTGCAGCTCATCCACGCTACCGGTGAGGAAATGCCAGGCTGGGATCTCGTCCACGCCCCATTTCTTGGTCGCCGCCATCATGTCTTCGACCGACGTCTTCTCGTCGTTCGCATTGAAGGCGAGGAAGGCGACCTTGGCTGCATCGGGCCCCAGCGCTTGATGAGCGAGCCGGTAGTGATAGGCATAGATGGGACAGATGTCGGTGCAAATGGGATCAAGAAGAGTCAGCACAAGCACCTTGCCGCGGAAGTCCTCGAGGGACTTGGTGGCGCCCTTCTGATCCACCAGGCGAAAACCGGGGGCCGCGTCGCCTAGTTTGGTTCCCTCGTATGACGCCAGCGACGGACGGGAATCGACGCGCTCACGCGCCAGGTACCACGCTGCAGTCCCAAGCGCCGCGACGGCGAGCAGCCCGGCGACGCCGAGGCCGATCGAACGCAGGCGTGCGGGAATCCTATTTTCCCTCCTCGAAGTCATCGAGGATCGGGCAGTCAGGGCGCGAATCTCCGCGGCAGCGCCTGACCAGCTCCGCGAGCGCCTTGTGCATCGACTGCAGCTCCTCGATCTTGCGCTCGAGCGCCTCGATGTGCCGCGCCGCCATCGCCTTGACGCTTGCGCTCTTTCGGCTCCTGTCGCGCCAGAGATCGAGCAGGTCGCGCACCTCCTCGACGGAGAACCCCAGGCTCCGCGCACGCTTGATGAAGGCGAGGGTCCGCATCTCGTGCGGCGAGTAGCTGCGGTAGCCGTTCGGCCGGCGTTCGGCGGCATTGATGAGGCCGATGCTCTCGTAATAGCGGATGCTCTTCGACGGCACGCCGGATCTTTCGGCGACCGTGCCGATATTCATGTTTTCGCCGTTCACTTTCCGTCCTTTCCGTCCACCGGTTTCGAGTCGGTGGAGCAGGACTTGCCGCCGCCCCGGTTCATGCACAGGCCGAGGGCGCACATGGCAGCGCACGGCGCGAGCGCGAGCAGCAAAGGCGCGACGCCGACGGCGGCGAGCCAGCCCCAGCTGAAATAGAGCCCAATCGCGACCGCCGCCACGGCGAGCGCGAGGAGTCCACGGTGCCCGCCGAGGTAGTGCCCGAGCAGGCGAAGCACGGTCTGCGCCAGCGAGAGTTCCTGCGCGTTCTTCACGTCAGTCGAAGCGTTCACGTCCACCCCGGAAGGTATGAGTAGTCGCCACGATAAAGGTTCCAGTTGCTGGAATGTCAAGCACCGGCCGGCGGTGAACTTCGCGCCGCGCGGCTTGTCTTGCAAGGCAATCATGCGAGCACTTGTCTGGCTGCGTTGGCTGATCGCGCTGGCCGCCATCGGCTTCTGGATCTGGCTGTTCCTCGTGCAAGTGCGCATGCCGCCCATGGAGCACGGCTTTCCGTTCGAGGATTGGTACGGGAGCTGGAGGGATGTACTCATCGTAAGCGCGGTATTCCTTGCGTTCGTTCTGGGGTTTGTATGGCCGCGGGGCAGCATGCAGTGGCGCAACGCCGGCCTGTACTCCGCCTTCCTGATCTCGCTCTTCGTGGAGATGTTCGGGATCCCGCTGACGATCTTCGCCATCGCGCCGCTGCTCGATCTCCGGGCGGTCGATTTCGGCGCGCACGAGAGCCATCTCTGGGCCTTTCTGCTCGACCGGGGCGGCCTCGTGCCGCTCACTTCGGGTGTTTACCTGGTGATGACGGTGAGCATGGGGCTGGTCGCGCTCGGCCTCGGGCTCGTCGCGGTGGGGTGGGCCCAGGTATTCGGGGCGCGCTACGAGCTGCGCACCTCAGGCATCTATCGTTTTGTCCGCCACCCGCAGTACCTCGGGCTGATCCTCGTCATCATCGCCCTGAACATCCAGTGGCCGACGATCCTGACGCTCGCGATGGCGCCGGTGCTCATCGTCATGTACGTGCGCCAGGCGCGCCGCGAGGACAGGGACCTCGAGGCGCGCTTCGGCCCGGCGTTCGCCGCCTACGCCGCGCGCGTGCCGGCGTTCATTCCCCGCCTTCGTCGCGGGGCCGCTGTTGCCGAGCCGCAATCCGGTTGATTCGTGTATCCGATTCTTCTGGACGTCGGATCGTTCGAGATCCGCTCCTACGGGGTCCATCGTTCTGCTTTCGTTTCTCGCCGGTGGCTCCTCCTCGTGCGACTTGGCCGCGGTGTCGCAAAACTAACGGTTCCAGCAGGTGGAAGATCAATGCCCCCGTGATTTGTGCCGGCGCGCCGATTCGGCCAGCCTGCGCAACTCGCCGGGGCTCATGTCGCCGGAGGCGAGTGCGCAGGCGAGACGGCCCTCGATCCAGCCGAACACGCCGACGCTGCCCACCCGCCCGTAGCGCGGCGGAAGCTGGCGCTCCGCGTCTTCAGCGTTGCGCACGTAGAGCGTCATTCGCCGGCCGTTCGCGCTCTCGTACATGAACTGCGCCGCGGGAAGCGTAATGCGCGGCGAGGTTCCTTCCCCGGGAAGCAGCCTGCCGCCGAGGAGCGCGAAGCCTTCGGCGTCCAGGTCTGGCGGCCGTACCTCGGCTTGCAAGCGCTTCGAGAGCCACGCTGTAAGATGCGCCTTCTCGTCGACGCGCACCTCGACAGGATGGCGCACTTCGGGCGCGTAGACCGCGTGTGCTATCGCGGCCCGCTGCGCCAGGGGCTCTGCGTCGCCCGCCGGCCTTGAGGTGTGCCATTCGGCGAGCATCCAGCCCGCCGCGGCACCGGTTGCCGCGCCGAAGAGAACCCAGCCCGCCGCGCGTAGAACCGTCATGGCGAATCGCACCCTGGCAGTTGGGGAACAACGTGCCGGGTGCCGCTATTCCGCGCGGCGACGCGCTTGACATTGCACCTGCTGGAAGCTTTATGGTGATCTCCATCGCTGCCGTGCAGCAATGGTGCCGAGGGGGCGCTGTAAGGATCTCGCCGCCTCAGCGGTCTTATGCACGTGTTCTCCGTGTCGAGACGGGTGGCGTTCGAACAAGCGGTGAGCGGCTGCCTGGACGATCTTTACCGGTATGCCTACTGGCTGTGCCGGGAGCGGTGGCAGTCCGAAGACCTGGTACAGGAAACGGCGCTGCGTGCGTGGCGAGGCTGGCCGGGCCTGCACGAGCACCGAGCGGTGAAGGGCTGGCTGTTCAAGATCCTCTATCGCGAATTCGCGCGCAGCGCCTGCCGCGGACGCATTCAGACCGTGCCGCTCGACGAGCTGGTGATCGAACCGGAGGTCCACTCTGACCCGGCCTTGGGTCTGGACATGCTGCGCGCCCTGGCTGCACTCGACGAACAGTCGCGGCACGCCCTGCTGCTGCAGGTCCTGGGCGGGTTCAGCTGCGTCGAGATCGCCGACGTGCTGGGCACTTCGGAGGGCGCAGTGATGACGCGGCTGACGCGCGCGCGGCAAGCAATGCGGCACGTGCTCCAACCGAGGGAGCCGGCAGGGGAGGCGAAGGAGCTGTGAACTGCCTCGAATTCCGCAGAGTGATATTGGCCGATCCACGCCGGCTCGGCGCCGAGGCCGCCGGGCATGTGGGGCAATGCGCCGGGTGCAAGGAATTCATCGCGCGGACGCTTGATGAGGAAGCGCAGCTCGCCCGGGCGCTGCATGTCGCCGTGCCCGAGGGCTTGCACGCGCGGATTCTCGACGCCGTAGCGGCGGCGCGAGGCCGGCTGCGCCTGCTGGCGCTTGCCGCAAGCGTCCTTGTCGCCGTGGGGATCGCTCTTGCGGCCGGCTGGAAGCACAACGACGAGCTTGCTCTCGCCGGAATAAATTTCGTGGTGCTCGAAGAAGCCCAGTCGATCACCGATGCAGTGCCGTCCGATTGGAAGGTGCTCGCCCGCGTCACGCGCGAGATGGGCGTATCGCTGCCCGAGCAGCTCGGCGAGATGCGGTACATCTGCGTCTATCCCTTTACGGCCGGGGCGGCGCATCACCTCCTCGTGAAGACGCCGCTCGGCAAGGTCACCCTGCTGCTCATTCCCGATCGTGCGCTCGCCTCGCGCGCGGCCGCTGCCGCCTACGGACTGAACGCCGCCGTCCTGCCTGCGGCCAAGGGAACCATCGTCATCATCGGCGACTCTCCGCGCAGCGTGGAGCGCGCCGAGATGCTGTTGAAATCGTAGTTACCTACAGGAGGAGTGTGATGAGATCCAGGCTTCGTCCCGTCGTCGCCGGTGTCCTTTCGTCCGGCCTGATGCTCGGCGCGCCGCTCGCCGCGGCGCAGCCCAAAGTGATCGAACTGACCCAGGTGCCATGCCAGTTCCTGGAAAGCGAAGCCGGCAAGGACCGGGGTTTCAAGTCGGCGAAATCGGCCGACTGCGAGGCGATCAACGCGCGCACCGGCAAGCAGCGGCTGGCCGAGGCGAGGACGATCGAGCTTGCGCCTGGCAAGTATGTCTTTCGCGTCGCGAACAAGAACGTGCCCTACGAGCTCGGCTTCTGGCTGCGCGGCGAGTCGTTGGTCGAGCGCGCGCGGCTGCCGAGCGTCTCGGGCGGCGGGCTTGTTGCCGGAAAAACGCAGGACTACGAAATCGAGCTCAAGCCCGGGAATTACGTTTACTCGTGCCCGCTCAATCCGACTCCGGATTACAGACTGATCGTGAAGTGAGGAGGTAAAGAGCTGGAAGAAGGTGAACGAGAAGCCGGTTCCGAGCGAGACGCACGGCGGCACGCTCGTTTACACCTGTCTCAATCAGAAGGCCGAGGGTGCGGCGATGGCCGGGAAGTTTCCCTTTCCCGCGGACGGAACAGTCGGCCGAGCAGGTGATACAGGGGAATCGCCGCCGCCGTGTGCACGAAGGCATACGGCATGCCGCGATGTTAGAGCGGCCGGTTTAATCCCGGCCCAGCCTACTTTGGTCCGCTCGGATCGGCGGCGTCATTTCGACTGCACCGCGTCGGCCATGCGGTAGAAAACGCCGGTCGGGTCGTCTTTCAGCACTTCAAGGCTACCGCTGACGATGACCGGCTCGAAGGTGTACTTCACCGGCTGCTTGCTCTTGATCTCGACTAGGCTTTCGGGACCGCCACCGGGGTGAAACGGGCACTCCGGCGGCATCGCGCCGAGGACGAAGTGCGTCTGCTTGTCACCCATCTGCAGTGGCAGCATGCGTGACCACGAAAGCGAGAAGCAGCGCGCGTATGAGCATGGCGCAGTATTTGCTGGTTTCGCGGCCTTTGCAATCCCGGGAGGGTCAACGTTCGAGCGCGACGGCTGCGTTCACGAGAGCGAGAAGACTCGCGTTATCGAGGCCTCCGGATTGGGACGGACGGGACCCGGGCGAGGTTTGCTGCAGCGCCGCAATCGCGATCTACGAGCACTCCCACCGGTTGAACTGCGGATTCTGGTGGTCGAGCCGCAGTCGCGGGAGGTTGGGCGTGTGATCCCGCTCGCCTCGGTGTAAGGAATCCCGGGCTGCCCCGGTCTAATGCGCATGCTGCTCGAATGTGTTGCGGCTCGTGGCCGATCGGATGGGAATCCAGCTTCCCGCCCGGCTCGGCGAAGTGCGCTATGTGGGCACCTGCCCGCTTGGCGACCGCGGCGCGCTACGGCGTCGTCAAATCGGCGCTCGGCAAGGTCACGCTAAACCCCAGGGAGGAGACCCATGAATCTGAATCTTCGACCCGTCGTCGCCTCGATGATGTCCTCCGGGCTGCTGCTCGGGGCGCCGCTCGCGGCCGCTGGGCCCTGCAACCCATGCGCGCCGCGATCGAGAGAGCGAATGGAGCTCGCGCAAAATCCGTGCGCGGCGAAGAATCCCTGCTCGGCAAAGAAACGGCGCCCCTGCGCCGCCAAGCCGGCGAATCCGTGCGCAGCGAAGAACCCTTGTGCCGCTAAAAATCCCTGTGCGGCGAAGAATCCCTGTGCGGCGAATCCCTGCGGCGCAGGCAAGGTCGATCCCAAGCTTGTCACGCGTCCCAAGGGCACGCATCCGTACAAGGCGGCGAAAGCCGAGCTCGTCAGGGACGGGGAGCGGCTGTGGTCCGACAAGAAGCTCAGCACCAACGGTTTGTCATGCAACAGCTGCCACACGGGCAATGCGGCGTTCCAGGACACGTTCCGCAAGCCGTATCCGCACTTCGTGGCAATGCCGAACGGTCAGTCAGGCCTCAAGCGCGTCACGACGGAGCAGATGGTGCAGTTCTGCATGGTCGTGCCGATGGCCGCGAAGCCGCTGCCGTGGGATTCGAAGGAGCTCGCCGCCCTCACCGCGTACACGGGCGAGGTGCAGAAAGGCTTCATGAAGACCGGCGCCAAAAACCCCTGTGCCGCGAAAAATCCCTGCGCGGCCAAGAACCCATGTGCTGCCAAGAACCCGTGCGCCGCGAAAAATCCGTGTGGCGCGAAGAAGAAGTAGTTCCTCAACCTGAAGGAGAATCCATGATATCGGCAATCCGTCCCGTCCTCGCTTCCGTCGTATCCTCCGGGCTCATGCTCGGCGCGGCGCCCGCGTTCGCGAATCCCTGCAACCCTTGCGCCGGGCGCGGTCGCCAGCAGCTCGCGCAGAAGAATCCCTGCGCCGCCAAGAACCCTTGCGCGGCAAAGAACCCCTGCGCGGCGAAGAAGAAAAAGGGCGTGAATCCTTGCGCCGCCAAGAATCCCTGCGCGGCCAAGAATCCCTGCGCCGCCAAAAATCCTTGCGCCGCGAAGAAGTAGTAGTCGGCCCGCGCGAGCTGCGGGCGCCGCCGCGCGCGCGGCTGCCGCGCGCGCGGCTCGAGGCGATGCGCGCCGCGGGCGCGGAGATCCTCGAGTGCTACCGCGTCCTGCGAAGGGGCGGGTTGAACGTCGTGGGCGAGGTGCTGCGCGGGCAGGGCGAGTTCCGAGAATACGATCACTACCCGCGGGACGACGTCCACGATGCCGACTCGCACGCGCAGTATTACTACCATGCGCATCGTTCCTTGAGCGGCGAGCACGGCCACTTCCACACGTTTCTGCGCGCGCCCGGGATGCCGGCGGGCGCGAGCCCCTTGCTCGCGGCGCACTCCGAGCCGTGGCCCGAAGGCGATGCCGCGATCGCACACCTGGTCGCGATTGCGATGGATGCCTACGGTTATCCCATCGCGCTGTTCGCGCCCAATCGCTGGGTGTGCGGCGACACCTGGTACCCCGCGGACGAGCTGATCGGGATGCTCGACCGGTTCCGCATCGATCACGCATTTCCGTCGTGGCCGGTGAACCGCTGGATCGGCGCGATGTTCGTGCTGTTTCGCCCGCACATCGAGGGCCTGCTGCTCGAGCGCGACCGCGTGATCGCAGCCTGGCGCGACGCGCATCCGGGCGAGGACGTCTGGGAGCGGCGCGACCTGGAGATCCTTTCGTACCTGAGGATCTCGGTGGAAGACACGATCGAGGAGCTTGAATGAAAGCAGGTTATCTTGCTCTCTCCCTTCCCGTTGGCATGCTCTTCGCCGCGCCGGCGGTGGCGCAAACATCCAAGGTGATCGAGCTTACCCAGGTGCCGTGCCAGTTCCTCGAGAGCGAGAACGGCAAGGACCGCGGCTTCAAGTCCGCGAAGTCCGCCGACTGCGAAGCGATCAACACGCGCACCGGCGCCAAGCGCCTTTCGGAAGCGAAGACGATCGAGCTCGCGCCTGGCAGGTACGTCTTTCGCGTCGCGAACAAGAACGTGCCCTACGAGCTCGGCTTCTGGCTGCGCGGCGAGTCAATCATCGACCGCGCGCGCCTGCCGAGCGTGTCGGGGGGCGGGCTCAGCGCCGGCAAGACGCAGGACTACGCGATCGAGCTGAAAGCCGGGAACTATGTCTACTCGTGCCCGCTCAATCCGACACCCGACTACAAATTGATGGTGAAATGAATCTCCTCGTGCGGATCGCGGGCGCGTGCCTGTTCATGGCGCTTTGGCTCGCGGCCCTTGCCCAGGGAACGGCTCTGCCGGGAACGGTTTCGCTGAAAATACCGCACGCCTTCGATGCTTCGGTCGCGCGGCTGGAGAAGGCGATCGAGGCCAACAGGATGCCTCCACCACGGTGACCTATCGCAAGCCGAGCGCGGTGTTCGCGCCGTACGGCAGCGCCGAGCTCGACCGCATGGCGCGCGAGCTCGATCCCGTGCTCGCGAAGATCGTAAAGGATGCGGGCGGCGGCTGAAACGCGCCTCGCGCCGCAGTGGGGCGCGCTGGCGGCGGCCGGGCTTCTCGCAGTCGTCCTCGCCGCGGCTGTTTCGGCGCAAGGCGCGCGCGTGGCCGCGCTCGGCGCGATCGGGATCGCGCTCGGCGCCGCGCTGTGGCTTTCGGCGTTCGGCTTCACCTCGGCATACCGTCGCCTGCTCGAAGGGCACGGCACGCACGGCGTGCGCGCGCAGCTCATCATGCTCGCAGCCGCGACGGTGCTCTTCGCACCTGTGCTCGCGCAAGGCGAGTGGTTCGGCCGCGAGGTCGCCGGGGCGATCGCGCCCGCGGGGCTCCAGGTCGCGGCCGGCGCGTTCCTCTTCGGCGTCGGCATGCAGCTCGCGGGCGGCTGCGGGTCGGGTTCGCTGTACGCCGCAGGCGGCGGGCAGCTTCGCATGCTGGTCGCGCTTGCCACGTTCATCGGCGGGTCGTTCTGGGCGAGCCTGCACACGGATGCCTGGGGCTCGCTCCCGGCGCTCGAACCGCTCGCGCTCGGCGAGGAGATCGGTTGGCCCGCCGCGGTGGCGATCCAGCTCGCGGCGCTCGCCGTACTGTACGCGCTGCTCGGCCGGCTGCCGGGGGCGCGTGCCGATGCTTCCGGCCGCAGAATCGCAGGTGCGCTCGCACTCGCCGGGCTCGGGCTCGTAACGCTCGTTGTCGCCGGTCACCCATGGTCGATCACCTGGGCGTTCACGCTCTGGGGCGCGAAGGCGGCGCGCGCGCTCGGCTGGGATCCGGATTCGAGCGGTTTCTGGACCGGGGAGTCCCAGCGCAACGCACTCGACTCGAGCGTATTCGCCGACGTCACGTCCGTCATGGATTTCGGGCTGGTCCTGGGCGCATTCGCAGCCGCGGGTGTCGCGGGCGGCTTCCGGTTGCGCTTTGGTCCTTCGCCGCGCGCCGTCGCCGCGGCCGCGCTCGGCGGCCTGGCGATGGGCTACGGCGCGCGCATCGCCTACGGCTGCAACAT
>Ga0187893_10009024_pt1 | contig 15503 bp, 10 predicted proteins | sample MA1701074metaG_FD_139574 | JGI IMG/M metagenome (GOLD analysis project Ga0187893, IMG submission 139574) | White microbial mat communities from a basaltic lava cave in the Kipuka Kanohina Cave System on the Island of Hawaii, USA - MA170107-4 metaG ... | reverse complement strand
CCGCCGCGTTAGACACGCACTACGAAGCGATCCGCCTTTCCATGCAAGGAGTCTTTCGCGAACTGGGGATAGCCGCCTAAACATCGACAATTTTTTTGTAGGGCTTCGCCCTTAAGCGCCTAATGGCGGCCTGCCCCGAAAACTCATTGCCGCAGGGCAAGGCTTTTCCGCGTATTGGTCCGGGGACGGGCAATGGGTTTACTACTCGGAAGGCGAAGGCGGTAGCAGGAGCGTGGTCAAGAAGGTATCCGCGGCCGGGGGACAACCTTCGAGTGTGGGAGAGGGACTGCTGATCGGGACATCAGGAGACTATCAATCGTTGTACGTAGTGCGGGGCGGAAGTTGGCGCGACGGAAGTATTTGGAGAATGCCTGTTGATGGCGGGCATGCGACCCTGCTCCGACAGAGAACTGGAGAGTTTGGCTCCCCCGACAACACCGGGAGATACTACCTCAGGGGCGGTGCGCGAGGAATGAGGGCAGGTCGAATCATATTCGCGCCATGGGATGGCGGACCGGAACGGGAAGTGATGGGAATCGATCAGCCCGTGGCGTATGGTCTGTGGGGTTCGTCCGATGGCAACACGCTCTACTATACGAAGCTCGTGCAGATCCGTGCGGATATCTATTTGTTGGAGAACTTCGAGTAGAGTTGAATGCTGAGCAGGTCCCGCGGATCCGGGGCTATGCATGATGCGATCCAGAAGTGAACCGCCGGTGAAACCGGTCGAGTGGGCTTCGCCTTCCACCCAACAGATGTAGAATATTCTAGCAACGGACCACATGGGAGGTACCATGCGTTTCATCTTTCTCCCGATCCTGCTTGCTTGTTTGGCGCCCGGCCAGGAGACACGCAGCATGATTTTCGGCCGCGTACTCGATCCGCAAGGCTCGACAGTGGCCGGCGTCAAGGTGATCGTAACCAACATCGACACCAATACTTCGACTCCGGTCGGGACCAACGAGACTGGCTACTACGAAGCCAACCTACTCCTCCCGGGCAGTTATCAGATCACGGCGGAGAGCGCCGGTTTCCGCACATCGATCCGCAAAGGCATCGTCCTGCCGGTGGCATCGCGTTTGGAGATTGTCATCCCGCTCGAAGTGGGATCGGTGTCCGAGTCGGTCACGGTGGTGGCAGAGGCGCCGTTGCTCGATACAGCTACGGCTTCGGCGGGACGCACTATCGATAACAGAACACAGTCGGGCGTTCCGATCTCGTCCTCCAACATCACTCTGTTCGCCAGGATGTCCCCCGGCGTCCAGACGAACGGCGAGGTGCGCGTCATCGGACCCGGCGACCAGGGCTCGACCTCCGATTACAAGATCGCCGGTGGCGTCGGCCGCAATGAATGGTCCATCGATGGCGGCTCCAACAACGGAAGCGGGGGCCGTCTGGTCGGCTATGTCGCCCATTCCGATGAGATCTCGGAAATCAAGATCGAAACGGGCGGGTTCGACTCATCCATCGGCCATACCACGGGCATGGTCGTCGCTATGATGTCGCGATCCGGCACAAACCAGTTCCACGGCGGGGTGAGCAACATCCACAACCAGATCCGTTGGAACGCCACACCCTTCTTCACCCGGCAGCTCTATTATCGCCAGATCGCCGACGCCGCGGGCGACACTGCTCTGGCCAACCGGCTGCGGAACACTCCCAAACAAGCGTCCGGCCGCAAGAACCACTACAGCGCATTCCTTGGCGGGCCTGTTATCATCCCGGGCGTCTTCAATGGCCGCGACCGTCTCTTCTTCTTTTTCAGCTATGTCGGCTTTCGGCGCCTTTCCCCTCCGAATCCGATCAACCTGAATCACACCTTCCCGACTCTGGCCAACCGCCGCGGTGACTTTTCCCAGTTGCTCCGTGTGAACGCCGACCGCTACCAGATCTACGATCCTCTCAGCGTGCGGCCGGACCCGGCGCGGCCCGGAAACTTCGTTCGCACTCCATTTACCGGTAACCTTCTGCCGTCGTCCCGCTTCATCAACCCGGTCTATAACTTCTATAACAAGGTCCTTCCCGATCCCAACAACGATCCTTCTGATCCCACCAAGGAACCCCTCAACAACTATCTTGGAGTGAACATTCCTTGGAACTCTCCGTACGAGGCCTACACAAACCGTTTCGATTACAACCGCTCCGACCGGCACCGTTTCTACGGTCGATGGACCTACGACGATTACTACCTGAATTCGGGCGACTGGGCATACCAAACCCTCCCAGGCTTGATGGCCAACAAGGATCGGCGGCACAACATCGCCGCCATGGCGGACTGGGTGTACACTCATGGCGCCAGCACCGTGTTCGACACATCGGTGTCCTTCAATCACTACATTGGTCCCGTACAGCCGCCGGTGATCAAGCAGTTCAAGCCAACCGATGTCGGCTTGCCCAACTATTTGGACGACCGTGCCGGCGATCTCCATATTCTGCCCACTATGAATTTCACGGGCTATAACAGCATCGGCCGCAACGTCGCCTCCATTTCCCGCTTCCGTTCAGGCGCATTGCGGGCCGACCTCACCCACGTTCGCGGCCGGCATTCTTTCCGCGGCGGCATCGAATTCCGGCGCTATTATTACGTCGGCGGAGGCGGGGGCAACACTTCCGGAAACTTCACCTTCAACAATGCCTTCACACGCCGTTACGACGACACTTTAACGCCCGCCGGAGACCTGGGCCACTCCTGGGCTGCCTTCATGATGGGCCTTCCCAGCAGCATGACCATTGGCGCCACCGACAGCTTCGTAGTTACCAGTCCCTATTACGGCTGGCACATCCAGGACAACTGGCGTCTAACTCCGAAGCTGAATCTCAATATCGGACTCCGAATGGAGTACGAAGGCGGACCCGTGGAACGATTCAACCGATGGATTGGATACTTCGATCCGGGCGCCGATCTGCCCATCACCGCAGCCGCGCAGGCGGCCTACGCCGCTAACCCCGTCCCGGAACGTGCGGCCGCGGATTTCCGGGTGCGTGGAGGCCCGGTCTACCCGGGCGTCAATGGAGTTGGCGACCGCATCCGCCGTGGCGAGTTCATGTTGCTTCCCCGGTTGGCCGCTGCTTACCAGATCAACTCGCGGACGGTTCTGCGCGCGGGCTTCGGTGTGTTCTTTGACTCGCTCATCGCGCTCGGCGAGAGCGTTAATCAGACCGGTTTCTCGCGCACGACCTCCACCAATGTCACTAACGATTTCGGCGTCAATTGGCTGGCCGGCGATCCGCGCAACGGAATCTCCGCGCTCGCTGACCCGTTTCCCGTTCGGTCCGACGGCACCCGCTTCGATGAACCCGTTCGCGACCAGCTCGGCGCCATGGCCACGGCGGGCCGGTCGTTTACCTTCTCCGATTACGACACCCGCCGCGCGCGCCAGCGGCGCTGGAAAATCGGAATTCAGCGCCAGATTGGATCGTCCACAGTCGTCGAAGCCGCCTACATGGGCGCCTACTCAGATCGGGTTTACATCACTCGGAACCTCAACCCGCTGCCGGAGAGCTTCTGGGCCGAGGGCAATACCCGGAACAACACCATCGCCAACAACCTCAACGCGAACGTCCGGAATCCGTTCCAACTTGGCAACTTTACCGCCCTCCGCGCGTCCGCGCCTCTGGTCTATCAGGACCTCAGCAACCAGGCGTTCTTCACTTCTACGACCATCCGTAAACACCAGTTGCTCCGGCTCTTTCCGTTGGCCTCGGGCCTCTCCCAGCGCAACGCACCCTTCGGTGAAGTCAAGACCCACGACCTCGAGCTCAGCTTCGAGCGCCGCTTCTCCAAAGGCTTCAACCTCTATTTCGCCTACACGCGGCTGAGCGACAAGGACCGCGATGTCTACCTCAACGAGTTCGATTCCGCGCCCTCCTGGCGCGAGAGCAACAATGGCCGGCCTCATCGTTTTGTGCTGACCGGCATCTGGGAGCTGCCCTTCGGTAAGGGGCGCGCCTTCCTTCGCGAAGGTCCCGCCAACTGGTTGGCCGGTGGCTGGCAATTGGGTGTGGCTTGGGAGGCGCAACCAGGGCCGCTGCTGGACTTCAACAATCTCTTCTACTACGGCAAGCTCGAAGACATCGACTCGAGCGCTCCCACTCTCGGACGCTGGTTCAATATCGATAACTTCGAACGCGTCGCTTCCCGCGCACCCGCGGCCTTCCACAGGAACGTCTTCCCGACGCGCGTCAACCACGTGCGCGGTGACCACACCAATAACTGGAACGCGAATGTGCAGCGCGACTTCAAGCTCTCCGAGCGCGTCGTCTTCCAGGCCCGCCTGGAAGCGCTGAATATCGTCAACCGCACTCAGTTCGCCGCTCCGGTCACCGATCCACTGGCCACGAATTTCAGCGCCGTGACCGTCGTCTCCCAGACCAACAAGAGATCCTGGCAACTCACCGGCCGGATTACATTCTGACCTGAAACCCGATTGGAGAATCGCATGAAGCCTGCTCTCGTCCTCGCGGCCCTTTTCGCTCTAGAAGCTCCAATAGCCTTCGCGCAAGCGGGCTGGAAAGCCGGCGTCGCCGCCGCATCCGTCACTCCTTCAGAACCCATCTGGATGTCGGGATACGCCGCCCGGACTAAACCCTCCGAAGGCGTCCGCCAGGAGATCTATGTCAAAGCGCTGGCACTCCAGGACCAGGCGGAGAAGACCGTGGTGCTTGTCACATCCGATCTGATCGGTTTCCGGCGCGAAGTTTCCGATTTGATCGCGGCCCGCGTCGAGAAGAGCCTTGGCCTGAGTCGCGATCGGCTTCTGTTGAACGCATCCCACAATCACAGCGGTCCGATGCTCGGCCTGATGCAAGGCCCGATCCGACCGGGTTATAACCTGGATGAAAAGCAGCGCGAAGTTGTTCGGCGTTACACCGAAACGCTGATCGACAAGGTCGTCGCCCTGATCGGCGCCGCAGTCCAGAACCTCTCGCTAGCAAGTCTTCATTTCGGGCAGGGCCTCGCCGGCATTGCGGTCAACCGGCGCCGCGATCGCGCGGGCATGCGCCATCTGCCTGCGCCGGTCGACCACGACGTGCCCGTTCTCGCCATCCGCGACAGCACTGGAAACCTGCGGGCCGTGGTAGCGGGTTATGCCTGCCACGCCACCGTACTCGGCGACTATGAGATCAATGGGGATTGGCCGGGCTACGCTCAGCAAGAGATCGAGAAGGCTTATCCGGGCGCGATGGCGCTGTTTGTGCAAGGCGGAGGAGCCGACTCGAATCCGCTGCCGCGCCGGACAGTCGAGCTTGCACAAAGGTACGGTCAGGTTCTGGCGGCGGCGGTGGATACGGCCCTCAAGAGCAAGATGAAGCCGGTCGGCGGACCGATCCGGACGGCCTTTGAATTGGTCGACTTGCCCTTTCAGGGGCCGCGGACTAGGGACGAGATCCGCCAACGATTGGAAGACAAGAATTCTGCCTGGCGGAGCCGCGCCGGTCACTTGCTGAGAATTCTCGACAGCGGCGGCGAGATTGCGCGCCACTACGCCTACCCGGTTCAGGTGTGGCAATTTGGCCGGGACCTAAGGTTCATCGCACTAGGCGGAGAGCTGGTCGCTGACTACTCTTTGCGTCTCAAAGGTCAATACGGATGGGAGGACACCTGGGTGGCGGGGTATTCCAATGACGTATTCGGATACGTTCCTTCACGGCGCGTGCTCAAGGAGGGCGGATACGAGGGCGGCGACGCCAACACCAGCCTTCCCGGACCGTTCCACGCCGCCGTCGAGGAGATCATCATCGAAAAGGTCGCTGAGCTGGTGGATCGCACACGACCATGATTGAAACAGCCTTCCTTCAAGCGCAGATTTTCCCGGCGGCAAGCGCCGTCGACGTTGAATGATGAGTGGAATCAGTTGGAGGTGACTATGGTTCGGACACTTTTCTCAGCGGCGGTAGCCGTGGCAGGCGTCGGATCACTCGCGGCACAGTTAACAGTTTCAACGATTCGCGGTACAGCGAAGGACCCGACCGGCGCAGTCGTGGCGGGAGCTGAAATCACGATAGTCAATCTCGGAACGAACCTCCAGAGGGTCGTAGTCACCAATGAGAATGGCGACTTCGAAGTCCCGGACCTTCAGCGCGGCACCTATCGACTCACGACTTCCCATGCCGGTTTCAAGAATTGGGTGGCCGACAATATTATCCTAGAAGCCAATCAGATCCGCCGTATTGACGTGGCGCTGGAGTTGGGTACCGTCGGCGCTGAGGTTACTGTGCGCGCGGACGCCGCGGTCATCTCTACCGAAAGCGCGAAGATCCAGTCAAGCTTTACGAACCAGCGCTTTGACGACGCCCCACTGGTGGGCGACGGCCGCAATCCGCAGATGGTCCTGACGACGCTCCCGTTGGTGCAGCAAACCGGTGGCGTCTACGGCATCCAGGTTGCCGGCCAACCGGCGGGCCAGGTGCAGGAAGGAATCGACGGCCATACGGGGGACGGCACGAGCCTCTCCGGCATCAATATCCACGACTACCAGGAAGTCGTGATGGTGCAGAGCAACAACTCTGCCGAGTATTCCAGAGTCGGTTACTTCAACTTCATCACAAAGTCCGGAACTAACCAGTTCCACGGGCGCGCTCACTATTGGCACCAGAACTCGGCGCTGTCGGCTCGTAACTTTTTTGATGCCACAAAACCGAAAAATCTGTTTCACACAATGCACACCGACGTCTCCGGACCGGCCCGCAAGGACAAGACGTTCTTCTATCTATCCTGGAGCGCACAGCGATTCCCCAGTTCCTCGTTCAACCGTAGAGACGTTCCCACCGATGCGATGCGGCGAGGCGATTTCTCCCAGCTCGCTCGTCTGGACCGCCCGATTACAATTCGGGATCCGCTTTCGGGCAATCCGTTCCCAGCCAATATTATTCCCACCAACCGGATCAACGCTACTTCTCAGAGGATTCAGGAGAGATATATCCCGGCGGCGAATCTTCTTGGGCCAGACGCGCTTGCCAACAACTACGGATTCCTGTTTCCGTATCCGAGTGATGCCTGGCACGTCGACTACAACGTCGAGCGGGTCGACCACAAACTCTCCGATAAGAACACTATCTACGGCCGCTGGATCTCAGCCCGCTTGCGCTATCTGCTCGCCAGCACATACCCTGGGCTCGTCGCGACGCAGATTCGCCGCACCAATCACTTCCTGATCGAAGATACACACATCTTCTCGCCGAGGCTGGTTCAGAGTTTCCGGTTCGCCCTCTATAAAGCCAAATTCACCTGGGGCGAAGAACTGGACGGCTTTCAGCCGATCATGGGGGACCAGATCGTAAGGGAACTCGGTATACAAGGCGTCAACCCCCAAGGCCTTAGCGCCATGGGATTTCCTCGCGTGAACATCACGGGGTATCGAGAGATTCGCGTCAATCCAGGCGGAGTCGCACAGGACGACAAGACATGGGGCCTTGCCGACACAGTCACGTGGTCTACCGGACGTCACGTACTGAAAATGGGCGCCGAGTTCAAGCCGATGTCGAACTTCAGCAGCCAGGTTCCGGAAGGCACTTACGGGATCTTCACTTTCAACGGTTCGTTCACCGGATATGGTCAGTCGGATTTCCTGCTCGGCACGCCGTTTTCGAGCGAGCGTCTGGATCCTAGAACCAACCGGACGCTTTTGGACAGCGAACTGGGAATCTTCGTACAGGACACGTTCAAGGTCTCAAGTAAATTGACCCTGGAGATGGGACTGCGATGGGATCGCTTCGGCTCCGCCACTTACGATGACGGCCTCGTTTACAATTGGGATCCAGTCACCGGCAACGTGATCGTCCCCGAGGTAGCGCTGAAGTCGATCAGTCCTCTTTACCCCACAAACCAGATCAAGGTAACCGTTGGCAGGGCCCACCAAAGTCCCTCGCTGCGCAATTTCGCGCCGCGCCTCGGTGTCGCCTACCGGCCCTTGGGCGCTAACTTTGTTGTCCGTGGCGCATATGGTCTCTACACGGCAACCAATGGGCGATACGCCCGTGCTCAGGGAGTCGGCCCGTATCAGCTCAGCGAGACGTTCTTCAACTCGTTTCAGGGAGGCCAACCACTGTTCGCATTTCCCAATCCGTTTCCGGCCGGCTCCGGCAGTATCGCATCGCAGAGCATCTCCGGGTTCCCCACGGGAACGGAGAACGGCCGCATCCACCAATTCAATTTCACGCTGGAGCGCCAGCTTCACAATATCGGCTTCCGGCTTTCCTACCAGGGCTCGAGGTCTCGCGGGCTGAATAACAGCCTGAATATCAATAAACCGCAACTCAGCCTGACGGCATTCAATCAGTCCCGGCGCCCTTATCCCCAGTTCGTTAATGCGACCTACGTTCGCACGAACGGCGCCGCAAACTTCAATGCCCTCACTCTCCAGGCTCAACGAAAGTTCGGCCACCTTACCTTCGACACCCACTGGACGTGGGCCTCGAACTACAACAGCATGCTTAATCTGGAGAATCCGTACGCGCCTCTGTTTTGGAATCGCGACGCCTCCACATCGCGGCACCGAGTTGTTTTCCACAGCATCTGGGAACTTCCCGTCGGCCGGAACCGCCGATACCTGGCGAGCGCGCCCCGCTCAGTCAACTTTGTCCTCGGCGGGTGGCAACTGTATTGGGTCGCTTACATGGAGACGGGCCAGTACTTCAGCCCCAGCTTTTCCGGCGCCGATCCGTCGAATACGAATACGTCCGGCGGGCTACCGGATCGGATTGCGAACGGCAACCTGCCGGCCTCAGAGCGCACCCTGAATCGCTGGTTCGACGCCTCATCTTTCACACGCCCACCGACCGGCCGCTTCGGAAACAGCGGCGTAAACATTCTGGAAGGACCTGGATTGCACGAGCACAATCTAACGATTTCCAAGCGCTTTGTGATCACCGAACGCTTCCACTTCACGTTTGTTGCAGCCATGCAGAATGTTCTCAACCATCCCAATTTCAATAATCCCGCGGCCAACATTTCGACGCCCGGGTCGGTTGGTGTGATCAGCTCTATCGAAGGATATGCGCCCGGCCGGCAGATCATGCTGCGTGGGCGGCTCGATTTTTAAGCTACGACCTTGCTCAGGGACTTAGCGTGGACACTTGTGTCTGCCGCGTGGAGACTAGCCGTCGCTCCGTTCGTCGATCTCGCCAGCACCTAGAATAAGCTGTATGCGAAGCCTGGCCGCCCCCATGCTCGCTTGCCTCGCCGTGATCTGCGTGTTGGCTTTTCAAGCCAGCAGCGGACAAGCGGATCGCCAGAAGCAAATCTTCATTACTGGAGAGGATGCGGGCTACCTCGATCCTGCCGTTTGCGCGTCCTGCCACAGCCAAATCTACGAAACGTACCACCGCACCGGCATGGGCAGGTCGTTCTATCGGCCCGAGCCGGAAAACACAGTCGAAGATTACTCCAGCGCCAATAAGTATTACCACGAAGCGTCGAACCAACACTTCACCATGTCCCAGCGTCGCGGCCGTTTCTACCAGCGCCGTCATCAAATCGGGACCCTCGGCCGCGAGACCAACGTGGTCGAGAGAGAGATTCACTACGTCGTAGGCTCGGGCAACCATGTGCGTTCCTACCTGCACAGGACCTCGAACGGACAACTCTTGCAACTTCCGATCTCCTGGTACGCCGACAAAGGCGGCTTCTGGGCCATGAGTCCCGGTTACGACCGTGCGGACCACATGGACTTCCGGCGGAAAGTGGATCAGGAGTGTTTCTTCTGCCACAATGCCTACCCGCAAATGGAAGCTGCCGATGCCTCAGGCTACGACCCAGGCTCGCGCGAGCTTCTTCTTCCGGGTGCGATTTCCGAGGGGATCGATTGCCAGCGTTGCCATGGACCCGGGCGGCTTCATGTTCAGAGCGTCCAGAACGGAGCGCCGCCCGAAACCATTCGAAAGGGCATTTTGAACCCGGCGCGGCTTAACAAACAACAGCAACTCGAGCTCTGTTTGCAGTGTCACCTGGAATCCACCAGCCGTCGGCTGCCCCATTCCATGCTGCGCAACGGCCGCGGCTACTTTTCCTACCGGCCCGGGGAGCCCCTCGAAGACTACATCCTCCACTTTGACCATGCTCGGAGAGCAGGCCAGGATGACAAGTTCGAGATCGCGCATGCAGGCTACCGGCTGATGAAATCTCCCTGTTTCGTCAAGAGCAAGGGCGCGCTCACCTGTACCACCTGTCATGATCCGCATCAAGCGCGCCGTGGCGAGGAAGCTGCTCGCCGCTACCGACAGGTTTGCCAGAGTTGTCACACCCCGGCTGGAAACCACCCGCAAGGCAACGACTGCTTAGGATGTCACATGCCAAAGCAGCGCACCCAGGACGTCGTGCATGCTGTGATGACGGATCACTACATACAGCGGCACAAACCGGCGCGTGACTTGCTGGGACCATTGCGCGAGCTGCCTGACATCGACGAAGCCGACTACCGCGGTGAGGTCGCACTCTTCTATCCGCCACGCCTTCCCGCAATTCCGGAAACCGAGCTCCATCTGGCGGCAGCCCAAGTCATCGACGGAGTCAACCTAGTGGCCGGGATTCCCCGCCTCCAGAAGGCAATCGAGGTGCATCGTCCTTCACAGCCGTGGTTTTACTTCGAGCTGGCGAAGGCCTTCGCGAGATCCAATCAGCACGAGAAAGCGGTTCAGTATTATGAGGAGGCGCTCCGGCGGAAACCGAATTATCTGGCGGCACGGCTCCATTACGCCACCACGCTGCACAACCTCAACCGCTGGGCAGCCGCCGCGGTCGTGTTGGAAGCGGCAATAACCGCCGCGGCAACGAACGCCGAAGCTCTCAACGCATTAGGCTCAACCTATCTTCATTTGGGCAGGCTGGACGCTGCGGTGGCAACACTTCGTCGCGCCTTGATTGGTGATCCTAATCTTCCCGAGATCTATCTGAACCTCGGTACCGCTCTTTATAGAAAAGGGGACCAGACTGAAGCGATTGTCGCGTTCGAAAACGCCATCCGCGCAAGGCCGGGCTTCGCCGCCGCGCACAATAACCTGGCTACGATTCTCAATGCGCGAGGCGACTTTTCACGGGCCCAAGCGCACTTTCAGACGGCGCTCCGCGTAGATCCGAACTACGCCATAGCTCACTATAATTACGGTCGCACTCTGGCCGAAAGAGGACAACCGGCACAAGCCGAGGCCGAGCTGAGGGAAGCCCTGCGATTAGATCCTAAAATGGCCGAAGCCGCAACCCGTCTCGGAATGCTGCTGGCCGAAAAGGGCGATCTGGAAGCTGGTGTCGAGCAATATCTCCGGGCGATCCAGATCAAGTCGGATCTCTCCGCTCACTACCATCTCGCGTTGGCGCTCCTCCGCCAGGGAAATAGGGTGGAGGCTAAACGACATTTCCGGGTCGTCATCCAGGCAGATCCCAATGACTACGTCGCGCACCTCAATTTGGGAAGAATCTTGCTGAGCGAAGCAGATTATCAATCGGCGTTGACTCATCTACAAAAGGCATCTGAAAGTCCACAGCCGGAATTGCGAAGCAGAGCGCTGGACGCGCTGCGAACCGCCAAACAAGCACAGACTCGGTAATCGTGGGAGGACCTTGGCCAAATGTCATTTAGTTTTTCTTGCATGCGTGATAGTAGAACATTCTTATGTACTTATGTTTTGATAAAGCTGGCGTGCGGACGTACCTTCTTCAATAGCACCTGGACCACATCGGGATCGTTGACCGGTGGTTCCACCTCCGAGGGGAATAACTTTAACGGCTGAGCGTCATCATGCTCATTGAAGACTTCAATCGTTTTCAACCAACGAGCCCGTGCCGAATCGTTCAGCTCGCCGAGATAACACAGCGTTCGCTGCCGCGGGCCGTCCGGCTGCGTACGGTTTCCACCAGTGACCAGTAGCGGTGTTGTTTGCCGTCCTTGCTTCGGCCATGCGCGCGCAAAAACATTTCTGCCTGATGGTGTCATGGACCGATGGTGGTGTTCAAGAGGGTAGGTCTGCACTACATTGCTTTTCAGAAATCAGGTTCAATGCAATCAGACAGCTGCAGTGGACCGACGTGCGAAAATCGTCGAAACCCGCGGTTCAGTGACGAACTTGGACTGACTTTCAGTTTACTCTTCCGACAGCGATATCAGACAATCAGCGAGACGATTCGACGGAACCGGAATCGACAAAGGTGGAATTTTTATGAGCCCGGCAGACGGATTTGAAACTGCGCGCCGGCCGCATTGGGACAATTCGAGGCGGCGATGGATCCCCCACACGACTCGACGATCGTCTTGACGATGTGAAGCCCGAGCCCGGAGCGCTTGGCGCGGGTCGAGAAGCCCGGCTCGAAGATGTTGGGGAGAATCTTGGGAGAGATTCCGGGGCCATCGTCGGCCACGGTGATTTCAATTCCCGACATCGCTCGGGCGGCTGTGATTTCCACTGTACCGTCGTTCTCGCCCATTGCCTGGGCGGCGTTCAGAAACAGGTTCGCGAACACGCGCTCCCAGGCATAGGAATTACCGGGCACCCTTATGCCGGACTCGATTTTACTGACGAATTCAAGTTTGGGCCCTTTCACGGCATGAAGAAAGTCGCGCGCGAACTCGCAAGCGTCTTCGAGGATGCCTTCCAGATCGAGAGAGGCTTGCGATTGCTCGAGGTAAGAAGAAAGAATTCGCTGGCCACGGCGCACACTGCGTTCGAGCGAGGCGGAGAGGCGCGAGTACTTTGCATCCTGCCCGAGCAGCGACGCGGCGTCCTGGATGGTTTCGAAAACGTTGTTTAGATCGTGGACCAAACCGTGGAGAGTGAGGTCCGTCTCCTGCGACGGCGGCATGACAAATCCCCGTGATTAGCTACTGCTGCAATAGGGAGAGTGTATCGTAAAACTCGGGGAAAGACACGGATGCGGCTTCGGCGTTTTCGATGACCGATTCGCCATCGGCGGCTAGCGCCGCGACAGTGAAGGCCATGGCGATGCGATGGTCGCCGAACGAGTCGAGCCTGGCGGCGCGGAATCTCTGGCCACCGGGAATGTAGAAGCCATCTTCAGCGGCGTGACACGTGATCCCCATTCGAGCCATGTTGTCCGCGACGGTTGCAATGCGATCCGTCTCTTTAATGCGCAACTCTGCCGCGTCGCGCACGGTGAGCCCCTTTTGGGAGATGGCGCCAAGAACCGCGAGCACCGGAATTTCGTCGATCAGCTTGGCGGTGGTGGCGCCTTCCATGATGCCGCCTGCGATCGGTTGTGCTTCAACCGAAAGAGTGCCGGTTATTTCGCCGGCGGTTTGAGCCACGTCGTGGACGCGGATGCGAGCGCCCGACATGAGAAGCCAATCGATCAGGGCCATGCGCGAGGGGCTGAGGCCCACGCCTTCTATGCGGATGCTCGAGCCGGGAACAAGATTGGCTGCGACAAGGAAGAACGCAGCCGAAGAAAGATCGCCGGGGACGCGCAGCGCGCGCGCTTCCAGGCGTGGGCGTCCATGGATTGAGATAACGTCGCCGGATCTTTCGACCTCGGCGCCGAACTCGCGCAACGCGACTTCCGTGTGATCGCGTGTCGGGATTTTTTCGACAACGCTGGTTTGGCCTTCGGTGTGCAATCCGGCGAAAAGAATGCACGTCTTCACCTGAGCACTTGCTACCGGCGGCTCGTATCGGATGGGCTTGAGCCGCGCACCACGGATCGTGATCGGCGGGAACGTTCCGTCGCGGGCGGAGAGCGTTGCACCCATTTGCGCCAACGGAGTCATGATGCGCCCCATAGGACGGCGGGAGAGAGACTCGTCGCCGCCGATGGTCGTTTCGAATGGTTGTGCGGCGAGCATGCCCGAAAGCATGCGAATGGTCGATCCGGAGTTGCCGGCATCGAGTTGGGCCTTGGAAGCCTCGAAGCCGTCGAGACCGTGGCCATGCACTACAACCGCGCCGTTCTGGCGTTCGATGGGAATGCCGAGCGAGCGCAGGCAGCCGAGAGTGGACTGGCAGTCGGCGCCGGTGGAATAATTCTCCAGCCGTGACGTACCGTGTGCCACCGCGGCGATCATGGCATAGCGGTGAGAGATCGATTTGTCACCCGGGAGTTGAATGGACCCGCGCAGAGACGTAGCGGGGGTGATGCGAAACTGCATTGAAGAGTCCATGTTAGCAGTAATGAATTCCTGCCTCGCATGTCTGCTGACCTGCCGACAAATATTATTGTCTTGACGCTCTATGTGATCGGTGATCCAATACGGAAGGATGCCCGCAGCGCTCCAAATCCCTCCGTGATCCAGGCCAAACCGCGACTCTCCTGGGTTACGATCATCAATGCTGCGTGAAACCCGTCATGATCCCATCGCACAGAGCGTCGACATAGTCCGGCGTGAGGCGAGTGCGGTCGGTCAACAGACGGAAGAAGAGCGGTCCGTACAAAGCATCGAAAGCCGTTTCCAGAAACAGACCAGGCCGCAACTCGCCGCTGCGAATCCCACGGTGAAAAATCCGCGCTGCCTCCGCGCGCCGGGCTTCCAGGAATTTGGCGCGGAACGCGTGGATCAAATCGGGGTCCTGTTGCCCTGAGCCGAGCAGGTTTGCCAGCAACTTTCCCTGGTCACTTTGCAGCAATTGGGCCAGCAATTGCATCTGCCGCCGGAAGTCCTCTCGGACTGATCCGGTCTCGGGGTATGGGAGAGCCGCTCCATCCACGCCAAGAAACGCTTCCAACACCAGGCTGCCTTTGGATGGCCACCAGCGGTAGATGGTTGCTTTGCCGCATTGGGCGCGGGCAGCTACGCCTTCAATCGTCAATTCGGAATAACCGAGTTCGCGAAATAAGTCGAACGCGGCTTCGAGGATGGCGGCTTTGGTTTTCGCGCTTCGGGGGCGTCCCCGTTTGAGTTTGGAGGGAGCAGGCTGCACGTGGATTCATATCGTATCGCAGCCTTCGCGCTCACTGCACGCCTCAAGTCCGAGTATCACGAGGCCGAGCGCCGTAACGGGGATATAAAACGGAGTTCAGTGGGAGGGAAGTTGGCTTTCGTCCATGTACAGGAGCTCCCAAATGTGCCCGTCCGGGTCCTGAAAGCTGCGGGCGTACATCCAGCCGTGGTCCTGCGCCTCTGTGTTCGGCGAACCCCCAAGCTGAAGCGCTTTGTTTGCGATTTCGTCTACCTTCTCTCTGCCTTCAACCGAAAGGGCGGTGAGGACTTCAGTGGTTTTCGACGCGTCGGCAATATCCTTCTTGGTGAACGTCTTGAAGAAGCTCTCGACGAGGAGCATGGCGTAAATATTCTCGCCGATAATCATACAGGTTGCCTTGTCGTCCGTGAACTGCGGGTTGAACGTGAACCCGAGCCCGGTGAAAAAGTCTATCGACCGCTTCAGGTCCTTGACAGGAAGGTTTACGAAGATTTGCTTAGCCACAGTGCAACTGTACCAGCATCTAGCGAGGTCTACGACCTCAAACCGACGAGCGGGGTGACGTGGGATTCCGTAGAATCTCGGTCATGCCGAGCATACCCGATTTGCTGAACGGGCACGTCACGCTGGAAGTGGAGTGCCTG
>Ga0187893_10009023_pt1 | contig 15503 bp, 11 predicted proteins | sample MA1701074metaG_FD_139574 | JGI IMG/M metagenome (GOLD analysis project Ga0187893, IMG submission 139574) | White microbial mat communities from a basaltic lava cave in the Kipuka Kanohina Cave System on the Island of Hawaii, USA - MA170107-4 metaG ... | reverse complement strand
GCCCGCCTGACGCGCCGTGATCGCCGCCGTCAACGTCGTCTTCCCGTGGTCCACGTGACCGATCGTCCCCACGTTCACGTGCGGCTTCGTCCGTGCGAACTTTTCCTTGGCCATGGTCCTCTCCTGTTTCCGTTCCGCGGTGCCGCAGCCCATGCCCGCATCCGCCGGGTGAACGCTCTCGCTAGTGGAATACGATCCCTTTCGAGATCGCCTCCGGAACTTCCGAGTAGTGCTTGAACTGCATCGTGTAGGTCGCGCGGCCCTGCGTCATCGAGCGCAAGCTGTTCACGTAGCCGAACATCGCAGCCAGCGGCACCTCCGCATGGATCACCTGCGCGCCAGGGCGGGCTTCGATGCCCGTCAGCTGGCCGCGGCGGCCGTTCAAGTCGCCCTGGACGTGTCCGACGAACTCGTCCGGCGTCACGATCTCGACCGCCATCACCGGCTCGAGCAGCACCGGGCCCGCCTGCCGCAGCGCATCGCGCATCGCGATCGAGGCCGCGATCTTGAAGGAGCGCTCCGAGGAGTCGACGTCGTGCGCCTGGCCATCGACGAGGCGGACGCCGACGTCGACCACCGGATAGCCCCCGAGCGCGCCGCTCTGGCTCACCTCGAGCACGCCTTCCTTGATCGCGGGCACGAACTCGCGCGGTACGACGCCGCCCTTGCTGCGGTCCTCGAACACCACGCCGGAGCCGGGCGCAGCGGGCGCCACCTCGAGCACCACGACCCCGTAGTCGCCGTGTCCGCCCGTCTGCTTGATGTAGCGGCCCTCCACGCGCGCGGGCCTCGTGATCGTCTCGCGGTAGGCGACCTGCGGGCGACCCACGTTGGCCTCGACCTTGAATTCGCGCAGCAGACGGTCGGTGATGATCTCGAGGTGGAGCTCGCCCATCCCGGAGATCAGGGTCTGCCCGGTCTCGGGATCGCTCGAGACGCGGAAGGAGGGATCCTCGAGCGCGAGGCGCTGCAGCGACTGCGACAGGCGATCCATGTCGGCCTGCGTGCGCGGCTCGATCGCGATCGAGATCACGGGCACCGGCGCCTGCAGTGATTCGAGCAGGATCGGCTTGTGGAAATCGCAGAGCGTCTCGCCCGTCGCGATCTCCTTGAGCCCGACGACGGCCGCGATCTCTCCCGCCGAGACCTCTTCGATCTCCTGTCGCTTGTTCGCGTGCATGCGCAGCAGGCGACCGATGCGCTCCTTGCGGCCGCGGCTCGCGTTCCACACCTGTTGGCCCGAGCGAGCCGTGCCCGAGTAGACGCGGATGTAGGTCAGGTTGCCGACGTGCGGGTCGGTCACGATCTTGAACGCGAGCGCGCAGAAGGGCTCGCTCGGGTCGGCCTTGCGCTCCTGCGCATCGCCCTTCTTCGGATGCGTGCCGCGCACGGGCGGAATGTCGAGCGGCGAAGGCAGGTAGTCGACGACGGCGTCGAGCAGCGGCTGCACGCCCTTGTTGCGGAAGGCCGCGCCGCAGAGCACGGGCACGAGCTTCTGGTGGATCGTGCCCGCACGCAGGGCCTTGCGGATCTGGTCGGACGAGATCGGCTGGTCTGCGAGATAGAGCGCCGCGAGGTCGTCGTCGACCTCTGCCGCCGACTCGAGCAGGAGCTCGCGCGCGGCCTGGACCTCCTCCTGCAGCGCTTCGGGAACCGGGCGCTCCTCGAAGCGCTCTCCGAGGCTCGCCTGTTCCCAGACCAGCGCGCGCTCCGAGAGGAGGTCGACGACGCCGACGAAGCCGTCCTCGACGCCGATCGGGACCTGCAGCGGCACCGGATTCGCGCGCAGCCGCTCGCGGATCATGTGCACGACGCGCCCGAAGTCGGCGCCGATGCGGTCCATCTTGTTGACGAAGGCGATGCGCGGCACGCGGTACTTGTCCGACTGGCGCCAGACCGTCTCGGACTGCGGCTCGACGCCCGCGACTCCGCAGAAGACCGCGATCGCGCCGTCGAGCACGCGCAGCGAGCGCTCGACCTCGATCGTGAAATCGACGTGGCCCGGCGTATCGATGATGTTGATGCGGTGGTCCTTCCAGAAACAGGTCGTCGCCGCAGAGGTGATCGTGATCCCCCGCTCCTGCTCCTGGGCCATCCAGTCCATCGTGGCTGCACCATCGTGGACCTCGCCCATCTTGTAATTGACGCCGGTGTAGAACAGGATGCGCTCGGTCGTGGTGGTCTTGCTTGCATCGATGTGGGCCATGATCCCGATGTTGCGAGTGCGCTCGAGCGCTGCATTGGCCGCCATGGCGCTTGCCTCGCTCTCCTGCCCGAAGGAACACCCCACATCGGCCGGCGTGCGCTGCGTCCGCGCCAGCCCGCCTCGCGCCGCGGGACCCTCCCGGCGGCGCTGCCCTTCGCGCTACCAGCGGTAGTGCGAGAAGGCCTTGTTCGCGTCGGCCATGCGGTGCGTGTCTTCGCGCTTCTTGACCGCTTCGCCGCGCTCGTTCGCTGCGTCGACGATCTCGTCGGCCAGCTTCTCCCGCATGCTGTGACCCGCGCGCGTCTTCGCGCTCGCGGCGATCCAGCGCATCGCGAGCGAGGTCGCGCGCTCGGGCCGCACCTCGATCGGAACCTGATACGTCGCTCCACCGACGCGCCGCGACTTCACCTCGACCCGCGGCCGAACGTTCTCGAGCGCGCGGCGGAACATCGCGAGCGGGTCGTTGCGCGTCTTGCTCTCGATCACCTCGAAGGCGCCGTAGACGATGTGCTCTGCGAGGCTCTTCTTGCCGTCGTTCATGAGCACGTTCGTGAAGCGCCCGACCATGCGGTCCTTGTACTTCGCGTCGGGCTGGACGGATCGCTTCGGAACGTCGCGTCGTCTGGGCATTTCGCTGTCTACCTGTCGGCTGTGCGCGGCGGAGGTGCTGTCCCCTCCCGCCGCACGGGTTCACTTCTTGCGCTTGGCGCCGTACTTGGAGCGGCTCTGCTGGCGGCCGTCGACTCCCTGGGTATCGAGGGTTCCGCGCACGACGTGGTAGCGGACGCCCGGAAGGTCCTTGACGCGGCCGCCGCGCACGAGGACGACCGAGTGCTCCTGGAGGTTGTGGCCTTCGCCCGGGATGTAGGCGTTGACCTCGCGCCCGTTGGTGAGGCGCACGCGCGCGACCTTGCGCAGCGCCGAGTTCGGCTTCTTGGGGGTGGCGGTGAAGACGCGCAGGCACACGCCGCGGCGCTGGGGACACGCGAGCAGGTCCGGCGACTTCGACTTCGAAGGCGGACGAGCGCGGCCCTTGCGAACGAGCTGCTGGATCGTAGGCACCCGGATCCTCCGCGCGGCGGCGCCGCGAGATGAAGGCCAGAGACAAAGCTCCCCGGGTCACACCTCGCGGAGACGAAGAGACCGGAAGGGGCGCCGCGAGAAGAGGCGCAGCCTTCGGGCGACTCGCTTCGTCGAACCTGGGGAAGACCGCAGGAAGAAAGGGTTGGCAATCCGAAAACCGCCGGATTCTAACGGTCTTCCAGGGGGTGTCAACGCGCGCAAGGGCGCGCGGAATCGGGCGGATCGGGGTGCCGGCCAGCCGGCACCCCGATCCGACTGCGATCAGCCTTCGAGGGGATCCCCCGACAGCCCGGAAGCCGTGAGTTCGTCCATGATCGGCTCGACTACCGGCGGCCGGTACAGCGGAGTATCGGCGGTCACCTCCTCCTCCGGCCCCTCGACCAGATCCTCGGGCGCGTCGATCTGGATCCCGATGTTCTGGTAGCGCGCCAGGCCCGTCCCGGCGGGGATGAGCCGGCCCATGATCACGTTCTCCTTGAGTCCGCGCAGCTTGTCGACCTTTCCCCACATCGCGGCCTCGGTCAGGACCTTCGTCGTCTCCTGGAAGGAGGCGGCCGAGATGAAGGATTCGGTCGAGAGCGATGCCTTGGTGATGCCGAGCAGCAGCGGCTCGCAGGTCGCCGGCTGCCGGCCCTCGGCCAGCATCTTCTCGTTGGCCTCGTTGAACAGCCGCCGCTCCACGTGCTCACCGACGAGGAAGTCGGTGTCGCCGACCTCCTTGATGCGCACGCGCCGCAGCATCTGCCGGACGATCACCTCGATGTGCTTGTCGTTGATCTTGACGCCCTGCAGCCGGTAGACCTCCTGGACTTCGTCCACGAGGTACTTGGCCAGCTCCTTCTCCCCCTTGATCTTGAGCACGTCGTGCGGGTTCGAGGAGCCGTCCATCAGCGCCTCGCCGGCGCGCACGCGGTCCCCCTCGTGCACGCTGATGTGCTTGCCCTTCGGGATCAGGTACTCCTTCGGCTCCGCGCCCGCGGCCTCCGGCGTGATGATCACGCGCCGCTTGCCGCGCGAATCGGGACCGAAGGAGACGCTGCCGTCCACCTCGGTCACGATCGCGAAGTCCTTCGGCTTGCGCGCCTCGAAGAGCTCGGCGACGCGCGGGAGACCGCCCGTGATGTCCTTCGTCTTCGTGGTCTCGCGCGGCATCTTCGCGAGCACGTCGCCCGCGGCGACCTCCTGGCCGTCGCTGACCACGAGGTTGGCGCCGACCGGCAGCAGCGCCCGCGCGGAGGTGTTGCCGTCCGCCGACTTGATCGAGATGCGCGGCCGCAGGTCGGGGTCCTTCGACTCGATCACCACCTTCGAAGACAAGCCGGTGAACTCGTCCACCTGCTCCTTCATCGTGGAGCCCTCGATGATGTCGCCGAACTTGGCGACGCCACCGACGTCGGCGAGGATCGGATTCGCGAAGGGGTCCCACTCGATCAGCATCTCGCCCGCCTGGACCCGCTGTCCATTCACCGCCTTCACGTGGGCGCCGTACACCACGGGATAGCGCTCGCGCTCGCGACCGCTCGCATCGAAGAGCCCGAGCTCGCCATTGCGACTCATCGCGATCTGGCGACCCTCGCGGTCGGTCACGGTCCGCAGGTTCGCGAAGCGCACCTCGCCGTCGCTTCCGGCTTCGGCATGCGATTGCTCGACACGCCGCGTGGCCGCTCCACCGATGTGGAAGGTCCGCATCGTGAGCTGGGTGCCCGGCTCGCCGATCGACTGTGCCGCGATCACTCCGACTGCCTCACCCATGTTCACGAGCTCGCCGCGTGCGAGATCGCGTCCATAACACATCGCGCAGACGCCGTGCCGGGTTTCGCAGGTCAGCACCGAGCGGATCTGCACCTTCTCGATGCCCGCATCCTCGACGATGCGAACCTTCTCCTCGTCGATCTCGCTGTTGGCCTCGATCAGGACCTCGCCGGTGAGCGGATCGAGGACGTCCTCGAGCGTGACGCGCCCGAGGATGCGCTCGCCGATCGGCTCGATGATGTCGCCGCCCTCGACGAGCGGGCCCATCTCGATGCCCTCCTTCGCACCACAGTCCGTGTCGCGGATGATCACGTCCTGCGAGACGTCGACGAGGCGCCGGGTCAGATAGCCGGAGTTGGCGGTCTTGAGTGCCGTGTCCGCGAGGCCCTTGCGCGCTCCATGGGTCGAGATGAAGTACTGCAGGACCGAGAGCCCCTCCCGGAAGTTCGAGGTGATCGGTGTCTCGATGATCTCGCCCGAGGGCTTGGCCATGAGACCGCGCATGCCGGCCAGCTGTCGCATCTGCTGCGCCGAACCGCGCGCTCCCGAGTCCGCCATCATGTAGATGGGATTGAAGCTCGGGACCTGCTTCTCCACTCCGTCTTCGACGATCACGTCCTTGCCGAGGCGCTCGAGCATCTGCGCAGAGACCCGCTCGGTCGCGTTGGCCCAGAGGTCGATCACCTTGTTGTAGCGCTCGCCATCCGTGATCAGACCCTCCTGGTACTGCTGCTCGATCTCGCGAACCTGGGCGTTCGCCTCCTCGATGAAGCGCTCCTTGTCCGACGGGATCTCCATGTCGCCGATGCAGATCGAGACTCCGGCGCGGGTCGCGTACTGGTAACCGAGGCTGCGCAGGCGGTCGGCCAGGATCACCGTCGCCTTGTTCCCGAGGCGGCGGTAGGCCTGGTCGATCAGCTCACCGAGCGCCTTCTTGTCCATCACCTTGTTGATGTACGAGAAGGGGATCTCGGGCGGGATGATCTCGCGCAGCAGGATGCGTCCCACCGTGCTCTCGACCGTCTCTCCGCCCACCCGCACCTTGATGCGCGCGTGCAGCGCCACGGCCTTCGCGTCGAGCGCGATGCCGACCTCTTCGGGGCTCGAGAAGCGCATGCCCTCGCCCCGCACACCGGGCCGCTCGCGTGTCATGTAGTAGCAGCCGAGCACGATGTCCTGGCTCGGCCCGATGATCGGCCGGCCCGTCGCGGGCGAGAGGATGTTGTTGGTCGACATCATCAGCACACGCGCTTCGATCTGCGCCTCGACCGAGAGCGGCACGTGGACGGCCATCTGGTCGCCGTCGAAGTCGGCATTGAAGGCCGAGCAGACCAGCGGGTGCAGCTGGATCGCCTTGCCGTCGATCAGCATCGGCTCGAAGGCCTGGATCCCGAGCCGGTGCAGCGTCGGCGCCCGGTTCAGCATGATCGGGTGCTCCTGGATCACCTCGGCCAGGATGTCCCAGACCTCCGGATGCTCCTTCTCCACCATCTTCTTCGCGGCTTTGATCGTCGTCACGTAGCCGCGCTGCTCGAGCTTCGAGTAGATGAAGGGCTTGAAGAGCTCGATCGCCATGCGGTTCGGCAAGCCGCACTGGTGCAGACGCAGCTCGGGCCCGACCACGATCACCGAGCGGCCCGAGTAGTCGACGCGCTTGCCGAGCAGGTTCTGGCGGAATCGGCCGGTCTTTCCCTTCAGCATGTCGGAGAGCGACTTGAGCGGGCGCTTCGAGGGACCCGTGATCACGCGACCGCGGCGCCCGTTGTCGAAGAGCGCGTCGACGGCCTCCTGCAGCATCCGCTTCTCGTTGCGGATGATGACCTCCGGCGCGTTCAGCTCCTGGAGGCGCTTCAGCCGGTTGTTGCGGTTGATCACGCGCCGGTACAGGTCGTTCAGATCGCTCGTCGCGAAACGGCCACCATCGAGCGGGACGAGCGGCCGCAGATCCGGCGGGATCACCGGAATCACTTCCATGATCATGTTCTCGGGGCGGTTCGACGACTCGCGGAACGCGTCGAGCACCTTGAGGCGCTTGCTGATGCGCTTGCGCTTGGCCTCGCTGCTCGCGTCGCGCATCTCCTCCCGGAGCTTGGTGCACTCCTCTTCGACGTTGATCGAGGCGAGCAGGTCGCGCACGGCTTCGGCACCGATCCCGACCTGGAAGCTCTCGCGTCCGTGCTTCTCGCGCGCGGCGACGAGCTGCTCCTCGTTGAGCAGCTCGCCCCACTTGAGCTCCGTCTCGCCGGGATCCGTGACGATGTGGCATTCGAAATAGAGCACGCGCTCGAGGTCGCGCAGCGTGAGCTCGAGGATGTTGCCGATGCGCGATGGCAGCGACTTCAGGAACCAGATGTGGGCGACGGGGCTCGCGAGCGTGATGTGCCCCATGCGTTCGCGACGCACCTTGCTCTGGATCACCTCGACGCCGCACTTCTCGCACACGACGCCCCGGTGCTTCATGCGCTTGTACTTGCCGCAGTTGCACTCGTAGTCCTTGACCGGACCGAAGATCTTCGCGCAGAAGAGCCCATCGCGTTCCGGCTTGAAGGTCCGGTAGTTGATGGTCTCGGGCTTCTTGACCTCTCCGTAGGACCACTCCCGGATCTTGTCCGGCGCCGAGATCGAGATCCGCAGCGCATTGAAGGCAAGCGGGTCCTTGGGCTTTTCGAAGAGGTTGTAGAGATCGCGCAAAGCGGCTCCCCCTTGTTGAACGTTGTCGCAGGGAACGGACGGACGTGGATCCCGGCCTATCCCCTGTCTTCCTGCAGCTCCACGTCCAGACCGAGCGCCTGGAGCTCCTTCACGAGCACGTTGAAGCTCTCCGGCAGACCCGGCTCGAGCACGCACTCACCCTTCACGATCGACTCGTAGATCCGGGTCCTGCCGACGACGTCGTCCGACTTGACCGTCAGGAACTCCTGCAGCGCGTGGGCCGCGCCGTAGGCCTCGAGCGCCCAGACCTCCATCTCGCCGAGGCGCTGGCCGCCGAACTGCGCCTTGCCGCCGAGCGGCTGCTGCGTGACGAGGCTGTAGGGCCCGATGCTCCGGGCGTGGATCTTGTCATCGACGAGGTGATGCAGCTTCAGGATGTAGAGCACCCCGACCGTGACCTCCGAATCGAAGGGCTCACCGGTCTTTCCATCGAAGAGCACGGTCTGCCCGGAGGTCGGCAGCTGCGCCCGCTCGAGCTCCTTGCGGATCTCGTCCTCCTTCGCGCCGTCGAAGACGGCGGTCGCGACGTGGATGCCGTCCTTCACGTTGCCTGCGAGCGATACGATCGAGTCGTCGGAGAGGCGGTCGATCACGGCCGAGATGCGCTCGCTCGCGTAGACCTCGCGCAGGCACGCGCGGAGCTTCTTCATGTCGGCGCGGCGCGGATCGCCCCAGGCCTCGAAGAGATCCCCCACGCGCTGGCCGAGACCCTTGGCGGCCCACCCGAGGTGGGTCTCGAGGATCTGGCCGACGTTCATGCGCGAGGGCACGCCCAGCGGGTTCAGCACGATGTCGACGGGCGTGCCATCCGCGAGATAGGGCATGTCCTCCTCGGGCAGGATGCGCGAGATCACGCCCTTGTTGCCGTGGCGGCCCGCCATCTTGTCCCCGACCGAGAGCTTGCGCTTGATGGCCAGGTAGACCTTGACCATCTTGAACACGCCCGGCGGCAGCTCGTCGCCCTTGCGCAGCCGCGCGATCTTCTCGTCGAAGACCGCCTTGATCAGGCCCGCCTGCTCCTCGACGCGCTCGAGCGTGCGGTCGACCTGCTCCTGGACGCCGGCCTCCTGGACCTGGATGTCCTTCCAGCGGCGCATCGGGACGGCGTCGAGCACCTCGGGCGCGAGCACCTGGCCCGGCTCGAGCCAGACCTGCTCCTTGCGGTCGTCGGCGACGCGGTTCGCGGCGCGCTTGTGCAGGATCAGCTCGCGCACGCGCTTCATCGCGCTCTCGCGGATGATGCGCGTCTCGTCCTCCTGGTCCTTGCGCAGCCGCTCGATCTCGGACTCCTCGATCGCCTGGGCGCGCTCGTCCTTCTCGACGCCGCGGCGCGAGAAGACCTGCGCCCCGATCACGGTCCCGGCCACTCCCGGCGGCACGCGCAACGAGGTATCCCGCACGTCGCCGGCCTTCTCGCCGAAGATCGCGCGCAGGAGCCGCTCCTCGGGCGACAGCTGCGTCTCTCCCTTCGGCGTGATCTTTCCGACGAGCACGTCGTCCGGCTTGACCTCTGCGCCGATGCGCACGATCCCCGACTCGTCGAGATCGCGCAGGGCCTCCTCCCCGACGTTCGGGATGTCGCGGGTGATGTCTTCCTTCCCGAGCTTCGTGTCGCGCGCGACGCACTCGAACTCCTCGATGTGGATCGAGGTGTAGGAGTCGTCCTTGACGACCCGCTCGGAGATCAGGATCGAGTCCTCGAAGTTGTACCCGCCCCAGGGCATGAAGGCGCAGACCACGTTGCGGCCGAGCGCGAGCTCGCCGCGCTCGGTGGCGGGTCCGTCGGCGATCACCTGCCCGCGCTTCACGCGATCGCCCTTCTTGACGATCGGCTTCTGGTTGATGCAGGTGCTCTGGTTGGAGCGCTGGTACTTGATCAGGTTGATGATGTCGACGTTCGAGCCCTTGCCGTCGTCGTCGTCCGGCTTGATCACGATGCGCGAGGCGTCCACCGACTCGACCGTCCCGTCGCGCTTCGCGACGACCGTGACGCCCGAATCGCGCGCCACGACGGCCTCGATGCCCGTGCCGACGAGCGGCGCCTGCGTGCGCAGCAGCGGCACGGCCTGGCGCTGCATGTTCGATCCCATCAGCGCGCGGTTCGCGTCGTCGTTCTCGAGGAAGGGAATCAGCGACGCGGCCACCGAGACGAGCTGGTTCGGCGACACGTCCATCATGTCCACTTCGACGGGAGGAGCGGTCACGAACTCGCCCGCCTTGCGGCACTGCACGGACTCGTTCTGGAACCTTCCCTGGCCATCGAGCTGCGCGTTCGCCTGCGCGATCGAGAGCCGCTCCTCGTCGAGCGCGGAGAGATACTTCACCTCGCCCGAGACACGGCTGTTGCTCACGACCCGGTACGGCGTCTCGATGAACCCGAGCTCGTTCACGCGCGCGAAGGTCGAGAGCGACGCGATCAGTCCGATGTTCGGCCCTTCGGGCGTCTCGATCGGACAGATGCGGCCGTAGTGGGTCGGGTGCACGTCGCGCACCTCGAAGCCCGCGCGCTCGCGGGTCAGGCCTCCCGGGCCGAGGGCCGAGAGGCGCCGCTTGTGCGTGACGGCCGAGAGCGGATTGGTCTGGTCCATGAACTGCGAGAGCTGGCTCGAGCCGAAGAACTCCTTGATCACCGCCGACACCGGCTTCGAGTTGATCAGGTCGTGCGGCATCAGCGTCTCGATCTCCTGGAGCGACATGCGCTCCTTGATCGCCCGCTCCATCCGCACGAGACCGATCCGGTACTGGTTCTCGAGCAGCTCGCCGACGACGCGCACCCGCCGATTGCCGAGGTGGTCGATGTCGTCGATGCGCTTGTCCGGATCGGTTCCGTTCTTCAGGTCGACGAGGTATCGGACCGCCGCGAGGATGTCCTCGGGTCGCAGCGTCGGCAGGTCCCGCAGTGCGATCTCCGCTCCGGCTCCGCCGGGACCGCTCGGCGAGAACATCACGCGCTCGTCGGGCTCGAAATCGAGCTTGTGGTTCAGCTTGAGCCGACCGACCCGCGAGAGGTCGTAGCGCTCCGCGTTGAAGAACAGGTTGCGGAACAGATTCGTCGCGGTGTCGATCGTCGGGGGATCGCCCGGGCGCAGGCGCCGGTAGATCTCGATGATCGCCTCCTCCTGCGTGAGGATCTTGTCGGCCTTGAGCGTGTCGCGGAGCGCGGTCCCGGTCGTCAGCGGATCGAGGTAGAGCAGCGGGAACTCGTGGATGCCGCGCGCGCGGAAGTCTTCGAGATGCGACTCCTTGAGCTCTTCGTTGCACTCGAGGAGGACTTCGCCGGTGGTCTCGTCGACGATGTCGACCGGCGTGACGCGCTTGACCGCGTCGCTGCGCACGATGTCCTCGAGCGCGACCGCGATCCACTCGATCCCGGCCTCCTTGATGCGCCGCACCGACGCGGGCGTGAACTTGCGGTCCTTGCGCACGAGTACGCTGCCATCGGGGGCCTTGACGTCCTTCGTGCAGCGCTGTCCGACGAGGAGATCCGCGTCGACCTTCTTCTCGATCTTCTTGCCGTCGGCGCGGATCGTCTCCGGCTTGTAGAAGTACGCGAGCAGATCCTCGGGCGTGTAGCCGAGCGCCTTGAGCAGCACCGTCGCGTGGATCTTGCGGCGGCGATCGATGCGCGCGTAGAGCACGTCCTTGTGGTCGAACTCGAAGTCGAGCCAGGAGCCGCGGTAGGGGATGATCCGGCACGAGTAGATCTTCTTGCCGGGAGCGGAGGTCGCGGTGGAGGCGGAGGTGTCGTAGAAGATGCCCGGCGAGCGGTGCAGCTGCGACACGATCACGCGCTCGGTGCCGTTGATGATGAAGGTGCCGTTCTCGGTCATGATCGGGATCTCGCCGAAGTAGACCTCCTGCTCCTTCACGTCTCGGATCGCCTGCGATCCATCGGCCGCATCCCAAGCGACGAGGCGGATCGTCACCTTGAAGGGAGCTGCGTAGGTCATGCCGCGCAGCAGGCACTCCTGCACGTCGTACTTGGGCTCCTCGAGCACGTACCCCACGAACTCGAGCGACGCGGAGTCGTTGAAGTCGCGGATCGGGAAGACCGAGTTGAAGACCGCCTGGAGGCCGGTGTTCTCGCGCTTCTCGGGCTCCACGTCGTGCTGCAGGAAACGCTCGAAGGTCGCGCGCTGGATCTCGATCAGGTTCGGGATCTCGAGAATGGACGGGATGCGCGAGAAGTCCTTGCGCACCCGGGGCTGATTCTCCGCAAAGGGAATCTCGGTAGCAGGCACGCTCATGCCTCCGTGCAGGGGGAGCTGGAGAAGCCCCCGAAGCACACGAACGCATTCGCGCCCGCCGCCCCGGGAGCCCGGTGGTGGATCCGCTGGCCGGCCGAGGCCGTCCAGCTACTTGAGCTCGACGACGCCGCCGGCAGCTTCGACCTGCGCCTTGAGCTTCGCGGCCTCATCCTTGGCGACGCCCTCCTTGAGGGGCTTCGGCGCGCCTTCCACGAGATCCTTGGCCTCCTTGAGGCCGAGGCCCGTGATCGTGCGGACCTCCTTGATGATCGGGATCTTCTTGTCCGCCGGGGCGCTCACGAGGATCACGTCGAAGCTGTCCTTTTCGACGGCCGCCGCGGGAGCCGCGGCCGCGCCGCCGCCGGCCGCAATCGCAACCGGTGCGGCAGCGGAGACGCCCCACTTCTCTTCGAGCAGCTTGGCCAGCTCCGCAGCTTCCATCACGGTGAGGGCGCTGAGCTGATCGGCAATCGCGTTGAGGTCGGCCATGGGTCTTCGGTCCTTCTCTCGTTGGAAATCCAGGTTCTCGTTCGGCGCTCGTCCGGTGGCGCCGGGTCTGGTTCGATGCATCGTCCTTCGAAGCTTCGATCTGCCTCCGGGTCGCTGCTAGGAGCCGCCCGTTTCGAGTTGTTTGCGCCGCGCCTCGACCACGCGGGCGAGTTGTCCAGCGGGGGCCTGCACGAGTCGAGCGAGCTTCGCGGCCGGCGCGAGCAGGAGGCCCACGAGCTTCGCGCGCAGCTCATCGAGCGAGGGCAGCGTCGCGAGCACGCCGACCTCCGCGGGACCCACCGCCTGGCCTTCCACGACCCCGCCGCGGACCTCGAAGATCTCGTGCTCCCGCGCGAACTCGGTCAGGATCTTCGCGAGACCCACCGGATCTCCGAACGAGAGCATGACCGCGGTGGGGCCCTTGAACAGGCTCGTGGCCTGCTCGGAGTCGGATCCGGCGACGGCCAGCCGCAGCAGGCTGTTCTTGACCACGTGGTACTCGAACTGCCCCTGTCCTTCCCTGCGGATGCGCCTGCGCAGCTTGTTCACGGCTGCGACGTCCAGTCCGCGGTACTGCGCGACGTAGACGGAGCTCGCGCGGCCGAACTTCTCGCGGAATTCGGCGACCTGTTCCTGTTTCTGCGCTCGGCTCAGCACCGCGGCTCTCCTTGCGTCAGGCTGTCGGATCGACGGCAGCCACGGCCGGGTCGATGCGGATCCCGGGAGACATCGTCGAGGACAACGTGATCTTCTTGAGATAGGTGCCCTTGGCGGTCGAGGGCTTCGCCTTCACGATCGCATGGAGCAGGGCCTGGGCGTTCTCGACGAGCTTCTGCGCGTCGAAGGACTTCTTGCCGATCGCCGCGTGGATGATGCCCGCCTTGTCGACCCGGTACTCGACCTTGCCGGCCTTGTTGTCGCGCACGGCGCCGGCGACGTCCATCGTGACGGTGCCAAGCTTCGGGTTCGGCATCAGTCCGCGCGGGCCGAGCACCTTTCCGAGGCGGCCCACCACACCCATCATGTCCGGCGTCGCGATCACGCGTTCGAAGTCGAGCCAGCTCTCGTTCAGGATCTTCTGCGCCATGTCCTCGGCGCCGACGTAGTCGGCGCCCGCGTCACGCGCCTCCTTCTCCTTGCCTCCCTTGGCAAAGACGAGCACGCGGGTCGTGGATCCCGTGCCGTGGGGGAGCACGATCGCGCCGCGGACCATCTGGTCCGCGTGGCGCGGATCGACGCCGAGGTTGATCGCGAGGTCCACGGTCTCGTCGAACTTCGCGCCCGGCATGTCCTTGAGCAGCGTCACGGCCTCCGGGATCCCGTGCAGCGATCCAGGGGTCACCACCGCCTGCGCCGCGTCGAAGCGCTTCCCGCCCACGCGCTAACCCTCCACCACTTCGATGCCCATCGAGCGGGCCGTACCCTCGACGATCCGCATGCCCATCTCCACGTCGTGGGCGTTCAGATCGGGGAGCTTCCGGGTCGCGATCTCCCGCACCTGGCTCTTCGTCACCTGCCCCACCTTGTTGCGATTCGGATCACCCGAGCCCTTCTCGAGCTTCGCCGCCTTCTTGAGCAGCACGGCGGCCGGCGGCGTCCGGAGCTCGAAGGTGAAGGTGCGGTCCGAGTAGATCGTGATCACGGCGGGGATCACGAGGCCGGCCTGGTCCTGCGTGCGCGCGTTGAAGGCCTTGCAGAACTCCATGATGTTGACGCCGTGCTGGCCGAGCGCCGGGCCGACCGGCGGCGAGGGATTCGCCGCACCGGCCGGGCACTGGAGCTTGACGATCGCCTGGATCTTCTTCGCCACCGCTGACTGCCTCTCGTCTCTCGGATCGGCTCGCCGACCACCGCGCCCGCGCCGCGCGGGCTGCGATCCCGGCCGGTCCTAGGCCTTCTCGACGTTGGTGTAGTCGAGCACTACTGGCGTGGCCCGACCGAACACCTGCACCATCACCTTGAGCTTTTCCTTCTCGGTCATCACCTCGTCGATGTAGCCGGAGAAGTTTGCGAAGGGCCCATTCACGACGCGGACGTTCTCGCCTTCCTCGAACAGGATCTTGGGCTTCGGCTTGGTCGCGCCCTCTTCCATCTGGCGGGTCATCCGCGCCACTTCCTCGTCGGAAATGGAGGGCGGCTTCTGATCGCCGCCGACGAAGCCCGTGATCTTCGGCGTGCCGCGCACGATGTGCCAGGTCTCGTCCGTGAGCTCCATGTGCACCAGGATGTAGCCGGGGAAGTACTTGCGCTTCGAAGTGCGTTTCGTGCCGCCCTTGACCTCGACGACCGTCTCCTCGGGGATCAGGACCTCGTCGAAGTACTCCTCCTTGCCCATGGCCTTCGCGCGCTCGAGCAGCGACTGCATGGCCTTTTGTTCGTGGCCGGAGTAGGTGTGCACGATGTACCACTGCTTTGCCATTTCGATCCTTCGCTTCCCCGCCTCGCCCCGGTCGTACCCGCTGGTCCCGGGATCGCCCTGCGCGGGGCGCCGCCTACTCGGGAAGCACCCGTTGCACGAGCCAGCCGAGTACTCCGTCGACGATGCTCATCAGCAGCGTCAGCACTGCCACGATCACGAGGACGCCGATCGTTCCCGCGCTCGCCTCCTTGCGCGGTGGCCAGGTCACCTTGTTGAACTCGTTGCGCACCTCGCCGAGGAATTGACGCGATGTGCTGTACCAGCTGACCGGGCTCCACTCCATCGATTCGCCTCTCCACTCCTGCCGAATCGGATGACGCGCGGTTCCCTCGATCGAACCGCTTCGAATGGCAGGCGCGGAGGGACTCGAACCCCCAACCTCCGGATTTGGAGTCCGGTGCACTACCAATTGTGCTACGCGCCTTCGCTCGCGAAGCGCAGCCGCTGCCGGCCCGCTCGAGGCCAACGACCCCGCGCCGTCCGCCCTGTTATTCGACGATTTCGGCGACGACACCCGCGCCGACCGTGCGGCCGCCCTCGCGAATCGCGAAGCGCAGCTCCTTGTCCATCGCCACCGGTGTGATCAGCTCCACCG
>Ga0187893_10009022_pt1 | contig 15503 bp, 5 predicted proteins | sample MA1701074metaG_FD_139574 | JGI IMG/M metagenome (GOLD analysis project Ga0187893, IMG submission 139574) | White microbial mat communities from a basaltic lava cave in the Kipuka Kanohina Cave System on the Island of Hawaii, USA - MA170107-4 metaG ... | reverse complement strand
TAGCGAAGCCAAGGAGTTGATCAACAACAAAAGCGTCTGGCCGACTGCGTTGGTGCCCAACGGGAATTTTGCCCCGGTAAGGGGCAGTGACGGCGTCTTGCATCAAGTGGAGTTAGGCAACCTGGCCGGAGCAGCTAACAGTTACCTGAACCAACGTGACATGCAGACGAATGTCGACTACATCAGCGATGCCCAGCAAATTCATGGCCGTTTTCTCTTCTCGAACTATCGCGAGCCTTCAGTGAATCCACAGAACAGTTATTCCCTGTTCAACGGTGAGACCACGCTTAACCAGTATTCCCTTCATCTTTCTCAGATTCAGCCGCTCCGTCCAAACCTGATGCGGGAGACGCGTCTTATAGCTCGACGGCTGGATTTGAATACCACGTTGCCCGATGGCTACGCGACCAACGCGAACTACAGCATCAGCAGCCTCGGATTGTATCTAGGACCGAACACAGACGCGCCGCAGTCTCGGAGGGAAAACCTCTATCAGTTTGTTAACAACTTGGTGTGGATAAAGGGTCGTCACAGTCTGAAGGGAGGTGCCGATATTCGTTTCTGGAATGCACCGACCAAAGTTCGTTCGAACTCACGGGGAAGCTACGATTGGACGTCACTTGAATCATTTTTGAAAGATGAAGTGCCTACGGGAGCCAATGGCGCGTTTCGAAGCGTTGGTGAGACCGACACGTTTGAAGACAAGCGCAACGGTTTCTTCGGGTTCGTTCAAGACGACTTCAGGCTTAGCCCACGGCTCACGCTAAACCTGGGGCTCCGCTATGAATTCATGGCGAATCCAAGGGATGCCGCATTGCAGACGGAAAACGAAGTCGCGACGGTCCCGGGCACACTGGACTTCCGCAAGCCACAGACGGACAAGAACAACTGGGCGCCACGCCTGGGGTTTGCCTACGATCTCTTCGGCTCAGGCAAGACAGTGCTTCGCGGTGGAGCGGGCGTGAGTTACGACATCGTGTTTGGTGATCTGTCGCGACTCAGTCTGCCGCCGCAATTTCAGCAGGTGATGACGCCTTCCTTGGCTTGCACCGAGCTGAGTTCAGTGCCCAATTTCTGCCGCAACAATAGCCCGGTTGGCCCTCCCAGTGCTAGAGGGTTCCTCACCTCGGGCGGACTGCCAGGTACTGAGATTGCTCCCAACACGGTCAGGGAAGCGCGTGGTGCGACTAGGTCCTATATCCCAGACACCGTCAATCCGACTGTTTACAGCTGGAGTCTCGGGGTCCAACACGAGTACCGAACAAACTGGTCGCTCGAAGCCCGCTATGTTGGTACGCGCGGGACGCGCCTTCCCATCCAGAACAACCGAAATCCCGGAGTTCCCATTCCAGAGGACCGGTTCCTGCCCACGTATCTTAACGTTTCCGAAGTGCCCGTCAACGCAGCCAACGCACCAAGTCTTGCTGACGTGCTCAACTATCAAGGTAGCGGGCGAAGACAACTCCAGGACTTCCAATTTACGAACGACATCATTGCTTACGACCCGTTTGGAAACTCGATTTATCACAGCGGTTCATTTTTCGTTCAACGGCGGTCGTCGAACGGCCTTTTCCTCCGTGCAGGCTACACTTGGGGACATCTGATTGACGACGCTTCCCAAGAAATTTCCACAAGCACACTCAATCCGGCTCGGGCAGAGAACCCGTTCAACTTGTCGCGGGAAAGAGCAAACTCAGACCTGAACCGCACTCACCATTTTAGCTTGGCGTGGCACTATCAGCTCCCGGGTTACGGCACTCCTGCATCCATCATCGGAAAAGTTCTGAGTGGTTGGCAACTCAGTGGTCTGGCCTTAATCGAGTCCGGTCAGCCGATCACTCCTCAGAGCGGACGGGACGTGAACAACAATCTCGATGCCTCCTCGGATAGGGTTGTGTTCAACCCCAACGGAGATCTTAGCCGCGGAACCGACACTCTTTTCGTCGTCCGCGACGGGTCTACCGGAGCTACTTCAATTACCGCAATTGAGCCTTCAAACAAGGGCACCATCGTGGGTTACGTTGCGGCTGACCCCAGTGCAGGATGGATTGCGACTCGTCTGGGAGGGAAGACGAATTCTGGCCGCAACGTGATTGAACTCCCCGGGCTGCGCAATTGGAACGTTGGTCTGTCGCGACGAATGCAGTTCAGTGAAAGCAAGTCTCTCGAGTTTCGGGTCGACCTGATGAATGCCTTCAACCAACGGAATTACAACTACAACGGCGATTTCAAGAATGGAGGTGGGAGCATCTTCTCTCTACAGGGCACCAGAAGCTCATCCACCAACGACTATGCCAATGCCTCTTCTGCCAATTTCCTGAACAACTCACTCTTCAACTCAAGCGGGCGTGTGATCCAGCTAGGAATCAAGTTTGCCTTTTGATTTGTACAGTGACTGGAACCTGAAGAATATTGCTTCTACTTCCCACAACCTCTGTCCGATCAAACTGGCTTCGCTCTATGGGCAAACCCGCCCTTTTTGTTCTGTTGTGCTTCCTGTTCAGTCTCCAGGTCAGTCTGGCTGCGCAGCAAGAGGATGATAAGACCATCGAAAGGATCGAGATTCGAGGCAATCGCAGAGTGCCGTCCGACACAATCCGGTTCCACATGCTTTCTCAGCCCAATGCGCGATTCGATGCGGCTGTGCTGCGTCGAGATTTCAAGACAGTCTGGGCAACTGGATTCTTTGACGATTTGAAAATCACGCTCGACGAAGGCAAGTCGGGGTTGATTGTCATCCTATGGGTGAAAGAGAAGATGTTGATCCGGGAGATCAAGTACGAAGGGTTGAAGTCGGCAACGCAAACTGAGGTGCTGGACAAGTTCAAGGAAAAGAAAGTCGGGCTTGGAATCGAGACTCCTTATGACCCACAAAAGGTCCAGCGAGCCGTGACGGTGCTCACAGAACTCCTGGCGGAAAAGGGCCGCCAGTACGCCGACGTGCAGTATCTGACCGACGATGCGCCTCCCAACGCCAAAAGGATTACTTTTGTGATCAACGAAGGGCCGAAAGTGAAAGTCAAAAAAATCGAGTTTCACGGGAACACGCTCTTTTCCGATCGAGATCTCAGAGGATTCATGAAGTACATCAAGCCCACCGGCCTCATTTCGACCTTCACAGGCAAATCCACCTATGACCGCCAAAAGCTGGAGGCATCGCTCGAACTGGGAGTGCGGGCAAAGTATCAAGAGAACGGGTACGTTCGTGTGGCGGTTCAGGAGCCTCGCGTCGAGATTCGCGACGTGTCGGGATTTTCCGCCTTCTCACTAAAGTTCAAACGCTGGAAGGTTTTCCCCATTCCGTATGGCACCTGGCATGGAAAGCGTGTTTACATCGATGTACAGATCGACGAAGGCCATCAGTACCGCATCGGACAACTGAGTTTTTCGGGCAATACTCAATTCGACACCCAGACCCTCAGTCGTGTGCTCGGCATGCAACCGGGTGAGGTGTTCAACAGCGAACTGATCCGCAAGGGATTCGAGAACCTTAAGAAGATCTACGGATCTCGTGGCTTCATCAATTGGACGCCAATCCCACGCCAAGATATCGACGATCAGGAGAAACTGGTCAACATCGCCTTTGATTTTGACGAGGGGCGTCAGTATACCTTGAGGCGACTCGATTTCGTGGGGAACACGACCACGCGCGACAAAGTAATCCGCCGCGAAATGATGGTCAACGAAGGGGAGATTTACAACTCGGCCCTCTTCGACATAAGTCTGCTGCGGTTGAACCAACTCGGGTTTTTCGACGTTCTCAAGACCGAAGATGCAGAGGTCAAGCCGGACCCCGTGCAGCCGTTCGTAGATGTGACCCTGAAAGTTAAGGAGAAGGGAAAGAACTCTATAGGCTTCACAGGAGGCGTCAGCGGGTACAGTGGCAGCTTCCTAGGCCTCAATTACGCCACGAACAACCTGTTTGGTTTCGGTGAGACGCTCGAGGTGATGCTTCAAGGTGGGTCTCGGCAATCCCAGTACGTCTTCAGCTTCACAGAACCCTATCTGAAAGATACCCCAGTGACCACTGGCTTCAGTGTCTTTCATCGCCGGTTCAGTTTCCGGGAAGGCGATATCGTCGGAGGCTTCTCGGGTAATGTGCCCCTCGGAGACGAACTCTTCGGCCAGAACAGCACCGGATTTACGCTCTTCGCCAGCCGTCCCGTCAGAGCCTTCACTCGATTGGGTCTCAGCTATACCGTCGACAAGTCCTCCACTGGCTTTGCTTCGCAGCAGAGTGAAGACTTCTTCAGGGCCTTCCAGTTTACCGACACGTTCACTGGCACGAATAGTTATAGCGGTGTGGTACGCAGCAAAATTACACCTTCCCTGACCTTCAGCACCGTTAACAACCCGTTTCAACCTACCTCCGGGCGCAGTTTCACTGCGCTGATGGAGTTCGCGGGGGGACCTCTCGGCGGTGCGGTGTCGTTGTACAAGCCTTTCGTGGAAGCGAAATGGTTCAAGCCCGTCAACAACAAAAGGAATGTACTGGCCATGCGGGCACAGTTTTCCTACGTGTCCGGCTATGGGGGCGTGAAGGTGCCGATCTTCGATCGCATGTTTACCGGAGGTGAAGAATCCATCCGTGGCTTTGACTGGCGCCTCATCAGTCCTTTGGCTTTGATAACTCAGGGGACAACCAGTGACGTTCCAAGCCTAGGGCCCTCAGGAGTTCCAAGTGTGAATCCCGAAGACGGAACGGTCGAGACAGTTAAAAAGACAACCTACAACTCATTCATTACTCAGATCGGTGGAGATACCCTGGGACTGTTGAATGTCGAGTATCGCGTTCCAATCTTCGGACCGCTTACTGTATCTCCATTCCTGGATGTGGGCGGCAGCTGGGTCCTGAACAAATCCCAACTACAGGTCGCTCCCAGCGTCAGCTCCAATTATTACAAGCTGGAAAACGGAGTGTTCCGACAGTTCCGTCCCGGCGACTCGATCGATCTGGTTCCAGGCACCGGCCAGCTTCGAGCCAGTGTTGGCCTCGAGTTTCAATTTGTACTTCCCGTAATCAATGCTCCATTCCGGCTGATTTTCGGCTTCAATCCGCTCCGATTCGACGAGACCATTTCCCGTCCCGAGGGCGGGCCTGACTTCCTTTATCGCGAAAACAGACGGGACATCAAATTTTCAGTCGGCAGAACGTTCTAGTCCTCCAGAAATGCTTGGTCTTCGAGAATGCAGAAACCGAAAGCCAGAGTATGAGTCGTTGCAAATGTAGTGATCATCCCTCGGCCAAGGAGGAAGGATGAAAAAGTTGTTCTATTGCCTCGCCACGCTGTCGCTGCTGAGTTCTGCTGACGCCATCGCCCAGCAAGTTATTTCAGTTGGGTCGGGAGCCGGGCCAATGGCAATTGCCATCGATCCTGATGCCAACCTGGCTGCCGTTGCAAATCGTAACAACAACACAGTCTCCATCATCGACCTTTCCTCCAACTCGGCTAGGTCGACTGTAACTGTGGGGACTACACCAACAAGCGTAGCGATCAACCCCAGAACCCATGAGGCGGTCGTTACCAATTTTGGCAGCGACGATATCTCGGTGATTGACCTGGACACCGCAGAGGTCATCGCCACGATTCCCGTCGGGAATAGCCCTCGGGATGTCGCCATTGATACGGACAACAATGTGGCTATTGTTGTGAATCTCAACGATGGAAGCGTTTCATTGATTGATTTGAGCACCTATGGCGATCTGTTATCCACACCTATCCAAGTAGGAGATGCCCCGATCAGCGTCGCTTACAACCCAGTCAATCACACCGCGCTGGTGGCCAACTACAACAGTGGAACCGTGTCGGTCATTGACCTGGATGAAAAGCTAAAAATTCGCGACATCTCAGTTGGGAGCAATCCCGTGGAGATTGCCGTGAGCTTAGAGATCGCTCGCGGCGTGGTGGTGAATCAAGCAAGCAATGACATCACGGTTCTCAACCTGCTTGACAATTCTGTTGTCACTTCAGTGTCAGTCGGAGGGAAGCCATACGGAGCGGACATCAATCCCAGAACCAAGCTGGCGGCTGTGCTTTCGAATGAAACCAGAACCGTCTCTCTGATCTACCTCGGCGATGGTTACTCGGGAGACAGTGCAGATGGTCTGGATGACAAGGAAAAGGAAAGACTCAATACCAGACTGGCCACAGTGATTTCCAACGTCGGGGACAATCCCATTCACCTCGCCGTCAATCCCAGCAACAACACGGCGCTCACCTGCAATCTGACTGCTGACAACATCACCATCGCTCCTTTGGGGTTCTTCAACTATCTTCCTTTTGCTTTTGATACGGATCAATTGAGAACCAATCTAACGATCAACAACTTGGGCTCCTCGAACGCTAACGTTTCGGTGGAGTTGCGCGAGGAGGACGGCGACCTTCTGGCATCGGGCGGGTTCCAGGTGGTGGAGCATGGCTTCCGTCAACTCGTCAATGTGGTTCAGCAGTTGATGGGTCGTCCTGCGTTAACCGGCAGTAAGGCCATGCTTAAGCTCGTTTCCGATCAACCGATCTCCAGCTTTGTGTCTGTGATCGATAACGCTACCGGCGATCCAGGCCTCCAGGCGGGCAGAGACACCGGGCAATCCAAGCTATTCATCCACTCGCTGACTAACATAGGCAACTACCGCTCAAGCCTTGTGATTCTGAATCTCGGGAACTCAAGCGCTTCAGTAAAGCTAACAGCCCGTGACGAGATCGGATCCGTCCTGGCTATAAAGGAGGGGGTCGCCATTCCGCAAAACGGATTCTATTTCAGCGAAGACATCCTCTCCGACCTGGGAATCGCCAGCGCAGTCGTAGCGCTAGAGATCGAGTCTATTAACTTAAGCCCACTTCTCGCCGTGACCCGAGTGGCGGGTGCGTCCCGCACCAGCGGATTTCTGGAGGCTGTGCCGCTCCAGTAAACACTGATTGGGAGATTTCAGCCTTCTTGCTGGGCTCTCCGCTGTCTCGGTGCGTTGTCTGCGCTCGACTTTTCGACGACCTGCTAAACCAGAATGCTAATGCTGTCGTTGCCGCCCAAAGCCAACCCACCCAATGAATAGAAAAGCAATGAAGAGCTACGCGAGGACAGTTTTCTTCCTGGCGATGACTTTGACGATAGTCGTTCTTGCGATTGCACTAAGGTTCAGTGCAGGTTCTACCCTCCAAGGGGAGTTGCGAACGGGTCTAGACCCGCGTCGACAGATGCTCGTAGCACAGCTCCCGATAAGCTTCGAGCCCTTCAAGCCATCGCAGGGATCGCCTTTTCAGTTCGTGTCCAAGGGCAGCGGTTATTCCATGTTTCTAAGTCCAACGGAAGCCGTTCTTCGCATCCGCACCGGAGCGAAAACAGACAGCAGTCAACCACCCCGGGAAGACGATCGTAGTTATCTGCTTGCCAGGATGAACCTGATCGGAGCGGACAGGCAGTCCCAAATGTCGGGCGTTGATGTGCTTCCGACGCAGAACCACTACTTGCTTGGGGCCGATCCACGCCAATGGCGAACACATGTTCCATCTTATGAGAAGCTGCGAGCGGAAGGCGTTTACCCGGGAGTCGATCTGCTTTACTACGGGAAGGATGGCAAGCTGGAGTTCGATTTTGTCTTGCAAGCAGGGGCCGATCCTAAGCGGATCGCGTTTAGTTGGGAACGTGAAGATGCCTCTGCTTCCTTAAGGGTCGACACCGACGGCAGCTTGGTCATGACTTCGGCTGGTTTGGAGATTCGCCAGCATAGGCCGCGAGCTTATCAGTGGATACGAGGCGAAGAGAAGACCATTGCCGCGGGCTACCAATTGAACAGTCACAATCAAATTACTTTTGACTTGGGTCCTTACGATCCCGCTCATCCTCTGGTCATTGACCCAGTGCTCTCCTTTTCAACCAGTCTGGGCGGCAACATGGGCGACCAAGGTGTCGCCATCGCAGTAGACAGTTCGGGCAGCGCTTATGTTACCGGAACGACGGATTCGCTTGATTTCCCTGCAGCCAGGTCAATCCCTGCGCAAACCCTCGGCTCGGCTCGCGGCAAAACGGACGTTTTCGTCTTGAAGATCGACGCCCAGACAAACCTCCCTGTTTTCGTCGCCTATCTCGGTGGCAGTGACAGCGACAACGCTTTGGGCATCGCTGTGGACAGCACACAGAGTGTCTACGTGATGGCTGGTACAAGCTCATCAAATTTCCCGTTGACCAGTGGCGCGTTTCAAACCGTGCGCCGTGGTGCCTTGGACGCAGTCGTCTGCAAACTAGATCCCGCAGGTGGCACTCTGATGTTCTCGACACTGCTTGGTGGCAACGGCATTGGAGATGCCGAAGGCTTGACGGGCGGGCTCGCCGTTGATACAGCAGGAAATGTGTTCGTCACAGGATCCACTGACTCGAGGGACTTTCCCGTGACTACCGCAGCTTTTCAACCTTTCTTCGGCCGCGGTGAAAATGATGCCTTCCTGGCCCAACTGAATACTACGGGCACCGGCTTGATCTTCTCGTCCTACCTCGGTGGCAGTGGTCTAGACCTGGGAAATAGCATAGCCATCGATGCATTTGGGTATGCGTACGTGACTGGGAAGACCCGGTCGCGGGATTTCCCCACGGTGAGGGCCCTTCAGCCGTCTCGCAGCGGGACGACGGATGATGCCTTCGTCGCCAAGATCAGCCCAGGTGGTGCCTTTCTGTCTTTTTCCACTTACCTCGGGGGCAGTGCAGACGACGAGGGACGAGGCATTGCGGTTGACATCACCGATGACGAAGAGGCGATCTACGTTACTGGAAGCACCTTTTCTAGGAATTTTCCGACAACAGCGAATGCTTACAAGGACGAGCAAAGCCGCATAGAAGAGGAAGCTCACAATTGGGATGCTTTTGTGGTGAAGCTGAATACGACGGAAACCGGCAGTGGTGTCTTGGCCTATGGCACCTACCTGGGAGGCAGCAGTGACGACTATGGGCATGCCTTGGCTCTTAGTGGGTCTCGCAAAGTGTATGTAACTGGCGCGACGCGTTCCTTCAATTTTCCCTCTGTTGAACCCGTCCAACAGCCTTCGGAAGACTCATCGCGGCAAGATGCTTTCGTGACCAAGGTGGACCCCTCGCGGGCAGAGCAGTTGGTGTACTCGACAGTCCTGGGCCGGGGTGGTTCGGAATCCGGGTTGGCAGTAGCCCTGGACCAACAGGGAAACGCTTGGATTACCGGTGTAACAGAGTCGGTTGACTTCCCCACGGTCAGCCCCATTCAACCTCAGGGAACTGGCGGACAGGATGCCTTTCTGGTCAAGATTGCCGACGGAGATGGGTCCCCGGCAAGGCCCGTTATAACTGCTGGTGTCTCGCTGAATCCACCGTCTACAACTTACCAGGTAGGTCAGGAGATTATCGCCGAATTCACACTCACTAACAAAGGCGGCCGCCCCATCAGTTTCCAAAAGCTCACAGTAAGTGAGACCGATCCGAACAATGCAGTTCCAGATTTTTCTCACGCGCAAGACGTGGTTGTTGATGGGGGATCCTCTTATGACTATGAGGGTACTTTGACCCTTACTCGGGCGGGGACATTCCAATTTACGGTCGCCTACCAGACGACCGACGGCCAATGGCACCTCGATGTGCCTCTGGAAGAGGGAAGCCGTAACAACCTTCAGATTACGGTGCAAGAGAGCAGCAGCGCGGCAACAGAAAATGCGATTTCATCGTCGGCTGAAAACGATGAGTGCCTTATCCCGTTCAGCAACAATACCTGTTCGGTGACCCTCAGCTGGAGCAGCATCAATATTGACAAGGATCAGGTTCATGTCCACGTGGAGGATATAGGAGTTGGCAGCGCTACGTCGGTGTTCGCCAGCGGCAAGTCGGGTACGCAAGTTGCCGACTGGATCCAAGGCCCGCCCCATCGTTATAAGTTTACGCTCAATCAGGTGGTGGCCGGCGTTCGGAGCGAACTGGATTCCGTTATCGTGTCGGCAAAGCAAGACGATCCGGCAGCCGAAACGGCCATTCTATATGCATCCGCCAACCCCTGTCTGATCGAGGCTGGCAAGAGCAGCTGCACCAGCGTTATCAATTGGACAGTGCTCGACGATACTTCGGAAACTGAAGTCTTCGTCGAAGATGTAGGCACAGGAGGAGGTCGCGGTCTGTTTGCCGGCAGCGAGCTTCCGTCAGGATCTTCCGCAGCCGACTGGATACAAGGTCCTCCGCACCGCTACGTTTTTACGCTCTATCGCGTTGCTTCCAACCCCCGTATCCAGACACAGCTCGCGGCAGTTGAGGTAACGGGCCGGCGTCCTGGGGAGGTCGGCAACCGCTCGGGAACTATCTCGGCCGGTCCGAATCCGTGCACCATCACAGAGTCACACAACTCCTGCTCCACCATCATCAGCTGGAGTACCGCGGAGCATGTGACGGATGCGATCATTGCTATGCGCAATGTTCATAGAAACACCAACTACTTCTTTGCCCGAGGAAAGAGTGGGGCAGTCACGACGGACCTGATTCAGGCTCCACCCAACCGGTATATTTTTACCCTGTATAGGCTGGATTCCGGCAAGTTGATCACATTGGACTCCGTTGAGGTCGCTGGTGTTGGGCAAGCACATTGAGTCGACGAGGAGTCTGACCTCTTCGAAAATTAACGAAAGTTGATTCTGCAGGAATTTGATTGAGCTGCTCCAGACGCGCTTCTTGACGTTATGGGCAAGACCTTGCGAAAGCAAAGATGAAAACTCTAGCCCTTCATTCTCTATGTATCGCCTTACTTATTCTGTCAGGTCTGATCGTCCTCCACTCAATTGGTCTCTCCAAGCCCACGGACAAGAAAAAGACTGGCAAAAATTGTCTTTACTGTCATCAGAGATATGGCAACAAAGATCTGACTGAAGCGGGACAGTACTACAAACGAAATGGGACCTTGGAAGGCTACAAAGAGAAGTAGCGTCTCCAGTTCTCAGAGCAGGGATCCTATCTCCCACCAATATCTGCTAGCCGGTTATGTTTTGGTGAAACGGGAATTTTGTTCTCGTTTTCTCAACTCACGCCCCTCACCCCAACCCTCTCCCCGCGCACGGGGAGAGGGTTCCGCTTGCGCTCCACCCTGGGCTACAAATATTTCGCCCCTAGCAGGGCTTGGGCAAAACAGTCAACCATTCTGATTTCTGGCTCCTACGTTCTTGTGTCTGCCTGCGGCTCAGTGGCGTGCGGAGACAGGGATATCAAGGGCGATGGCCCTTGGCTAGTTAGTTCTTCAATTGAAGCACTAGCCTCCATAAAGACTAGGCGTGTTATTGCCTGCTCTACCAAGTCTTCGCCGGCCTGCTCCCCTTCGCTCCAATGAGGTCGCGGCACAAATCGGCTCCTAGGTCTTTGAGCGAGATAGAAAGACGACCCTGTCGAGGCCCCTCACAAAAAGACACGTATCCTTAACACAATCTACAGATCGAGTCCGTTGGAGTGAGCATCCGACTGGGAAGACGCGCTCCTGCGCCTGCCGCGCCACGATGACCACTGCCATCGTACGAGCGAAAGAGTATCCACCCAAACTTGCCATGGCTCAGATTGTCTACATCAGCTTCACTGAGGACAGACGGGCTGCCATCCCCGCCACATCACGAATGATCGTCGTTGATTGCACGGTCGAACCTCCGAGAATTGCCATCCGGCGGGTGTTTTGGCTGCTTCCACTCATCCCGGTTTTCCTGGTGCTCGCTTTCTGCCTGTGCGTGTTGCGCAGAAACCACGTCTGAACTTCGGGCGCCGTTGCAGAGCTTTACCAGAAGGAATATCCGTTTCGCAAGGGTTCAACAGACTGAATCGGCCACTATCAAAAACAGGAGGACTGATATGAAAGTCAAACTCGGAGCGCTTGCCCTGCTCATCACCTTGCATTGTGCTGCTGTTGGGTCTTCTGTAGAAGGGAAACCCAATTTTTCCGGAAGCTGGACTCTGGACAAAGAAAAGAGTGACCTCGGAAGCCAGGGTCAAGGTGGCGGCGCGGGCCGAGGGGGCGAAAGAGGTGGCATTTTCGGTGGAGGTATACCCGGTTTGGGTGGCGGCCGGAGTGGTGGTGGGTCGCGCCCTGGTGGTGGTGGCACCGCTGGCTCCGGAATGGGCGGCTTCGTCCCTACCTCGTTGGTGATCGACCACGAAGAACCTAACCTGACCGTCAAGAAGACGATGATCGGCGACGGCCAAGAGCGGGTGGAAGAGTTAACGTATACGACCGATGGGACGGAGAACATCAATGAGCTATCCCCGCAGAGAATGTCCACGAAGTCTAAGACTCGCTGGGAAGGAAACCGGCTCGTAACAGAATCGGAATCGGACACACCGATGGGTACGATGAAAATCAAAGAAGTGCGAAGCCTTTCTACCGACGGCAATGAGATGACGATGGAAGTCACCAGGAGGCGCGGGACTCAAAAACTCGTTTATAGAAAACAATGAGGCGGGATGAGCTGACAACTGACTTCAGGGCTTCGGGACTGGTTCAGCTGCGAATGCGAGGCTCGATGCTTGGGTAACCTATCTCAGCTATGTGCACGAAATGGTGCGATCCGTCCTTTCGCGCATGGAGGTACGCTGGAGATTGGCCGACTCGGTTTGCTGCGTCCCAGACGTCGATAACACTGACAAAATTTTTAGCAAGATTAACAGAATCTTTGCTTTCGCCTGCTCTCGAGAGTGCATCTATACGGGTCGATCACTGGATGGAGGCGGCCTTGGGCTGCGAGGGCTGCTTCTCGGGATCCATGTCTTTCTGCGCTCGACTGATGACGACCTGAACTATGAAGCCACTAACCATCTCCCTCTGCTTGATTCTTTCACTTTCCTCATTCTCGCATTCCGCTTCTGTGCTTCGAAAGCGACAGCAAGAAGCCGCACAAGCTTTCTGTGGTACCTATCCTGGTCGCACCCAGGACGAACTGCGGAAAGCCAAGGACCTCCGGTTCCTCATTGAGTCACGAAAGAAAAAGTTAGGCTTGGCGCGTACCCTAGGAGCGACTCGTGACGTCGGCCAAATCGCGGTGATCGAAGACGACGGCAGCATAGTCCTTCCCAATAACCCCTTCGATCTGTCCAATACCGTGTTGCGTCTCACGCCCGCGGGTTCGGGTGCCTACACCATCACCCGACAGTCCGGATCTCTCAACACAAACTTTGGAACGAGCATCACGCTTGCAGACGATGAGTTCCGCCAGATCACATTTCAAGCAGGCTTCCAGTTCTCATTCTTCGGAACAAACTACTCCAGTGCGTTCATTAGCTCCGATGGAAATATCACATTTTCGGAAGGGGACGCCGCGATCACCGAACGGGGCATCAGCCGGTTCAACAGTGGACCTCCTCGCATTGGAGGGTTCTTCGCGGATCTCAATCCCGAAACCAGTCCGGGAAGCATTTACTACAACCAGCTGAGCGACCGCCTGCTGATTACGTGGAATCGCATTCGAGAATATGGCAGCACTCGGGAAGGCTCCTTTCAAATTTCACTTTTCCCCGATGGTTCGTTCGAATTGACCTACGGCACTGTGAACATCAGCTCAGGCATTGTGGGCTGGACTGGCGGCAGAGGCGCGCAAGCTGTCCACATCGTAGATCTCAGTGCCGCGAGCGGAACGCTCTCAGGCTCCCAGGCGGAGCGGTTTGCCCAGCTGAATCAAACCGAAGTGGACATCACGGCACTCACGAAGAAGTTCTATGAAACGCACGGCGATGATTACCAACAGTTGGTCATGTTCACGAACTTTCCATACGACCTGGACGGTGCCTTTGCTTTCGAGCTGAACGTTCAAAACGACGTGCAAGGAATTAACCTGGAGACCATGGACGATAGCGCGGAGTTCGGGAGCAGAGGGGCGCTGGAGAGTTATCTTTCAATGAATCAGCTCGCGGAGTATCCCGACAGTCCAGATACGCTCTTCCTTCGCACCTACTCGGCGGTCGAAGTCTTGGCGCACGAGACCGGCCACCGCTTTCTGGCCTTTGTGCGCAATCGCAGCGGAAGCACGAATCGGACCGATCTACTGACCAGTGACGGAGCGCACTGGAGCTTCTTCTTCAACGGAAACTCCTCAGTGATGGAAGGCAACCAGATTCGCGACAACGGAGACGGCAGCTTCACTACGGTCGCCGGCGCAGACCGGTACAGCTCACTTGACAGGTACTTAATGGGACTCATCCCCAGTTCTGAGGTGGGCCCTCTCTTTCATGTTTCGAATGTCAGCGGAACGACCAAGACCAGGGACAGCGGGACCGAGATTGGAGCCACGTTTCGAGGCACGCGAGTCGACCTGACTGTGAACGAGATCATTGCTGCCAACGGCGTGCGCATTCCTGATGCTCAGGCCACGCCCAAGACGTTCCGACAGGCCTACATCTTGCTGGTTCGGGCCGGCACCTCGCCATCGGAAGCGGAGTTGCAGAAAGTGGACCAGCTTCGGCGGCGCTTTGTCGACTTCTATGTACAGGCGACCGATGGGCTGGGCACAGCCGTCACCGCTTTGAGCTCTTCCAACACAGTCGTGCCGGTGATCAGCAGCGCTAGTCCGCAATGGGGATCCACTTTCGGGGACACCCAGCTCTATATCTCTGGCAGCAACTTTCAGCAGGGGGCCACGGTGACGATTGGAGGTTTGGCTGCGAGCGGGGTTCAGGTTATCAGCTCTTCTCTGATAGCCGCTCGAACTCCTGCGGCAAATGAAGGAACGGTTGGAGTTGTTGTGACCAACCCGGACGGGCAGGTCGGCTCCCTCTCAAATGTTTTTACGTATCGGAGACTGAATCCCGTGACGGTCTCGTCGAACGCTCTCAGGATTCCATACGTCGTCGACAATCTGGCATTCCGTTCAAATCTGGGAATCAACAATCCCAACTCGAGTTCAACCAGTGTTCGCGTTTCCCTGCTGGACAATCGGGGATTGCTGCTGAATCGCCTGGAGGCCGTGGTTATTCCCGCCAACGGATACGTTCAAAAGAATAGTCTCCTGCAGGAGATGGAAGGGGTACAGTCACCTACCGGCCGCGAAGGCTCCTTGGTATTGGAATCCGACCAGCCCATCCAGGCGTTTGTTTCCCAGATTGATAACGTTTCAGGCGATCCTAGTATCTTGGATGGCACCCGGCAAGGCGCCTCGCGTCTCATTCTGCAATCGGCGACTAACACCGGTTCGTTTCGTTCTAACTTGGTTGTGGTCAATCTATCTTCTGGGCAAGCGGCACTTGACATCTCGGCCTTGGATCGAAACTCTGGCCAGGTGATCGGCACCGTACTTAGAAATATCACTGTCGATGGGAACGGGTTCGCCAGCTTTGAAAACATCCTCGAAGCCCTGGCTGTCAATGACAACTATGGTCCGGTGGAGATTCGTTCGACCAACGGGGCGGCGCTAGCTGCTGTGTCGCAGGTCTCAGGACTCAACAGTCACACCAGTGGATTCTTCCAGGCTCAGAATCCTGATGCTGCGGAGCATAGTCTGATTGTGCCGTACGTGCTTGACAACGACGCATTCCGGACCAATGTG
>Ga0187893_10009021_pt1 | contig 15504 bp, 9 predicted proteins | sample MA1701074metaG_FD_139574 | JGI IMG/M metagenome (GOLD analysis project Ga0187893, IMG submission 139574) | White microbial mat communities from a basaltic lava cave in the Kipuka Kanohina Cave System on the Island of Hawaii, USA - MA170107-4 metaG ... | reverse complement strand
GGGGGGGGCGGGGGGGGGGGGGGGGGGGGGGGGGGGGGGGGGGGGGGGGGGGGGGGGGGGGGGGGGGGGGGGGGGGGGGGGGGGGGGGGGGGGGGGGGGGGGGGGGGGGGGGGGAGGGGGGAGGGGCGAGGGGCCCGGCGAGGAGGGCGATCCCGCCCGCGACCGCGAGGGCGACGCTCGCCGCGAGCGCGAGGCGCGGCAGCGACGGCCGCCCGCCCGGGCGGCGGACCGGGGCGAAGCGCGGCGTCGCCGCCGCCCCGGCCCCGGCCGAGGCCGACGCCAAGGCTCGGACCTCCAGCCGGGCCCGGGCGAGGATGCGCTCCTTCAGCGCGTCGCCGAGGGGCGCCGGGGGCGCGCCGCGGAGCCGGTCGAGGGCGTCGTCTTCGGTCATGGCCTCCGCATCTCCGTCGCCGCGAGCGTCCCGGCGCTCGCCGCTCCCGTCTCATCCGCATCGAGGTAGCCGCGCAGCGCCGACCGCAGCAGCGCGCGCGCCCGCGTGACGCGCGAGCTGACCGTCTTCGTCGGGCAGCCGAGGACCGCGGCCGCCTCGTCGTAGGACCGCCCCTCGAGCGCGCAGAGCACGAGCGCGCTCTTGAACGGCTCGGGGAGCGCGGCGACGGCCGCCGCCACGCGCTCGCGCAGCTCGGCCTCGCCCGCCCCGTTCGCGCCCGGGTCGCGGCCCCCGTTGCCGTTGCCGTTCCCGTTCCCGTTGCCCGCGGCGCCGCCGTCCGCGGACGCCCGCATCAGCGCCGCCGCGTGGCGCCGCTCGTGGCCGCGCCGGCGCGCCCAGTCGAAGGCGAGGTTGCGGGCGATCGCGTACGCCCACGCCCGGAAGCCGCCGGGGCCGCCGGGCCGGTAGTCGGCGGCGGCGCGCAGGACGCGGAGGAACGCCTCCTGGACGAGGTCCTCGGCCGCCTCGCGACAGCCCGTGAGCCGCTGGAGGTAGGCGAGGAGCGCCGAGCCGTACCGATCGACGAGGGGGCCGAGCGCCTCGGGGTCCCCCGCGCGCAGCCGCTCGACGAGCCGGTCGTCGCCCTCGCCGGTCACGTTCACCTCTTCTGATACGGACGGGGGGCGGGAAACCTCCCGGGAGGAAGCGCCGGGGCCGCGCGTATCCCCTCGAAAGGAGGTTTCCCATGACGCGTGCGCTTCTCCCGTCCCTCGTGGTGGCGCTCGTCCTCGCCGCCTTCCCGGGCTCCGCGTCCGCCGCCGAGCGCCACGGCACCGGCGTCGACTTCGTCGGCTCGCCGGCCGACGCCCTCGCGGCGGCGCGGGCGAGCGGCAAGCTCGCCGCCGTCCTCCACGTGGCCGGCGACTTCCACGACCCGGGGCTCACCTGAAACAACGCCGAGGCGTTCCGGTCCGGAGCGCTCAGCGATCCCGAGGTCGCGGCCTACGTGAACGAGCACTTCGTCGCGGGGTTCGCGAAGGTCGGCACGTTCACCGTCGTCTTGCAGCCGGCGTCGGAGTACGTCTGCGAGTCGCGCACGAAGGTCGGCGGCAACGTCGCCATCTACTTCTGCACGCCGGACGGCACGGTCCTCGCGGCCGCGGCCGGCCCCGAGCAGCCGGCGCGCGTGCTCGCCGAGGCGAGGCGAGCGGTCGCGATCGCGGCGCGGGCGGAAGCGATCGGCGGGGAGGACCGCGCGGCGGCGCTCGCCCAGGCGGCGGCCGAGTCGTACGGGCCGGCGCTCCACGTCGCGAACGGGTGGGAGACGTGGAACGGCGGCGGCCGGAGATCCACCCTGACCGTCATGAACGGCGGCCGTCCCGCCGTCATCCGCTCGAACCCGGTCGTCCTGAACGTCACCTTCGACGAGAACGACGTGAGCCCGCAGCCCCTCGTCTACGGGACGAGCCTCACGAGGAGCGCGAACGTCAGCTTCAACCTCAAGAGCCAGGTCCTCATCTTCACGACGCCGACGGAGCAGGTCGTCTCGCTGCTCCGCACGAAGCCGGCGCCGCACCTCGACGAGATCGCCCGCACGGTGTGGGAGCAGTACCTGGGCGAGACGTGGAGCGACGCGCCGGTGAGCGTCGTCCAGGCCATTCCGATCCGGCTTCATGCGCCGATCGTGAACGAGTCTTGGGGGACCCTGGAGGTCGGCACCCTCGTCAACGACCTGCCGCTGGACGGGTAGGCTCGGCCTCGGGCGCCGGCGCGTCGCTCGGCGCCGGCGCCGACACGCCGTACAGCTCGACGAGGGCCTCGCGGCCCTTCACGTGGTGGGCGCCGAGGAGCTCGAACGTCTCCCCCTCGGCGCCCATGGCGTCGCGCACGTCGCGCGTGACGACGATCGGCTGCCCGAGGATCTTCGTCAGCCCCTCGATGCGGAAGGCCGTGTTCACGACGTCGCCGATCGCCGTGTACTCGCGGCGCTGCGTGCCGCCCACGTTGCCGACGACGCAGTCGCCGCGGCAGATCCCGACGCCGATCTTCAGGCCCGGGAACTCGCCCGTCCTGAAGAGGCGCTCGGCCTCCTCGACCATCGCCCGGGCGCAGGCGCAGGCGCGGCGGGCGTCGTCGTCGACGCGGTTCGGGGCGTTGAACATCACCAGCATGCCGTCGCCTATGAACTTGTTGACGACGCCGCCGTGGCGGGCGACGACCTCGCACATGCGCTCGAAGTAGCGGTTGAGGAGCTTGACCACCTCCTCGGGCGGCCGCTCCTCGCTGAGGGTCGTGAACCCGCGGATGTCGGTCGCGCAGACGGACACGCGCCGGCGCTCGCCGCCCTCGGGGACCTGGTCGGCGAGGATCTGCTCGACGACGGCCTCGCTCACGTAGACGCCGAAGAGCCCGCGCACGCGCTCGCGCTCGACCGCCGTGCGCGTCACCTTGAGGAGGAGCTTCTGCATGACGAGGGCGGCGACCGCCCCGAAGATCCCGACGCCCAGGATGTACGCGGCCTTCAGGCCGGTCGCGACCGGCGTGACGGAGAAGAACCCCGTGAACCGCGCGTCGTCGCGCGGGATGACGAGGCCGAAGAGGAGGAGGAACTGCGAGCTCCCGAAGATGCCGGCGTAGAGGCAGAGGCGCGGGTCGAGGCGCAGGGCCGAGGCCGACACGGCCAGCGGGTAGAGGAGGAGCGCCGGCGTCGTGTACAGGTACATGAGGTCCTGCGACCGGAGCTGGAAGAGGAGGGCGATGCTGGGGACGCTCACCTCCATGGTCGCGCCCACGTACCGCACCCACGGGGCGTAGTGGCCCCGCCGGATGACGTACCAGGCGGTCGCGTACCAGAGGAACAGGCCGAGGGCGAGCCACGAGTTCTCGACCGTGACCCCGCCGCGGCGCCAGTGCTCGAACCGGATGAGGATGAAGGTGAAGAGCGCGGCGCTCATGATGACCTGGGCGATGTTCTGCTCGAGCCGCGCCGAGAGCGCCCCGAACTGCGCATCGTACTCGCGGACGACCGGGTCGTCCGGCGTGAGGCCGAGCCGTTGGCGGAGCTTCGTCAGCACGCGCCCATTGTCGCCGCCGCGGGCGGACGGGGGAAGGGGGCTCGCGGGCGCGGGCCGGGCCCGGTCAATCGCGCATCCGCTCGCCCGTCGCCGGGTCGAAGACGTGCCGTCGCCCGTCGCCCGTGCGGACGACGAGGCGGCCCGCGGCGTCGAACGCGGCCGAGCGTCCGTACAGGGCGCCGCCGACGCTCGTCGCCAGCGGGCCGTGGAGGGCGCCGACGCCGGCGGCGAACCACCTCGCGAGGAGGGCCGTCGCGTCGGAGTAGCCGACGAGCGGCTTCCCGGCCGCCCGCACGTCCAGGAGCGGCACGAGACGCGCGATCCGCGTCGCGCCGTAGCCGCCGCGCGCCGCCCAGAGCGCGGCCACATCGGGGTCTCCCAGCGCGTCGACGACGGACGCGAGCCGCCGCTCATCCGGGCCGGCGAGGAAGCCGTCCTCGGGCGCCGCCGACGCCGGCCCCGGCCCGGCGCGAATCCCGCGCGCCGTGAGGGCCGCGCGCGCGGGCTCGACCTTCTCCGGCCGGAACGGCCCCGAGGGGGCGACGATGGCGACGCGGGCGCCGGAGAGAACCGGGCGAAAGACGGAACCGGCCATGACGAGGGCCAGGCTTATCAGGATTCAGCCACGGAGACCACGGAGACCACGGAGACCACGGAGACAGACGACCTGACACATCGGTGGCCTCCGTGGCTTCTCCCGCAAGTCTCGCAAGGTGTTGCCCGCCGCCCGCGCCGATGTTAGCTTCGGGCCGTGACCGACCCCGAAGGCCCCGAAGGCCTCGACTTCCCCGGCACGCGCCGCTTCGAGGTCGTGCGCCAGCTCGGCGCCGGCGCCTTCGGCGTCGTCTACGAGGTCGTCGACCGCGAGCGCGGCGCCCGCGTCGCGCTGAAGACCCTCGGGCGGGCGGACCCCGGGGCGATCTACCGCTTCAAGCAGGAGTTCCGCGGGCTCGCGGACGTCCACCACCGGAACCTCGTCCAGCTCCACGAGCTGCACTCGGCCGGGGACCTGTGGTTCTTCACGATGGAGCTCGTCGCCGGCGAGGCGTTTCTCGACTGGGTCCGGCCGCGGACGATCATCGCCGGCGAGGACACGTGGCGCGACGACATCGGCGCGCCGGCCGGGCCGGCCGACGCCGCGACCGACCTCGGGCCGCTCGACGAGCAGCGCCTCCGGGCCGCGCTCCGCCAGCTCGCCGAGGGCGTCTCCGCGATCCACGCCGCCGGCCGGCTCCACCGCGACCTGAAGCCCTCGAACGTCCTCGTCGCCCGCGACGGGCGCGTCGTGATCCTCGACTTCGGCCTGGCGACGGACCTCGCGGCCACGGGGCCGCTGGCGAGCGTCGACCAGCGGATCTGCGGGACGGCCGCCTACATGGCCCCGGAGCAGGCGGCCGCGCAGCCGCTCTCGGAGGCGAGCGACTGGTACGCCGTCGGCGCCATGCTCTACGAGGCGCTCTCCGGGCGCGTCCCGTTCCTCGGCTCGTTCGTCCAGGTCCTGACGAACAAGCAGCGGCTCGACCCGCCGCCCCCGCGGTCCTTCGCCCCCGACATCCCCCGCGACCTGGACGCCCTCTGCGTCGAGCTGATCGGCCGCGACCCCGCGCGCCGGCCGGCGGGCGCGGCCATCCTGCGCCGCCTCGGCGCGTCGGCCGAGGAGGTGCGCGGGCCGATCTCGTCCGGCTCGATGGCGGCCGTCCAGGCGCCGCTCGTCGGGCGGTCGCCGCACCTCGCCCAGCTCGCGAACGCGTTCGCGACGGCACGGCGCGGCCGCGGCGTCACCGTCTTCATCCACGGGCCGGCCGGCGCCGGCAAGAGCGCGCTCGCCCGCACCTTCGTCGACGAGCTCGCCCGCCTCGACAGCGCCGTCGTCCTCGTCGGTCGCTGCTACGAGCGCGAGAGCGTGCCCTACAAGGCGCTGGACACGCTCGTCGACGCCCTCAGCCGGCACCTCCGCAAGCTCCCGCGGCTCGAGGCCGAGGCCGTGCTTCCGCGCGACGTCCACGCCCTCGCCCGCCTCTTCCCGGTGCTCCGGCGCGTGGACGCCGTCGCCTCGTCCCCGCGCCGCGGCCTCGAGGTCCCGGACCCCCAGGAGGTGCGCCGGCGCGCCTTCGCCGCCCTTCGCGACCTCCTGGCGCGGCTCGCCGACCGGCGGCCGCTCGTGCTCCTGATCGACGACCTCCAGTGGGGCGACGCCGACAGCGCCGTCGTCCTCCTCGACCTCCTGCGGCCGCCCGATCCGCCGTCGCTCCTGCTCATCGCCTGCTACCGGAGCGAGGACGCGACGGAGAGCGCGTGCGTGCGACTCCTCCGCCGCCCCACGGCCTTCGTCGCCGCCGAGAGCGAGGTCCGCGACCTCCCCGTCGGCCCGCTCGCCGAGGAGGAGGCGCGCGTCCTCGCCGCGGCGCTGCTCGGGGGCGATCGCGGCCCCGAGGTCGCCGCGATCGCGCGCGAGTCGGGCGGCGACCCGTTCTTCGTCGAGGAGCTCGTCCGCCACGTCCTCGGCGATCCCGCTCGGGGGGCGGCCGGGGGCGTTCCCGTGACGTTCGAGGAGGCGCTCCGCGCCCGCATCTCGGGGCTCGCGCCCGAGGGCCGGCGCCTCCTCGAGGTCGTGGCCGTCGCCGGCCGGCCGATCGAGCAGGCGGCCGCGCTCGCCGCGGCCGGGATCGAGGCGGCCGGCGAGGGGGCGGCGATCGGGGTCCTGCGGGCCGCGCGGCTCGTCCGGACGCGCGGGTCGCGCGAGGGGGACCAGGTCGAGACCTATCACAACCGGGTCCGCGAGGCGGTCGTCGCCTCGCTCGCCCCGGCCGACCTCGCCGGCGCGCACGGGCGGCTGGCGGCCGCGCTCGAGGCCTCGGGACGGACCGACCCCGAGGCGCTCGAGCTGCACTTCCAGGTCGCCGGCGACCTGAAGAGGGCCGCCCGCTACGCGGCGCTCGCCGCCGACCGCGCGGCCGAGGCGCTCGCCTTCGAGCGGGCCGTGGACCTCTACCGGCTCGCGCTCGACCTCGACCCCTCGCCCGGCCCGGGCGAGGCCGGGCTCTCGTCGCGCCGCGCCCGGCTCGGCGACGCGCTCGCCAACGCGGGCCGCGGCGTCGAGGCGGCCCGCGCCTACCTCGAGGCCAAGACCGGCGCGCGCGAGGGGGCGGACGCCCTCGAGCTCGAGCGCCGCGCGGCCGAGCAGTTCCTGCGGAACGGGCACATCGAGGAGGGGCTCGCGGCGATCCGCGGCGTCCTCGGCGCCATCGGGCTCGAGCTCGCGCCGACGCCGCGCCGGGCGCTCCTCGCCTTCCTCCTGCGCCGCGCCTGGCTGCGCCTGCGCGGCCTCGGGTTCCGCGAGCGGGAGGCGGCCGGGGTCCCGCCCGCCGACCTCGTCCGCATCGACACCTGCTGGTCGGTCGCGGTCGGGCTCGGCCTCGTCGACAACGTGCGCGCGGCGGACTTCCAGACGCGCCACCTGCTCCTCGCCCTCCGGGCCGGCGAGCCCTACCGGGTCGCGCGGGCGCTCGCCATCGAGGCGAGCTACTCGGCGATCGACGGCCTTAGGGCGCGGGCCCGGACGGCCCGGATCGTCGAGGCGGCGCGCGCCCTCGCCGAGCGCGTCGGGAACCCGCACGCGCTCGGCCTCGCCGACCTCATGACCGGGATCGCCGCCGTCCTCGAGGGGCGCTGGTCCGAGGCGTGCGCGTGGTGCGAGGGAGCCGAGGCGCGGCTCCGCGAGGGCTGCACGGGGGTGGACTGGGAGGTCTCGAGCGCCCAGCTCATGGGCGGCATCGCCCTCTGCTACCGGGGCGAGCTCGGGGAGGTGACGCGCCGCGCCCACGTCATCCTGCGCGAGCAGGAGGGCAGCTCCGACCGCTACGCGGCCGCCAACCTGCGCGCCGGGCTCCTCCACATGGCCTGGCTCGCGGCCGACCGGCCCGCCGAGGCGGCGCGCGACCTCGACGCCGTCATGTCGTGCTGGTCGCGCGAGGACTACCGCGTCCAGCACTACTTCGACATGTACATGCGGACGCACCTCGACCTCTACGCGGGCGACGGGGCCGCGGCGCGCCGCCGGGTCGAGGCCGACTGGCCGCACGTCCGCCGCGCGCTCCTCCTCCGCAACCAGCACGTCCGGATCGTCATGCGGCACCTGCGGGCGCGCGCGGCGCTCGCCGAGGTCGCCGCCGGCGCCGCCGACCGGGCCGCCCGCGTGCGCGAGGCGGGGGCCGACGCCCGCGCGATCGAGGCCGAGGGCACGCCCTGGGGCGGCGCGCTCGCGACCCTCCTCCGGGCGGGGCTCGCGGTCCTCGCCGGCGACGCCCCCGGGGCCTCGGCCCTCCTCGAGCGGGCCGAGGCCGCCTTCACGGCCGCCGGGATGGGCCTCTACGCGGCCGCGGCGCGCCGCCGCCGCGGCGAGCTCCTGGGCGGGGACGCGGGCCGGGGGCTCGTCGCCGCGGCCGACGAGTGGATGACCGCCCGGGCCATCCGTCGTCCCGACCGCATGACGGGGCTGTTCGCGCCGGGGTTCGCGGCCGCCGCGGCTCCGGGCCGTCCGGAGAGCCGCCCCGCCGTCACCCCCCTGCGAGGGTGAGAGCGGCCGTCTCCCGCAGGGTCCCCTCTTTGGTCCCGTCTTTGCTTTCAGCGCTGCCTCGCCGCCCGTCCGGGCGGGCCGAAGCAGGATCAGGGAGGGACACACCATGTTCGGGCTGGGGATCACACGAAATCGGGCGTTCCGGCGGATCGTGGCGGCGTGCGGCGTGGCCTCGGGGCTCGCGGCCGTCGCCCAGGTGGACGGCGACACGGCGGCGCGGCCGGCGGCGACGGCCGTCGTCGCGCGCGGCGCGGCCGTCTCGCCGGCCCCCGCAAACCCGCAGGTCCGCGTGGACCCGCGGCGCGAGCTGCTCATCACGGACCTGTCGGTCGTCGAGGACCCGGTCCGGACCTCGTGGGCGATGCGCCCGCTCGTGACCACGCTCTCGACGCGGAGGATCTTCGGGCGCCCGGCGTCGACGGCCCTGGCGACGCAGCTCCGCTCGCAGGTGGGCGCCTGGACCTTCGGGAAGCTCATGATGGACATGGCGGGCGCGAACGACCCGTCGACCTTCACCCTCCGCTGGCTCGAGACCTGGGAGCGCGACCAGACGGTCAACGGCTTCACGGTCGCGGCCCGCCCGTCGATCCGCCCGCTCGTGATCGAGCCGTGGCTCCGGGCGAGCGGCGGGGCGCGCCTCGACCTCGAGAAGGCGCCGTTCCGCCTCCTGGCGATCGTCAACCGCCTCGACCTCCGCCGGTCCCCGTCCTACGCGGCCGGCAACGCCGGCGAGGGCCGGTTCGTCTTCGGCGTGCTCGACCCGAACGGCAACCCGCTCCCGTTCACGGTCATCTTCGAGTTCGAGCAGCCCGCCCGCACGAGCACGGACGTCAAGGGCTGGGCCCAGAGCTGGCACGCCCTCGGCGCCGTCCCCTTCGGGGGCTCGTTCAACGCCGCCCTCCAGGCGATCACGAACCGCTTCGCCGGCCGCGGGGCCGCGCCCGCCAAGCCGAACGGCAGCGCGCTCAACCAGATCCGGACGAACGAGATCGCCATCGGCCCGGTGTGGGAGCTCCGCGAGTTCGTGATCGACCGGGCGACGGGCTTCCTCGCGACCGCGACGACGAAGCAGAGCCCCGACATCTCGTTCAACGGGACCCCCGACCTCGCCGCCTTCATCAACGCGAACGAGGCCGCCGTCCTCTCCGGTCGCCACGCCGTGCCGCCCGCCTGGCTCGGCGGCGCCGACCCGGCCCGCTTCATCTGGCAGGCGCCGGGGATCCGCAACCCCGAGGCGCGCCACGCCCTCGCGCTCAACACCTGCAGCGGCTGCCACTTCCGCGAGACGGAGACGCCCTTCACCCACGTCTTCACGCGGGGCGCCGGCCAGGAGGCCGGGCTGTCGGACTTCCTGACGGGCAACGCGATGCCGAAGCGCGATCCGATCTCGAACGCGCCCCACACGTTCGGCGACCTCGGGCGGCGCGCCGACGACCTCCGGCGCGTGCTCGCCTCGACCCCGACCCAGCTCGCCGTCGAGGCCCCGGCGACCGCCGTCCACTGACCCGTCGAACCTCGGGAGTCAGGGTCCCCACGAGCGCCGTCCGGAATCCGGACGGCGCTCGTCTTTTCGGACGCCGGCCGGCCCGGAAGCGTCCCAGACCAGACCAGACCCGACCAGAGGGTCAGGGCGCGAACCGACCCGGGACCAGCAGGGCGGCCACGCGCGCCGGCTCCTTGACCCCGCGGTCCATCATCAGGGCGTCGGCCTCGGCGATGAGCCTCGCGCCCTCGGCGCCGCCCGCGAGGTCGCCGCGGCGGCGGCGGACGGCGGCGGCGAGAAGCCGCAGGTCGACGTCGCCGAGCCGCCGCTCGGCCTCGACGAGGAGGGCGGCCGCCTCGCCCCTCGCCGTCCCGGCCCCGAGGGCGGCCACCGAGGCGTGGACGAGGAGCGCGAGCGGCTCCGCCCAGGCGGCGCCCTCCCGCTCGATCCGGTGCGCCTGCCGCCGCGCCAGGCGGACGAGCGCGGGGTCCGCGGGCGCGGCCGGCGCGGCCGAGGCGGCGGCGGCGAGGGCGGCCCGGGCGCGCAGGTGGGCCGCCTCGATCCGGTAGACCTGGAAGCGGGCGGCGATGGAGCTCTCGATCAGCCACCGGCCCTCGCGCGCGAGCCCGAGCGCCCGCGCGCCGTTCCCCTCGTAGAGGGCGATCTCGACGCGGGCGACGAGCGCCCGGAAGCGCTGGAGGTGGGCGCTCTGGCCGAAGCCGGGCCGGTCCGCCTCGTCGACCGCGCGCCGCGCCCGCTCGGGCTCGCCGGCGGCGAGGAGCGCACACGTCTGTCCGCGGTTCGCGAGGACCGTGAGCGCGTACCGGTCGCCGCGCTCGTGCGCCTCCTCGATCAGGGCGGGCAGGCGCCGCCGCACCTCGCCCCACTCCCCGAGCGAGTGGAGGCTCGCGATCAGGTACGCGTGGGCCAGGTCGAGCTCCCAGGTGACGCGGACGCATCGCTCGCGCAGGCGCTCGCAGGCGCGGTCGAGGGCCTCCGCGGCGTCGCGGAACCGGCCCTCGCAGAAGGCGACGCCGCCGGCGCAGAGGGTCGCGAAGGCGCGCGCGTAGGGGTTCTCGAGGAGCTCGGCGAGGTCCGTCGCCGCGCGGCCGACCACGTCCGCCCGGGCCCGCGACCGGGACCCGCCGGCGGCGAGGTAGACGGACTCGAGGGCGAGCGCGCGCGCGACGCGGACCGGCTCGCCCGCCTCGAGCGCCAGCAGGAGCTGGCGCGTCTGGAGGCCCCCCCCGCGCAGCGGATCGAAGGCGCCGAGCCCGGTCGCGGCCGACCAGGCGGTGTCGATGCGCATGAGGTCGCGCTCCGGGACCTCGCTCTCCTCGCGGGCGACGAAGGCGAGCCCGCGCAGGCGCACGCGCGTCCGGAGCCACGCGAGCGTCAGCAGGGTCTTGAGCCGGCCCTCGGGGACCTCGAGGCCGACGGCGCGGACGACGGCCCTAAGGGCGTCGAGCCCGGACTCGATGTCGCCGCTCCAGAGCAGCAGCTCGGCCGCGCGCCGCCTGAGCTCGAGGGCGCGCCGCTCCGGCGCCGCCCCGGAGGCGGCGGCCGCGAGGTAGACCGAGGCGGCCTCGCTCGGCCGGCGTGCGTTCGCGAGCGACTCTCCGAGCCGCGCCTCGAGGTCGAGCGCCTTCTCGCCGGACGCCCCCGAGAGCTCGAGGGTACGCCGGTAGAGCCGCGCCGCCCGGTCGAAGGCGAAGGCCGAGGCCGCCCGCTCTGCGGCGGCCTCGGCGTGGCGGGCCGCCTCGGCCCGGTCGCCCGCGCCCTCGAAGTGGACGGCGAGCGTCTCCGGGTCCGCCTCGCCCGAGGCGAGGAGCGCGGCGGCGAGGCGGCCGTGAAGGTCGCGCCGGGTCTCGGGCGAGAGGGTGGGGGCGACCGCCTCGACCACGCGGTCGTGGTAGGGCTCGATCTCCTCGCGCTCGGGGGCCGCGCTCCCGCCGTCCCCGCCCGCGCCCTCCCGGGCCAAGGGGGTGCCGTGCGCCGGCGTCGTGCGCGTCCGCGCCAGGTGTGCGGCCGCGAGGATGCGCTCGGCGGCCGGACCCTCGCCCCCGAGCGCGGCGGCCGTGAAGGCCGCCCGGAGGTCGACGGGCCCGCGGGCGACGGCGAGCACGTCGACGAGCCCGCGCGCGCCATCGGCGAGGCGGGCGACGCGCGCGCGGATGGCGTCGTCGAGCTTCACGCTGACCACGCGGTCAAGATCGGCCGGCTCTCCCTCCTCCCCCCGCGCCTCGACGTCGTGCCGGACCAGCTCGTCGATGAAGAGCGGGTTCCCGCCGGCCTCGCGGGCGATCGCCGCCGCCCGGGCGGCCGCGTGCGGCGCCGACCCGAGGAGGGCGGCGGCCAGCCGGCGGGCGTCCTCGGGCGGGAGGTCGGCGACGGCCAGCTCCTGGACCGTCGTCGCCGGGTCGGCGAGCGCCGCGAGGTCGCGCAGCGCCTCGATGATCGGCGCCGCCTGGGCCTCGTCCTCGCTCCGGTTGAGGGCGACGAGGAGGAGGGGCGGCGGGTCGGGTGGCCTCAGGACCTCGTGCAGGAGCCGGGCGCCGTCCTCGTCGCCCCACTGGAGGTCGTCGATCGCGAGGACGAGGGGCGAGCGGGCGGCCACGCGCCGCAGCAGCTCGCGGAAGGCCGCGAAGGCGCGGCGCCGCTGCTCCATCGCGTCGGGGACCTCGGGGACGCGCCGCCGCGCCGAGGCGACGGTGCCGACGCGCAGCAGGATCGGGAAGAGGCGGGCGAGGGCGGGCACGTCCGCCGGCAGCAGCGCCTCGACGGTCGTGGGCGGCAGGGCCTCGAGCTGGAGGCCGAGGGCATCGACGACGCTGTCGAGCGCCTTGAAGGGCACGGACTCGCGCTGGTGGCAGCGGCCGGCGAGCAGGAGGGCGCCCTTCTCGCGGCGCGCGACGTCGTCCAGGAAGCGGCGGAGGAGGGCGCTCTTCCCGACGCCCGAGCGCCCGTGGACGCGCACGGCCACGGCCCGGCCGGCGTGCGTCGCCTCGAAGGCGGCGTGGAGGGCCGCGAGCTCGACCTCGCGCCCGACGAAGCGCGGCGGCGGTCCGGCGCGCCCGAAGACGGCGGCGACGGGAAGGCGGGCGGGGCCGGCCGTCTCCGCGGCCCCCTCTCCGCCCGGCGCGCCCGCGAGGCGCCGCCGGACCTCCGGGCCGAGCGGTCGATCCTCGGGCCGCAGGCGCAGGAGGTCGCGGCAGAGGGAAGCCAGGTCCGCGGGGAGGTCCGGGATGTACGACTGGGGCGGGGGCGGCTCCTCGACCTGCTTGACCGCGAGGACCTCCTGGACGGTCCCGATGAACGGGTAGCGCCCGGTCAGGGCCTCGTAGAGCATGCCGCCGACGCAGTACCAGTCCGAGGCCGGCGTGAGCATCCCGCCGGACGCCTGCTCGGGCGACACGTAGGCGGGCGTCCCCAGGAACTGGCCCGGCGTCTCGAACTGGTCGAGCTCGGCGACGAGGCCGAAGTCGAGGATCACGACGCGCCCCTCGCCGGTGACGAGGACGTTCGACGGCTTCAGGTCGCGATGGAGCTTGCCCGCGGCGTGCAGGGCCTCGAGGCCGTGGGCGATCCCGACGAGCGCGGCCCGGAGCCGGCGCGGGTCTAGAGGCGGGAGACCGCCGGCGGCGACGTCGACGTCGCCCTCGGGCTCGCCGGTGAAGCGCGAGGTCGGGGCGCCGCGGATCGTCGACACGCCCGTCAGCGTCTCGGGCGTCGGGGGCCCGGCGGCGGTCGCGACCTCGCGCAGGAGCGCGTCCGCGGCGGGGCGCGGCGGGCGCACGTGGTCGATGAAGGGGACCCCCGCGACCCGCTCCATGGTGTAGACCCAGCGGTCGCCGATCGAGAGCAGCTCGTAGAGGAGCACGAGGTTCGGGTGGACGATGTCCGCGAGGGCGCGGAACTCGCGCTTGAAGCGGTAGATAGCGTCCGAGTCCCGGAGGAGGAGGAGCTTCACGGCGACGACCGCGCCGAGCTCGCGGTCGAGGGCCTCGTAGACGACCCCGAACGTCCCCGCGCCGAGCCGGCGCCGGACCTCGAACCGGGTCGTGCCGCGGAACTCGGGCTCCTCGTGCCCTTCGCGTCCCTCGCGTCCCTCGCTCACCGGACGCTACCGCTCCGCCGCCTCGAGCTTGCCGCCCTTCGCCAGCCGGTAGAAGCGGTCCGTCTCGACCCCCTCGAAGACCTGCACGGTGCCGGCGGCGTCGGGCCAGCGGACCTCGAGCCGGTCGGCCTTGGCCGCCTTGCCGACGCCGAAGCGGCAGTCCGTGTCGTCGCGGTGCCCGGCGTGGCCGAGGCCGCCCGAGACCTCGCGCGTCTGCCGCCGCCCGCCCGCGACCAGCGTCACGCGGGCGCCGATCGCCTGGCCGCCGCCGAGGCGGAGCGTGAGGAAGCGGTTCCCGGCCGCGGCCGCCGCGCGGTTCCGGAAGAGGCCGGCCGAGAGGTCGCGGGCGGCGCGCTGCTCCGGGGTCAGGCGCATGTGGCTCGTGCCGACGAGGATGTCGGTCGCCCCGTCGCGGTCGAAGTCGCCGAGCGAGATCTGGCTCGCGTTCACCCAGCGGAAGCCGAGCCGGTCCGTCCAGTCGTCGAAGGCGCGCGACCCGTCGGGCCGCTGGCGGTAGAGGCGCAGGACCTGCTCGTCCGGGTAGTCGCTCGAGGCGACGGCGAGGTCGAGGAACCCGTCGTTGTCGACGTCGAGCCAGCCGGCGTGCAGGTCGCCCTCGTTCCAGCGCTCGCTCGCGTGCGGGCGGGGCGGGACGCGGGCCGGGTCGCGCCGGAGCTTGAAGCCGCCCGGAGCGCCCAGGTTCTCGAGGAGCATGGACCGGTCGGAGGACGGCCCCGCCCACCAGTGGGCGATCTCGGCCAGGAAGCAGTCCATGTCGCCGTCGCCGTCGAAGTCGGCGACGGCGGCGTCGAAGGTGTTGCCGTTCGCGCGGAAGGGCTTCTCCTTCGTGCGGTCGGAGCCGGCCGGGTACTGGCCGCTTCGGTCGGCGTCGCCGTCGAAGCCGGTCTCGGGGGCGACGTCCGTGAAGCGGCCGTCGCCGTCGTTCCGCCAGAGCCGGTTCCACTGGCGCCCGTACGTCATGACGAGCAGGTCCTGCCGCCCGTCGTCGTTCCAGTCCGTGTGCGAGACGCCGTACGTCGGGCGGCGGCTGTCGGCGCGCCCGGTCTCGGCGACCCCGAGGAGGCCCGAGCGCTCCGTCACGTCCTCGAACGTCCCGTCTCCGCGCCCGCGGAAGAGCCGGTCCGGGAAGGCTTCCAGGCTCGCGCCGTAGACGACGTAGGAGTTGCCGATGAAGACGTCGAGGCGCCCGTCGCGGTCGAAGTCGACGAAGCACGCCGACTTCGAGCTCTCGAGCGCCGCGCCGAGGCCGGAGCGCTCGCGGCGCGCGAAGCCGCCGCGCCCGTCGCCGAGCCAGAGCTCCGTCCGGAGGGCGGCCGCGTCGTCCGGGAGCTTGCCGTCCTCGACCAGGAGGTCGAGGTCGCGGCCGACGAGGAGGTCGAGGTCGCCGTCGCCGTCGACGTCCCCGAGCTGGACGAACGCCGTGCCGCGCGTCGCCTCGGTCTCGAGCTGGGCGGCGCGCTCCGAGCGCCTGAGCTTCCGCCCGCCCTCGTTCAGCAGGACCTTCGTGCAGCCGACGACGGCGTCGGGGAAGCCGTCGCCGTCGACGTCGGCGAACGAGACGCGGGACCCGTGGACGCCGCGCAGGCCGGCGCGCTCGGACCAGTCCTCGAAGAGGGCGTCGCCGTCGCCGGCGCGGGCGGCGCCGGCCAGCCCGACGAGGCCGGTGAGGAGCGAGAGGGCGGCGAGGGGCGTCGGGCGACGGGTCACTCCGGCACTATAGCGACCGTCGCGATGTCGTGCATCTCCCGGCCCTGGGCCAGCTCGACGACGTGCTCGGCGACCGACTCGTCGGGGCGGCCGAAGCCCCGGTAGACGGTGGCGTGGACGGTGGTGCGCGCGCTC
>Ga0187893_10009020_pt1 | contig 15504 bp, 10 predicted proteins | sample MA1701074metaG_FD_139574 | JGI IMG/M metagenome (GOLD analysis project Ga0187893, IMG submission 139574) | White microbial mat communities from a basaltic lava cave in the Kipuka Kanohina Cave System on the Island of Hawaii, USA - MA170107-4 metaG ... | reverse complement strand
GGAACGGACACGGCGATGGCAACGGCCACGGCAAGCGGTGGAACTGGCGCTGGCTGTTCCCGAACGGCAACGGCCACGGCAAGCTGAACGGCTCGCCCGCCATCAACTTCCAGCTCGCTCCGGACGCCGAGGACGCGTATCAACGACTCGGAACCAACCTGCTCGGCGGGCCCGCGGTCGACACCGCGCATGCGCCGAAGCTTCTCGCGCTGACCGCGTCCCGGCACGGTGAAGGGACGACGACCACGGCGGCGCTGTTCGCGTCCACGCTGGTGCGGCGCCGCGGCGGTCGCGTGGCGGTGGTCGAGGCCAACCTCCGTTCACCCGGGTTCGATCTGGTGTTCGGCATCAAGCGCAACGGCGGATTCGCCGACCTGGTGCTCGGGCAGCAGACGCTCTCCGAGGTGGCGCAGTCCACGGCCACGCCCGGGCTCTTCGCCATCGGCTGTGGCACCACGACCATCGCTCCGTCGACGCTGTTCGACTCGCCTGGGCTGACGTCGACGCTGGAGCAGCTGCGGGCGCACTTCGACTTCGTCATCTTCGACACGCCTCCCGTGAACGTCTACGGCGACAGCCCGATCCTCTGCCCCCGCCTCGACGCCGCGGTGATCGTGATCGAAGCCGACCGGACGCGGATGCCCGAGGTGGAGCGCACGCGGCGCACGCTCGAGCGCGTGGGTGTCCGGGTCGTCGGCTCCGTGCTGAACCGCCGCCGCAACTACATCCCGGCGGTCCTGGAGGAGCTGCTCTGAGTCGGAGCGCCCTCCCGGCACGTTCACAGTCGATCTCGCACGGCACTCTCGCAGGACAATGGCACCCAGGAGGATAGCTGCATCCGGCGATCGCGGCGCCACGCCGATGTCGCTCAGGATTCTGCTCGCACTGGCGCTCCCGATGCTTGCCGCCGGGACCGTCATGGGGACCTACCTCGGCAAGGAAGTCATCATCTTCGCCGGGCTCCTGGCCGTCTCCGTGGTGGGCTTCCTGTTCGCGCGGCCCGTGGTCGGACTCTGCATCATGACCACTGCCTACCTGCTGGCGGCGTACCCGACGATCTTCCAGGCCCTCGGATTGGTCACGGTGAACAACCTGCTCGGGCTCTGCTTCGTCGTGTTGCTCATGGCGAAGGTACTGGAGACGCGCGATCTCTCGTTTCTGGTCCGCCCACAGGTGCTCGTGCTCGCCGTCATCGGTATCCTCTTCTTCCTCGCGACCGTGCACGCCGACGCGCTCTACCCGACGCTGGAAATCAGCCGCGCCACCGGCCGTACGGGGCGCCGGCTGATCGACCGGACGGGCGAGATGACCGACGACTTCACGACCCGCCTCGTCTTCCTGATCTTCATCATCGCCTTCGTGCGCACGCGCACCGACATCCGCGTGTTGTTCTTCACGATGGTGCTGGCGCTGTTCACCGCCGTGCCGTCCGCGCTCTTCAACTGGGCGGAGGGCGGGCTGAACCGCGGCTTCCGCACCGCCGCCAGCCTCACGGCCGGGTCCAATCCCAATCGCCTCGCGATGATCTGTCTCATCCAGATCGCGTGCTGGTGGTTCTGGGCGCGCGCGCGCCCGACGCAATGGCGCTTGGTGGCGGCGGGCGGCGCCATCGCGATGTCGGGCCTCGTCTGGATCTCGACGGGATCGCGCAGCGGGGCCTTGGGCGCGGCGGTGACGCTGCTGCTCATGCAGAGCAGCGGCCGTCGCTTCCGGGTGCCGGCCGCGGGCCTCAGCATGGCCGCGGCGGTCGGCCTGGTCGGATTGGTGACGATCGCGCCGCCGCTGGCGGTGCAACGAATGTTCAACTTCTTCCCCGAAGCGCGCGGCGAGATCGGCGCCTCGTCCATCGAGCTGCGCGAGAGTGCCATCGATTCCGCGATGCTGATCATCGGCGACCATCCGCTGCTCGGGGTCGGCCTCGGCAACTTCCGCGAGGTCGCCCGGCAGATCTACGCGGACAAGTTCTTCCGGCCGCCCCACAACTCGGTCCTCTGGGCGCAAGCGGAAGGCGGCATCGGCGTGCTGCTTGGGTACGTGTTGCTGTTCGCGCTCACGTGGCGTGACCTGCGTCGCGCGCGCGCGCTGTCGGAGCATGATCCGGAGCTCGCCGGGCTGGCGACGGCCTTGCGCACGGTTCTCGGCACGTTCCTCTTCTTCGGTCTCTTCGCCGACCTCTGGCTGAACCCGATGACGTATCTCCTGGTCGGGCTCACCATCGCGCTGCGTCGCTACGCCGAGGAGCAGTACGCGGCGGCGGCTCCGGGCGTCGCGGCGCCCATGCCGCGGCGCATGGCGCGGAAGGCCGCATGACCGTACGCGTCGCCTATTTCGCGCCGTGGTTGTTCACCGGCGGGACGCAGCGCCATCTCCAGCAGGTGATCGGGCTCCTCGACCGCACCCGCTTCGAGCCGCACGTGTTCACGCTGCGCGCGGGCGGAGACGTGGAGCGCGAGCTCGTCGCGAGCGGTGTGCCGGTGACGCCGCTCGGCATCGGGGCGAACATGTTCGCGCCGCGCTCGGTGCGGGGGGTCGCCGTCGCCGCCAGCCGGCTCCGCCGCGCGCGGGTGGACGTCGTGCACGGATACCAGTGGCGTCCGGCGCTGGTCGGCGCGCTCGCGGGCCGGGCGGCGGGCGTTCCCGTCGTGCTGGCGGGCAAGCGCAGCCTCACCGGGCCGACCGTGAGCGAGCGGCTGGCGTGGCGCGTGATCGGGCGGCTGTCCGACACGGTACTCGCCAACGCGGAAGCGCTGCGTGTGCAGGGTGAGGCGCTCGGGATGCGAGCCCGGTGGGCCATCCTGCGCAACGGCGTCGACGTCGAGCGCTTCGCGGGCCTGGAGACGCGCGAGGCGGCACGGAGCCGTCTCGGGCTCGACCCGAACCGCGCGGTCGTCGGCACGATCGGACGCCTCGAGCCGCGCAAGGGCCACGAGATCCTCCTTGCCGCGATGCAGCAGGTGGCGGCACGCACCAACGGGACGTGTCCGCAAGTCCTGCTGGTCGGCGACGGACCGCTGCGCGATGCGCTCGAGCGTCGCACGGACGAGCTGGGTCTCGGCCACGTCGTGCGTTTCACCGGCAACCTGAGCGACGTCCGGCCGGCACTGGCGGCCATGGACCTCTTCGTGCTCCCCTCCCACGAAGAAGGGATGTCGAACGCGTTGCTCGAGGCGATGGCCGCGGGCCGGCCCGTGATCGCGACCGCCGTCGGCGGCACCGGCGAGATCATCACCGACCAGCGCACCGGCGTGCTGGTGCCGGCCGCCGACGCCACGGCATTGGCCGCGGCGGTCCAACGGCTGCTCCGGGACCGCGACGTCGCGGACGATCTGGGGGCGGCCGGGCGGGAGTTCGTGCTGCGCGAGCTGAGCGCCCGGGCCCGGGTGGCCGAGGTGGAGCGGCTCTACGAGTCGCGGCTCGCCGAGCGCGGGAGACCCGCATGAGCGCGCTGCGGCATCGCGTGCTGGTAGTGGGGCTCGACGCGGCCACCTTCGACTTGATGCTTCCCTGGGTCGAGTCCGGCGACCTCCCGACCATCCGCCGGCTGATCGGTGAGGGCGTGCGGGCGCCGCTGCGCTCGACGTTGCCCGCGCTGACGCCCCCCGGGTGGACGTCCGCGGCCACGGGTCGCAACCCGGGCAAGCACAACATCTTCAACTTCTACCGCGGCCGCGCCGGCGGCCTGATGAACGCCCCCGTGACGCCGGCCGACCTCCGCAGCCCGCGCGTGTGGGACATCGTCGCCCAGGAGGGAGGCCGCAGCTGCGTGCTGCGCATGCCGCTCACCTATCCGCCGCGCGAGGAGATCGGCGTGATGGTCTCCGGGATCATGGCGCCGAAGGGTGCCGAGGACTTCGTCGCGCCGGCGGCGCTGAAGGACACGCTCACCCGCCAGATCGCCGGGTACCGGATGGAGGTCGACGCGGAAGCGCTCAAGGGCGGGGACCTCGATGCCTTTCGCCGCGACGCGTTCGACTTGCAGCGCGTGCAGACGGAAGAGGCGCTCCATCTGCTCCGCACCGAATCGTGGGACCTGTTCTGGGTCATGTCGCACACGCTGGACAAGCTGCAGCATTTCTTCTGGCGCTACATGGATCCCGCGCATCCGGCGTACCCGGGGCCCGGCCCGTACGAGCACGTGATCCGCGACTTCCACGTGGCGTTCGACCGTGCGCTCGCCCAGTACCTCGACGCCGTCCCCGAGGGCACGAGCGTCGTCCTCCTCTCCGACCACGGCTCGGCCCCGCTCCACGACTACTTCTGCGTGATGAACTGGCTCGCCGACGAGGGCTTCCTCACCTTGCGACGCGAGGCGGCCGTCCGGCGTGGACTGGCGCGCGTCGGCGTCGATGCGAAGGCGGTCGTGCGAGGGCTGCGCCGCGTCGGGCTGTCGTGGCTGCCGCAGGTCGTGCCGCAGGGGTTGAAGGGGGCCGTTCCGCAGGCGCTCAGCTCGTTCGCGAAGGTGCAGCAACGCATCGACTGGTCGAAGACGCGCGCCTATTGCCCGTCCGCGCCCGGCAGCGGCGTGTGGGTGAACCTTCGCGGCCGCGAGCCGGAGGGCATCGTGGCACCGGGCGCCGAGTACGAGCGCACCATCGAAGCGCTGCGGGCGAAGCTCCTGGCCTATCGCCATCCGCGCACCGGCGAGCCCGTGGTGTCGGCGGTGCACCGGCGCGAGGACATCTACCACGGCCCGCATGCGGACGGCGGCCCGGACCTGCTCGTCGAGACCGCTTCCACCGTGTGCATGGTCGAGGGGCTCGGGCGCCGTCCGATCATGCCGGCCGGGCGAGGGCCCGAGGAGCGCACGGGCAACCATGCGCGCGACGGCATCCTCGTGTTGCACGGGCCGGCCGTGCGCAGCGGCGCCGTGCTGCCGACGGTGGCCATCGAAGACGTCGCGCCCACGGTCCTGCATCTGCTCGGCCTCGCCGTCGACGGCGACATGGACGGGCAGGTGCTGACGGAGGCGCTGCGGCCCGAGCATCTCGCGGCCGAACCCGTCGTCACGCGGGACACGCCGTACGAGCTCGGGCACACGGACGTGGCGCTCAGCTCGGAGGACGAGGCGAAGATCCAGGACATGCTGGAAGGGCTGGGCTACGTATGAGAGCCCGCAGCGTCGTGTTCGGGTTCCACGACCTCGTGCCCGCGAATCGATTGCACGAGGTGGATCTCGGTCATCGGCCCTACGCCGTCGATCCCGAGGATTTCCGGGCGTACCTGATCGCGCTGCAGCGCAACGGCCGTCGCGTCGTGCCCGTCGGGCAGCTGATCGGCGAGCTCACCGGCGGCATCGCCAGCCTCACCTTCGACGACGGCTGGGAGAGCGACTACCTGTACGCCTTTCCGGTCCTGCGCGAAGTGCGCATGCGCGCGACGTTCTTCGTCGTCCCCAGCCTGGTCGGCACACCGGGATACGCGAGCTGGCAGCAGCTCCGCGAGATGGTCGCCGCCGGCATGGAGATCGGCAGCCACTCGCTGACGCATCCGTTCATGCATCGCCTGGGTCCGGACGAGCTGCGGCACGAGTTCGGCGAGTCGAAGCGGCTGATCGAGGACCGCCTGCGCCAGACCGTGCGGACGGCCTCATTGCCGCGCGGCTGGGAGCCACCGCAATTCGAAGAGGTGCTCCGCGAGCTCGGCTATCGCGTCTTCTGCACGAGCCGTGTCGGTTGGTGGTACCCCGGCGGCCGCGCGCTCGCGATGCCGCGCGTGATCGTGCGCCGCGGCCTCACGGTCGACGAGTTCACGGCCATCGCCGGCGCGGGGCCGCGGACGCTTTGGCGCTTGCAGATGGCTGACCGAGCGAAGAACGCCGCCAAGCACGTGCTGGGCGCCGACGGCTGGGCGCGGCTGCGCGCCCCGTTGCTGGCGCTCCGGGAGCGGGTGTGATGGCGCAGGCGATCTTCCTGCTGGCCCTCGCGGTGATCGCCTGGGTGTACGTGGGCTACGGCATCGTCCTCTGGATCGCATCCGTCGTGCGCGCCCGTCCCGTGCGGCGGGGACCGATCGAGCCGACGGTCTCGCTCATCATCTGCGCCTACAACGAAGCCGCCAACATCCGTCGCAAGCTCGACGAGGTCCTCGCCCTGGACTACCCGGCCGAGCGGATGGAGATCCTCGTCGCTTCCGACGGGTCCACGGACGAGACGGATGCCATCGTGCGCACCTACGCGCCACGGGTGCGGCTGCTGCGCGTCGAGGGCCGCCGCGGCAAGACGATCGCCCAGAACGCGGCGGTCGCGATCGCGAGCGGCGAGATCCTCGTCTTCTCGGACGTGACCACGGTCTATGCGCGCGACACCGTGCGCACGCTGGTCGCGAACTTCGCCGACCCCGAAGTCGGCTGCGTGGGCGGCGACCTCCGCTATTTGAGCGAGCGGGACAACCCGTCGGCGCAGGGGCGGGCGCTGTTCTGGAACTACGAGCGGCAGATGCGCATCTGGGAGAGCCGCGTGCACTCGATCGTGGGCGTGGCCGGATGCTCCTACGCGATGCGCCGTGCGCTGTACGTGCCGCTCGACGAGTCCGTCATCAGCGACTTCGTCGAACCCGGCCTGGTGACCGAGCGCGGCTATCGCACCGTGCTGGAGATCGACGCGACGGTGTGGGAGCCGGCCGAATCCTACACGCTCAAGCAGGAGCTGCACCGGCGTGCGCGGGTGATCACACGCGGACTGCGCGGCGCGTTTCGCATGCGCCGCCTGGTCAATCCGCTCGTGCATCCGTGGTTCGCCACCGTGCTCTGGTCGCACCGCATCCTGCGCTGGCTCCTGCCGCTGTTCCTCCTGGTCATGCTCGCCAGCTCGGCCGCGCTCGCCGACCAGGGGTGGGTCTACCGCGGGATCCTCTGGGGGCAGCTCGCGGTGTACGGAGCCGGGGCGATCGCCGCCATGCTCGATCGGGCCCAGGTACGCTTCCCAGGCATGTTCGTGCCGCTCTACTTCTGCTTGATCAGCTTGGCGCCGCTGTTGGCGATCGGCTGGCTGGTGCGCGGCGAGACCAAGGCCGCGTGGGAGACCGGGCGATGACGGTGCCCGGGCGCGGACGGACGCACGTGGCGTCGGCGGCCAAGCGGGTGCTCTTTCACTCGGGCTTGCTGGCGCTCGCGCGCCAGCTCCGCCGGCGCGAGCGCGCCGTGATCTTGCGCTACCACGCCATCACCGACGGCGGCGACGTTCCGTACGCGGCGCCCGACATCTGCCTGCCGGTGCAGGCGCTGCGCCTGCAGATGGCCTTCGTGAAGCGCGCCTATCGCGCGGTCCCCTTCGACGAGCTCACCCAGGCGCTGCGCACCGGGGGGCCGCTGCCGCCGCGCGCGATCGCCATGACCTTCGACGATGGGTACGCCGACAACTTCCATCTCGCGATGCCCGTGCTCCGTGCGCTCGGACTGCCGGCGCTGGTGTACGTGGCGACCGGCGGGATCGACGACGGCGATCCGTTCTGGGTCGCCGCCGTGCGGGTGCTCGTCCTCCAGGCGACCGACGTCGTGCGGGTTCCGGGGGTCGACCCCATTCCCGTCCCGCCGAGCGGCGATCGCTCGAGCACGGTGAAGGCGGTGGTGCGGACGCTCGTGCCGCTCGACGTGAACGAGCGGCGGGACCACCTGGCGGCCGCGGCGGCCGCCGCGGGCGTCGATCTGCGTCGCGCGCTGCGGGGCACGATGCTCACCTGGGCGCAGGTTCGCGAGCTCAGCCGGTCGGGCTGGACGATCGGCGCGCACACGGTGACGCACGGCAACGTGGCGCTCATGCCAGCGGCCGAGGCCGAGCGGGAGATCGTGGAGTCGCGCGACGCGCTCGCGGCGGCGACCGGCAGTCCGGTCGTCGACTTCTGCTATCCCAATACCGGGGGACGGCACCGCTACTACAGCGAGGAGGTCGCCGCGATGCTGCGGCGGCTCGGTTTCGCCTCGGGCGCCATCTCCGGTTCGTCGGGCATCGGCCGTCACGTGAACCCGTATTTCATTCCGCGGCTCGGCGTGAGCCCGCGGCTGGCGCCGGTGATCGAGCTGGCGGCCACCGTGGAGCGCCGGCGGTTGGTGGCCTGAGCCATGTGCGGCATCGCGGGAGAGCTGTCCCTCGAACCCGGCGAGCGCGCCGACGCGCGCCGCGTGCGCGCCATGTGCGACGTCATGGTGCACCGCGGGCCGGACGCGTTCGGCGAGTACACGGCCGGCGAGGTCGCGCTGGGAATGCGGCGGCTCGCGATCGTCGACGTTGCCGGCGGGCAGCAGCCGCTCGGCAACGAGGACGGGAGCGTGCAGGTCGTCTGCAACGGCGAGATCTACAACGCACCGACGCTGGCGCGCGAGCTCGAGGCACGCGGGCATCGACTGCGCACGCGCTCGGACGTCGAGGTGATCGCGCATCTGTACGAAGAGCGCGGGGTCGACGTCGCCGAGGCGCTCGACGGCATGTTCGCGTTCGCACTCTGGGATGCGCCGCGCCGGCGGCTCGTGCTGGGCCGCGATCGTCTCGGCCAGAAGCCGCTCTACACAGCGCAGGTCGGGAAGCGGCTGCTGTTCGGCTCGGAGGCCAAGTGTCTGCTCGCGGGCGGCCTCGAGCCACGCGTCGACCTGCAGAGCCTGCACGACTACCTCACCCTCGGGTACGTCGCCGGACCGGCGAGCATCTTCGCGGGCGCCGAGCAGCTGGCGCCGGGCACGGTGCTCATCGCCGAGCCGGGGCGGGGCGTGCGCACCCGCGCCTACTGGTCGCTCGCCGGACACGTGGTGCCGGACGATCGGCGCCCGTCGGGCGCGTGGGAGCGCGAGTTCCTGCAGACGATGCGCGACGCCGTCGCCAGCCATCTCATGAGCGACGTCCCGCTCGGCGTCTTCCTCTCCGGCGGGCTCGATTCCGGCACCATCGTCGCCCTCATGCACGAGCTCGGCGTCCAGCCCATCCGCACGTTCACCATCGACTTCGAGGAGCAGAGCTTCAGCGAAGCATCGGTCGCTCGCCAGGTGGCGGCGCGGTATGGCACCGAGCATCACGAGCTCACCGTCCGCCCGGACGCCGCCACGTTGCTGCCGACGCTCGTGCGCCACTTCGACGAGCCGTACGCCGACGACTCGGCCATCCCCGTCTACTATCTGGCCGAGCTCGCGCGCCGGCACGTCAAGGTGGTCCTCTCGGGCGAGGGAGGCGACGAGATGCTCGCCGGCTACGACACGTACCGGGCGCGGCGGATGGCGTCGTGGTACGCGCGTCTGCCCCAGTCGATCGGCGCCGGGCTCGTGCCCAGGGTGGTCAGGAACCTCCCCGTGTCGCACGCCAAGGTGAGCTTCGACTACAAGGCCAAGCGCTTCGTCGCCGGGGCCTATCTGCCGCCGGCGGCGGGGCACTTGAGCTGGAAGACCGTCTTCGACGAGCAGGCCAAGGCGGCACTCTATGCCCAAGACGTCGACCCGCGAGCGCTGCGCCCCACGCAGCGCTTGTATGATGCGCTATACGACGAGGCCGATGGGGGGGATATCGAGCGCCTGCAGTACGTCGACTCGAAGCTCTATCTGCCGGCCGACATCCTCGTGAAGGCCGACCGGATGAGCATGGCGCATTCGCTGGAAGCCCGCGTTCCGTTCCTGGACCGACGGGTGGTCGAGCTGGCGCGCCGGATGCCGACGCGGATGCGGCTGCGCGGGCTCACGTCCAAGCACGTGCTCCGCACCGTGATGCGGGACCGGCTGCCGCCGGCGGTCACACGCGGCAAGAAGCGTGGTTTCAGTGCGCCGATGCCGGCGTGGTTTGCGGGACCGCTGCGCGAATTCACCGCCGACATGCTCTCGAGCGATCGATTGCGGCGTCAGGGGCTGTTCCGTCCCGAGGTCGTGGCGCGGTACATCGCAGACCACACGACGCGACGCGTCGATCGCAGCCGTCCACTGCTCACGCTGCTTGTGTTCTCCGTGTGGTTCGAGGAAATCATGAATGTGACACGCGAGGCGGTCGCGGCGGCGGCGGGGGCGGACGCGTGATGTGCGGGAGCCAGTCGTGATCGCCCTCGAAGCACAGCAGATCAAGTTGCCGACGCCGCCGTCCGTGGCGCCGCAGCGTCCGTTGCGTCCGGACACGTTCCTGATCCGCTGGTGGCAAGTGCTGGTGGCGGCGGTCGGGCTCGTGGTGCTCCTGCCGGTTTCGACCTTGATCGCGCTTGCGATCAAACTGACGAGCCGCGGACCCATACTCTACCGCGGGCAGCGGGTCGGCCGGAACATGGAGCCGTTCGCGATCTTCAAGTTTCGCACCTTGCTCGTCGACGCCGAGACGCGCATCGGCGCTCGGCTGCTGACGCCCGGCGATCCGCTCTACACCCCGATCGGGCGCTTCTTGAAGCGCACCAAGCTCGACGAGATTCCGCAGCTCTGGAACGTCGTGCGCGGCCACATGAACCTCGTCGGGCCGCGGCCCATCCGGCCGGTCTTCCTGGCGACGTCGCTGAAGGAGATCCGGCACTACGGTCTGCGCTTCTTCGTCCGCCCGGGCATGACGGGCCTGGCGCAGCTGCGCGGCGGGTACTTCACGCACCCGCGCGACAAGCTCCGCTATGACCTGCTCTACATCGCCAACCGCGGCATGTTGCTCGATTTGAAGCTCGTGCTCGCGACGTTCGTGAAGCTCCTCAACCGCTGGCTCACGCTCGGCCTGCTCCTGGGCCTCGTCTTCCTGTCCGCCTCGTTCCTGCCCAGCTTGTTCCGGGGGCCGTTCCAGCTCGAGATCGGCGGCTTCAACCTGTCGCCGTTCGAAGGCATCGGCCTCTTGCTGGCGGTGGCGCTGCTTGCCCGCCAGATCCCCTCGCACCGCCTCTACCTGTATCGGACGCCCACCAACCTGCCGATCCTGATGTTCATCCTGTTCTGCGTCACGGCCGGGTTCGTCGCGGGTGACGTCGGGCCGCGCATTCGCGACGCGGCCTACTTCACGGCCACCGGGTTCCTGCTCGTGTTCCTGGTGGTGAGCGGCGACATGAGTCGGACCTTCGCACGCAACGCGACGCGGATGGTGGCGCTGGCCGCCGTCGCGATGGCGCTGCTCGGCATCCTGCAAGTGGTCGTCGACACGCAGCGCGTGGCCGGCGTGGCGATGGCGGCGCATGCGGAGACGCTGCCGCGACTCGTCTCGACGCTCGGCAATCCGGTGGTCCTGTCGGCCTATCTGGTGCTGGGGGTACCGCTCGTGGTCCTCGAGCTGGTGTGCGCGCGCAAGCGCGAAGAGCGCGAGTTCTGGTTGATCGCCACCACGCTCGTGCTGGTGGGCGTGCTGCTGTCGCAGACCCGCCTCGCGCTGCTCGCGTTGTGGCTCACCGGCGCGATCTTCAGCTGGGGAATCTCCCGGCGGGCGTTTCGGCTGGTCCTGGGGGCGGCCGTCGGCTTCCTGGCGTTGCTCGTCGCGACCGGGACCTTCCGCTTCGAGGCGACCGCGCTGCAAAAGGAGCTGGCTCGGCGTGCCGCCGTCACGTCCGCGGTCGTGCAGCAGACGCTCGGCTCGCCCCGCGGCCTGATCGGTACGGCGCCCGGCAAGGGCGCGGACAGCGCGGTCGTGCTGCCGGCATCCGGCGGACAGGGCTCGCGCGAGGTCTCGAACGAGAACATGCACCTGACGCTCATGCAGCGCACCGGCGTCGTCGGCTGGGCGCTGATGATGTGGGTGATCGGCGCCGCGCTCACGGCGATCGGTCGCGCGAGCGGCCGGGTCGAGGACCGGCGCCTCGCGCTCACGTTGTGGGCCATCTTCTCGGCCGGGCTCGGCTTCCTCGTGTCGATGGTGAACCTGAACACCTTCTACAACCCGACGCTGCAGGTGCTCTTCTGGGGGCTGCTCGGCATCGGCATGGCCATCGCCACGCATTTCGGCAGCCAGCGACCCACGTTCAACGTCATCTACCGATTCGGGCAGGGCGAGTGACCCCGACCACGGCGAACTGGACGGCGCGGCTCGCCGCTGCCGTGCGTGGTGCCGTCCTCGGAGCCGTGGCGGGTGGGCTCTGGGCCGCCGCCGAGTTCCTCGTAAATTGGGCGGGCGGCGGCATCGCGCCGCTCGAGACGCTCCGCACGATCGCCTCGCTCGACGTCGCGCTCGGCACGACGGTTGGCGTGCTTGCCGGCTTCGTGGCACCCGGCGCCAGGCCGCGCTCGATCGCGCTCGTGCTGGTGCTCGCCTACGGCTTCGTCCGCATCGTGGCGCCGCCGGGCGCCGGCGCCGAAGCCGTGTACGTCACGCTGGCGGCTATGGCCGTCCTCGTGTTCCGGCGGCTCGGGCGTGACGCCGACGCTGGCGTGCTCGCCTTCGTCCATGTCGTGTTGCTCGGGACCGTCGGGCTGCTGGCGGGTGAGCTCTGGCTGGATGCGCATCACGCGCGCGCCATGCGCGGCGCGATGCTGCCGCTCACGTGTCTCGGGTTGCTGCTCCTGGCGCCGAGCCTGGATCGGCTGATGGCCTTCGTCGTGCGCGCCCGCGGCGTCCGGATGCTGCTGCAGGCAGGCGCGATGGGGCTTGCGATCGCCGCGCTCGGGACGCCACTCGACGCCCGACCGCTCGAAGACTCGGTCGTCACCAGCGTGCCGCCGCCGCCGGGCAGCCCCGACGTCGTGCTGGTGTCGCTCGACACGACGCGTGCGGACCGGCTCTCCACGTACGGCTACGACCGGCGGACCAGCCCGAACCTGACGCGACTCGCGTCCGACGGTGAGCTGTACCGCAACGCGCGCTCGCCCGCGGGATGGACGCTGCCGGCCCACGCGTCGATGATGACCGGGCTCTTTCCGCATGCGCACGGCGCCACGCTCGCCGGCGGGTTCCTCGGCGGCGAGAGCGTCGACGGGCGGCTGCAGGTCGCGCACCCGCTTGCGCCCGGAGCCGTCACCCTGGCGGAGGTGCTCCGCGACCGCGGCTATCGCACCGGCGCGTTCGTGGCGAACTTCTCGTACCTCTACCGGGACTACGGGTTGGCGCAGGGATTCGCCGTGTACGAGGACGCGCCCGGCCTGCTGCTGCGCGTGCGCCCGCCGGTCGTACGGCTGGCGCGCCAGTTCGTGGCGAGCTTCTGCGTGAAGCCGTTTCGTACGGCGCGCTCGATCAATACCTCCGCGCTCGACTGGCTCGACGCACAGCCGGCGGATCGCCCGGTCTTTCTGTTCGTCAACTACATGGAGCCCCACCAGCCCTGGATGGCGGAGCCGCCGCACGACCGCTGGGCGCGCGGTCTGCCTCGCGGGCGCGAGTTGGCGCGCAAGAACCTCTACACCCACGCGGTGCGACCGCTCGATCCCGAGACGATGGCGTTCATCGGCGCGCACTACGATGGCCAGGTGGCGGCGATGGACGAGGCGCTCGGCGAGCTGCTGGCGGCGCTGCGGACGCGGGGTCGCTACGAGGGCGCGCTCGTCATCGTGACCGGCGACCACGGCGAGCTGCTCGGCGAGCATGGCCAGATGGGGCACATGGGACGGATGCTCTACGAGCCGTTGCTCCGGGTGCCGCTGGTCGTGAAGTATCCCGGCGCCGGCCGCCGCGGCGTGGTCGACACCGCGGTTCAGCTGGTCGACCTCATGCCGACGGTCGTCGAGGCCACGGGCGCTGCGCTTCCCGACGGGCTCGGAGGCACGCGGCTGTCCGCGGTGGCGCGGCCGCCGTACGCGGAAGAGGGCATCAACCCCTTCCTCGTGCGCCGCTACGGCGACGTCTACGACCGGTCGATCCAGGTGCTCTACGACGGCGACTACAAGCTGATCGTGACCTCGCGGGGCGAACGCATGCTGTTCGACCTCGGCCGCGACCCGCAGGAGCGCGTCGACCTCGCGGGCCGCGAGCCCGCGCGGGTGCAGGAGCTCAGTCAGCGCCTCGAGCTGCGGACGGCCCGGCTCGCGGCGACCCAATTCACGGAGAAGGTACGGTGACATGCGGCAGCAACACATCGATCCCAAGACAGAGGATGCCCCTCGGTTGGGGCGGGTCACGTCGATGGCGCGCTGGTTGTCCCGGCGCCGCGGAGGTGCCGTGCCGGCCGTGACGCGCATCTCGGTCGTCATCCCGGTGTACAACGCCGAGGCGACGCTTGCCGAGTGCCTGACGCGCGTCTTCCAGTCCTCGTGGGACAGCTTCGAAGTGGTGTTCGTGGACGACGGCTCCACCGACCGCTCGCGCGCCATCGCGCAGAGCTTTCCGGTGCGCATCGTCCCCACCTCGGGTCGGGTCGGACCCGCCCGGGCTCGCAACATCGGGGCGCGTGCCGCCGTGGGCGAGCTGCTCTTCTTCATCGATTCGGACGTGATGCTGCGTCCCGACTCCCTGCCGCGCCTCGCAGACGCTTTCGAGGACCGCACGGTCGATGCCATCTGTGGGGTCCAGAGCGCGGAAATGCGGCACCAGGATCTGGTCAGTCAGTACAAGAACTTGTGGATGCGGTGGACCTACTTGAGGCAGACTGGGGACGTGCCGCTCTTCTACACCACGGCCGCGGCCATCCGGCGCGACGCGTTCGTGCGGGTGGGCGGCTTCGACGAGGGCTATGCCACGCCCAACGTCGAGGACACGGCCTTCGGGCAGAAGCTGGCGCGCATGGGGATGTCGGTGCGGGTGCAGCCGGCGCTCGAGGTCGAGCACGTCAAGCACTACTCGCTCCGCTCGCTGCTGCGGACGGATTTCATGCGCGCCGTGTCGCTGACGCGGTTGAAGCTCCGTCACACGGACGACCTCGGGGCCAACAACACCTCGGTCCCGAGCAGCTACATCGCCAGCGTCGGGGTCGTGGGCCTGGCGGTGCTGGCCTTGCTCGTCGGCGCGGGACTCGGCGTGACCGGACCCGCCATGGCGGCGGCGGCGGCGTTCACCGCGCTGGCGGTGGCGCTCAACGGCGAGTTCCTGGCGGCCATCCGCACCAGTGAAGGCTGGTGGCGCACGCTCCGGGCCGTCCCCGTGCTGGTGCTCGAGCTCCTGGTCGTCGGTCTCGGTACCGGGATCGGCCTGCTCAGCTACCCGCTCGGCCAGCGCTACTGACACCGCGTCAAGGGAGACCTGAGGAATGGGTTACTTCGACTACCTGCAGCACGGCACGAAGCTGATCCGCAAGCGCGGGCAGCTGCCGGTGTATCTCGTCTATTTCATCACGGACGCGTGCAACGCCAAGTGCAAGCACTGCCTGCTGGCGGACGGGGCGCATCCGGGGTGGGAAGAGCCGTCGATGGCGTACCGCAAGCAGGAGCTGTCGCTGGACGAGCTGGACAAGGTGACGGCGTCGATGGGCAAGGGGAGCTTGATGTTCCTGTTGCCGACGGGCGGCAAGCCGTTCCTGCGCAAGGACATCGGAGAGATCGTGAAGATCTTCCACAAGAACACGGGCGTGCGGAACGTGGGGATCCCGACCAACGGGTCGACCACGGCGCGGACGGTCAAGATCGTGGAAGAGCTGGTGACGAGCTGTCCGGACCTGGACCTGCACATCGACGTGTCGCTGGACGGGGTGGGGGCGCTGCACGACGAGATCCGGGTCTTTCCGGGGCTG
>Ga0187893_10009019_pt1 | contig 15505 bp, 14 predicted proteins | sample MA1701074metaG_FD_139574 | JGI IMG/M metagenome (GOLD analysis project Ga0187893, IMG submission 139574) | White microbial mat communities from a basaltic lava cave in the Kipuka Kanohina Cave System on the Island of Hawaii, USA - MA170107-4 metaG ... | reverse complement strand
GCAAGGACTACCTGCGCTGGATCGACGCGACCAAGCGGAGTCCTGAGATCCGTGCCGCCCGGATCGCCGAGCTCGTCGAGTTGTTGAAAGCCGGTCAGAAACAGCGGCCGCACTAGGGTCACCGGATGGAAACGGTTCAAGAGAAGTTCAGCAATGCCGTTGCCGTGCTCGTCGAGCAGTTGAAACAGGACCGGTCCATCCTCGCGGCCATTCTGTGCGGCAGCCTCTCATACGACACCGTGTGGGACAAATCGGACGTCGATCTCGTGCTTGTCACCATCGACGACAGGAAGGTCCAAGCCGCAGGGCGCGCGCTCTATGCCGACGGCGTGAACGTGCACGCGATGCTGATGCCACGGGGGGAGTTCCGCAAGACGGTGGAGGGCGCGGTCCGCAATTCGTTCGCGCACACGTTCCTCGCCAGGGGGCGCCTGCTTTACACGCACGACGAGAGCATTGCCGGGCTGTGCGCAATGCTCGACGAGATCGGCGAGCGCGACACGCGAATACAGATGCTCCGCTGGGCGACCGCCGCCCTCGCGCCGGTCTACAAGGCGCACAAGTGGTTCCTCACACGCGGCGACCTCGAATACACCGCGCTCTTCATTCTCTACGCCGCGACATCGCTCGCCAAAATCGAGGTGATCGGTGCGCGGATGCTCGCCGACCGCGAAGTGATCCCCCAGGCGCTCAAGCTGAACCCGCCATTCTTCAAAACCATCTACTCGGACCTCCTCAACACGAAGAAGACGCCCGCCGCCGTAAAAGCGGCGCTCGACGCGATCGACAATTATCTCGGCGCGCGGGCCGAGTCGCTGTTCGCGCTGGTGCTCGAGCATCTGCGCGAAGCCGGCGAGGCGCGTTCGGCGACGGATATCGAAGATCATTTCGAGCGCAACTTCGGGATCGAGGGAGTGACCGCGGCCTGCGAGTATCTGGCGGATCAGGGCCTCGCCGGCAAGGCTTCCGTTCCGGTCCTACTGACAAAGAGAAGCAACACGGAGGTTCAGGAGCTCGCGTTTTTCCACTTGCAGAAGAGGCAGGCGAGAGATGGCCGCTAAGCCGCGGGGCGCCGCGCCGAAGCCCGCGGCCCGCACCACGATCGAAGTCAAAGGCGCACGTGTACACAACCTCAAGAACATCACCGTCGAGATCCCGCGCGACCAGTTGGTCGTCGTGACGGGACTCTCGGGCTCCGGCAAATCGAGTCTGGCGTTTGACACGATTTACGCCGAGGGCCAGCGCCGCTACATGGAGTCGCTTTCGAGCTACGCCAAACGCTTTGTGGCGCAGGTGACAAAGCCTGACGTCGACTTCGTGTTTGGCCTGTCGCCGGTCATTTCCATCGAGCAGAAAACCCTCGTGAACAACCCACGCTCGACGGTCGGAACGATGACCGACATCGCCAGTTACCTGAACCTCCTGTTCGCGACCATCGGCCAGGCGCATTGTCCGCGCACGGGCGAGCCCACCCCCAGCCGGTCATCGAGTCAGATCCTCGAGGCGATCCTGGCGCTGCCCGAAGGCGCCGAGGTCGAGCTGCGCGCGCCGGTATTCAAGGTCTACGGCGAAGAGCTGGACTTCGTGTTCACCGATCTCCGCAAGAAGGGATGCCGGCGGCTGATCGTCGACGGCAAGCCCGTCGACATCTCCGAGAGCATCGAGATGGACGAGGCGGCGGTGCGCGACATGGACGCCGTGGTGGACCGGTTCGTCGTCAGCCGCAAGCACGAGAAGGCGATCAAGGCGGGCGTTGCCGCCACGCTCCTGGTTGGCGACGGCCTCATGCGCGTCGAGATCGCCAGGGGCGTGAGCAAGGCGGATGCCGAGCGGTTCCATCGCGGCCTCACCAGCGCCACTCACCACCTGGTTTACGGCGATATCGCGCCCGACTACTTCGTCTTCAACAATCCGGAGAGCGCCTGCCGCACCTGCGGCGGGCTCGGCGTGCACAAGCTCACGCATCCAGAGCTGCTCGTGCCGGATCCCAAGCGCAGCATCCGCGGCGGCTGCTTCGTCCGCGAGGCGTACAAGTACAACCCGGATACCTGGGACGGCCGCATCATGTACACGTTGAGCCGCGCGATGCGATTCTCACTCGACACGCCGTGGCAGGACCTGCCGGCGGCGGTGCGTGAGGCGATCCTCAACGGGATCGACTCCAAAAAGGTCGTCCTGGAGTCGCCGCCGGAGGCCAAGATCAAGCGCGAGGACTGGGAAGGCAAGCCGGTCGGATTCGGCGGCATTGCGCGGCGGATCGAGCGGCACTACCGGCGCTACCGCCAGCGCGGCGAAGCCAGCTCGGGCATGGAGGAGTGGCTCGACAAGGTGATGGTGGAGCACACCTGCCCCGACTGCAATGGCGCCCGGGTTCGCGCCACGCGCCTGCTGTTCCGCGTCGCCGGCAGGAGCATCTACGAGGCGGGCCAGTTGAACTTCGACGAGCTGCTCGCGTTTCTGGGGACCGTCAAGCCGGCCGGACGCGGCGCCGCCGCCGGCCAGCATGTGCTGAAGGAAATCCGGGGACGGCTCGATCTCCTGCTCGGCATTGGCCTCGACTATCTGAACCTCAACCGGCGTTCCGGCACGCTCTCTGGCGGCGAATCGCAGCGTATCCGGCTGTCCACGCAGATCGGCTCCGGGCTCATGGGAATGCTCTATGTGCTCGACGAGCCCAGCATCGGTCTGCATCCGAAGGACAACGTGAAGATGATCGCCACGCTCGAGCGGCTCCGCGACATCGGCAACACGGTGATCGTGGTGGAGCATGACGAGGACACGATCCGCGCGGCGGACCACGTCGTCGAGATGGGCCCGGGACCGGGCGTGCACGGGGGCGAAGTGGTCGTGCAGGGCAGGCTGCCGTCCGTGCTGGCGTGCAAGGCTTCGCCGACGGGCCAGTTTCTGTCCGGACGGCGATCGATCGCGGTGCCCGCACAGCGCCGGAAGGGCAACGGACGAACGCTCGCTGTACGCGGCGCTCGCGAGAACAATCTCAAGGGAATCGACGTCGTGTTTCCTCTCGGAATGCTGGTGGCGATCACCGGTGCGTCCGGGTCGGGCAAGAGCACGCTGATCAACGAGATCCTCTTCAAGGCGCTTTGGAAGCGGCTCGTGGATACGCGGACGCTGCCCGGCGACCACGATGTCATCGAAGGCGCCGAGCATGTTCACAAAGTGATCAATATTGACCAGTCGCCGATCGGGCGGAACAGCCGGTCCAACCCGGCGACGTACATCGGTTTCTACGACTCCATTCGCGACTTGTTCGCGTCGGAGGCCGTGTCAGTGGATCGGGGTTACCAGCCCGGACGCTTCAGCTTCAACGTGAAGGGCGGCCGGTGCGAGGAGTGTCAGGGCGAGGGCGTAATCACGACGCAGCTCTATTTCATGCCCGACGTCGAGGTGCTTTGCGGCGCCTGCAAGGGCGCGCGATTCAATAACGAAACGCTCGAAGTCACGCTGCGGGGGAAGACCATCCAGGACATCCTGAGCATGCCGGTGGAGGAGGGCGTGGCCTTCTTTTCCAGCGAGCCGGCGGTGGGGAAGAAGATCGCGGTGCTCAACGATCTTGGCCTCGGCTATCTGACGCTCGGGCAGTCGGCGACGACGCTATCGGGCGGCGAGGCGCAGCGCATCAAGATCGCCACCGAGATGAGCAAGCTCCAGCGCGCGAGACACACGGTCTACATCCTCGACGAGCCAACGACGGGCCTGCACCTCGCCGATGTCGAGAGGCTGCTCGAATCGCTGAAACGCCTGGTCGACGCCGGGCATACCGTTCTGCTGATCGAGCACCACCTGGATGTGATCAAGACGGCGGACCACGTGATCGACCTCGGCCCGGAAGGCGGGCACGCCGGCGGCGAGGTGGTGGTGACAGGCACGCCGGAGGATGTGGCTGCGTGCAAGGCGTCGTACACCGGCAGGTTTCTGCGGGCACGCATGCGTGGGTGAGGCGTGGCGCAGCCCGCTGATAGAATGAGGCTGGAGCGCTGAGTGCCGACTATCGTAACTGAGAGGCCCTACCGTCCAGTACCTTTGGACCCGCCTCGGAAACGCTGGACCCGCGCCGAGTGTGTTGCGCTCGAAGCCTCAGGAGCGTGGAACCAGCAGAAGCTGGAACTGGTCGACGGAGACCTGATCAGCAAAATGGGGAAGAACCGCTCGCACGTAAACTCGCTGAGCCTCGTTCTGGCTTGGTTGATCGACGTTTTCGGGAAACAGTACGTGAACCCGGAAGCGCCGATAGACGTTGCTCCCGTGGACAACCCGAGGAACGAGCCGGAGCCAGACATTATCGTTCTCGCTCGGCCCATGCGGGAGTTCCTCAAAGGGAATCCCCACCCGGCGGACCTTCACCTTGTGGTCGAGATTTCCGATTCGACGCTCGGCTTCGATCTGACCACGAAGGCGGCGCTCTACGCCCGCGCCGGGATCGCCGATTACTGGGTTTTGGACACCGCCGCCCGGCGGATTGTAGTGCACCGCGACCCGCAGGCCGGCGCCTACCAATCAATTACGGTTTATGGCGAACACGAGTGCGTGAGCCCGCTGGCAGCGTCTTCCCGCGAGTTCCGGGTATCCGACGCATTTCCCGCGGCACACTAGGGACTCCGCCCTCCGCCCCAGCTTTTTTTCGAGCACTGGAAACAGCTTTCCGCCAGGCGGACGTCATCGCCTCTCCGACGGTCTCGGCGTGGGCCTCACTCAATCGGACAACCGTACTACCGGCGCGGCCCCACGCGCCCGTGGCGGGCTTGAAAACTTCCGGCTCTGCACTGACATACACGGTCTGCTGCTCGGGCGTGAGCATTAGGGCCCCATGGCCTTTGTCAGGATAGCCAAGCGTCGCGAGAATTCTGCCCCGAACTCGGAAGTCCGGGTGTCCCATGTGGGCTCTCTCCTCGACGTCGGGGAGGTCCAGAGCCATCCTTCGAAATTGGTTAACAGTCATCGCCGTGCCTCCAGCTAGTCGGTGAACGGACTGAATTATCTTACCGCGTGCGGTCGCGCGCCGCCCGCCGCTTCCCATTGGCGTATTCTTTGCTGCCGCCGGCTAAGCCGATCGTGCCATACCAATCCTGCTACGGCTCTGACGGGCCGTTCACGGCTGGTGACGTGGCATCTGCCTCCATTCGGTCGTGGAGCCGCTGTTCGGATTGGCGCTGGGGTCATTGCTGCCAACCACGCGCCCCTGGTTGTTAATCCAATAGTATTTGTACGTCGTGGGCAGTTGAAGCGGCGCGCCCGTCCCGAAGGGATTCGAGTAGGTCTGGACGCCGCCGATGTTCTCGCGAAAATGGAAATTCCTGCGTTCCTGGGAAGCGTTCCTTTCATCGGTAACCTGTTGCCAGTTGCGCTGCGACCAATCGCGGTATTGGCGAGCGGCCTCCCCGTAGGCCATAGAGTTTTGAAGATTCTGCGCCATGATGCCACGCCTGCCGAAGGCGGCTCCGTTTGTGGCGGATACCTGTTCGGCCACCAGCGGGAGCCAGGGAGCATATCCTGACCATTGGCCGGTCTCGGAAACGGCCGCCGTCATTGCCATCACCGCACTGTCATAGGAAGGGGCGACGTGGCACTTGGCGACCCCGCGACAGGGCACGCCGCCGGCGGAATAGGCCACGTCGAACTCGTAGCCGTATGCGAAACCGGCAATCGGAGCCGTCTGTCGGGGCTGCCCGATCTGGAGGTTCTCCGGCCGCAGAGACGAGAGTTTCTCGTAAACGAACTGGCCGGGCGGGTAGTTGACGGGAAGTCCGGCGTTGCCAACCATGATCGTGATCGCCTTGTTGTCCGGCGCAACAAGAGTCAGGGCAAACTGGCCGTCCTCTCCGACGCGCCAGCCTGCCGGTATGGCGTACGAAAAGAATTGTCCGCTGCGGATCGAGAGACTTGGCGCCTCCTGGGCCGTGGGCGCTGAAGCAACCGGGTTTACAGGGAACATATTCTGTCGAATCTCCTTCTGTTCGGGCTGTGCGGCATATGGTGCGGGTTGTGCGGCGGTGTACTGTGCGGGCTGTGCGGCGGGCTGCGCCGGCTGCGCGGCATCGGAGGCTGGATTACGGGAGCAGCCAGGAATCGAGCAAAGTACGATGCACAAGACTAGCAGGGGAATCTTCATACCACCTCCTCATGCGCGACTGCGACTCGCGTTCGGATCCCAAGTCGATGCCGCCCTATCGCAGACGGCGTAACCACGGCGCTTTTTGTGTCTGGTGTTCGAACAGCCGTAACGGTGAGTCGGGCTACTCCTGATCGAGGCGACCGTTCACTCCGTGCAAAGCGCGAGCGCTTTCATGCGGGAACCGCCGCGCGATCGCGAGTGTCTGTAATTGCCGCGTGCCGGTCGCGGGGTGCTCGGCGTAGTTACCGCAGAAAGCTGGCGGAGAGAGAGGGATTCGAACCCTCGATAGAGTTTCCCCTATACACGCTTTCCAAGCGTGCGCCTTCAACCGCTCGGCCATCTCTCCGACAATCTCAGTTTACTCTGCCGCCGTACGCAGCAGAAATCACGGGTACTGGGTGAAAGGTGCGCTGGCGGCGCTCGCGATCAAAAAATAAGATCTTCGTCGGGCGGTCGGACGGCGCAAGAAAAAGTCCCCAAACATCGACATTGGAGCCGTCGAGCAGCGCGCACCATCCGCAGCCCGATCGCAGGTCAACCCGAAGGCGCTGCCCCTCCGGCCCGCGGTGCAGTGTACAATGGCATGATTGCATAAGACAGAAGAGAGCAGTTTTGTTTTTTAGGATGAGGCCCACTTGTCAGAGCCCCGTGAGATCCGAGATCCTATTCATGGGTTCATTCGTCTGAATGAGCAAGAGGCGGATCTCGTTGACACTCGAGCGTTCCAGCGCCTTCGCCACCTCCGCCAGCTTGCTTTGGCTCACTTGGTATACCCAGGTGGTCTGCACACGCGGTTTGAACATTCCCTGGGGGTATGCCATGTCGCCGGCTTGCTGGCAGACTCGCTCAAATTCTCCGAAGATGAGAAGAGGCTTCTTCGCCTCGCCGCGCTCATGCATGATCTCGGCCATGGACCGTTTTCGCACGTATCTGAAGATGCCCTGGAACTGTATGCTGACCGAACGAAACTCTCTTCCAAGACCGAGAAGATCCACGAGTTGATCACGGCCACCGTGATCCGCCAAGATGACGAGCTTTCGCGCCTTCTGTCGCTGAGCGAGCGAGACAAGGTCATTGCTCTCCTTGACAAGGGCTACGGTGAGCCTATCGTGCGATCAGTTCTCTCTGGACCACTAGACGCTGACAAACAGGACTACTTGCTTCGGGACAGCCATTTCTGCGGAGTGAAGTATGGAGTCTTCGATCTAGCCCAGCTTCATCAGGTCCTGCAGTGTGTGGCCGACCCGGCAGGAGGCAAGCAGCTGATGGTCGACCCCAATGGGATACACACTCTAGAGCAGTTTGTGCTCGCAAAGTACTACCTTATTACTCAGGTGATCCGACACAGGGTTCGACTTATCACTGATCAAATGCTGCTTCGCTCGATTTGCCTCGGCATCGACCAGGACCAGATCGATGAACTTGCCGAGATCTACCGCTTTGACGGATCAGCCGAGTTTATCAGCAGGTACCTGCAATGGGGTGACTCACGATTCCTCCAGCATTTTTCCGGTGACAGTTTTCGCGGAAAGTACTCCCACGTCTTGCTAGAAGGTCTTCTGCATAGAAGGCTTCTGAAGCTCGTCTACAGGGCACCATTGAGCGACCTCACCGTAAACGCGAGAGAGGCACTGAAGGAGATCTCAAGGCCGGAGAATAGAGAAAGGCGGGATGCGCTGGAGAAGGCTCTCGCCGAGTGCATCGGTCAGGCTGCAGGCTTGACCAAGTTCGGAGACCTCGACTCTTCTCGTTTCGTTATCGTTCACTCTTACACTTTCAAATCCGTCAAGGAGCAGTCTCGGAATGATGAGTCCTCCATTTTGATCAACGGGCCCCAGCCCGTTTTCTTTGAGGAGGCATCGACTCTGTTCCAGTCCATCGACGAAAAACTCAGCGAGACTCTGGTTGAAGTCTACGCGCCGGTTCACTACGCCACGCCGACTGACAGGCGGAACCTCCGGAATTCGTTGAGCTCGCCGATCAAGACGATCTTGGATACGTTTTTCACGCAAGGAGATTCCTGATGGACACCCGCGACATTCTGTTGCTTGCTCACGATGCCTTTGGAGGCGAGATTCGCGGTAAGACGAACCTTCAGAAGAAACTGTATTTTCTCAGCATCATGTTGGGAGAAGACCTAGGATACGGGCCTCACTATTACGGCCCATACTCTTCGGAAGTCGCTGCCGCAAACATGAATTTGAAGGTGCTGGGCTACCTGGGCGAATCAATCGCGTCTGTCGGCAGCGATGGTACCGAGGGCTTCGAGATCGCTCGGCATGACTTCAAGCTGACCCAGGATGGTCATACCTTGGTCGAAGCCAAGAAGAAGAGGTTTCCCGAGGAGTGGAACAAGATCAAGAAAGCAGCGGAAGCACTGAACGCCGCCGGAGACCTCAACTACGTGGAACTGTCAATCGCTGCAAAGGCCTACTTCCTTCTTGACCAAAAAGGTGGACCCGCGAAAACGATCGACCTCGTTCGAATGGCGCGACAGTTCGGCTGGTCTGTCAACGAGGCGGATATCGAGCGAGCGGTCGACTTTCTGCAGCGCCTGGGGCTTGCTGAGGCGGGTACAGGGCAGGTAGCCGATTTGGGCTTTGCGCCGGTTGAGATTCGCGGTGAGCCGCTTTCGGCAACGATCCGTCGGGAGCGTGGATGAGCCTTGGCGTCTTACTATCTGGAGACCAGCGCGCTGGTCAAGCTCTACGTGAATGAGCCGGGCACCGACAAGATGATCCGGCTGGCCCAGACGTGCGGCCCGCGAAAAATGACTGTGCTGGCGTTGTCGCGCGTCGAGTTTCGCGCAGCCATCCGACGAAGGGAGCGATTAGGAGACATCGAGGTAGGTCTCGGCGATGCCCTTCGCGCCCGTTTCGACAGCCATTGGGAGCTGCAGTTCCTGATTCAGCCGGTCACGGAGATGGTTCTGGCGGATGCCGCGCTGCTGATCGACAGACATCCGCTGAGAGCCTATGATGCCGTACAACTGGCCGGCTGTCTGGTCTTCCGCACCAGGACTGGGCCGGAGCCCGTTGTCTTCGTGTGCGCGGACCACGATTTGTTAGGCGCAGCGGCCAACGAGGGAGTAACGGTTCTCGACCCCACCGGATAGCCCTTCACACCCAGCCGCCCGGACCCTATACACGCTTTCCAAGCGTGCGCCTTCAGCCGCTCGGCCATCTCTCCGACAATCCCAGTCTACTCCGACGCTGTGCGCAGCAGAAAATCGCGCAGCTTCAGATACGATTCCGGGGCCGGAGCCGCCGGCTCGGCGCTGCAAAACCCCTCCCCCGCCTCGAGCGCCTTCAGTGCCGCCGCGCGCCCCGCTTGCTTCTCCACCGTTCGCCACAGCGCGACATCCTGGAGCGCGTTGCGCCGGATCAGCGACCGCACCGTCAGCGCCGGTGGCCCCGATATCTTCGCCGACCCGCAAAAGCCCGCGCGGAAAGCCGCCAGCGCCGTCGCGTCGGCCGGTGCGGAGATCGAAGCCAGCGCACCCGCCAGCTCGGGCGGCCGCGGCACGCTGGCCGCCGTCACCCGCACTTCCATCGGGTAGATCACCCAGTCGTCGCCGACATTGAGCTGCAACTCCACCCGCACCCGCTTCGGCTCCACGCGCGGCTTCACCCAGAGATCCAGCCAGAAGCTGAGCGCACGTCGCTCCGCCACAAGATCGTTGGCCTCCGGAATCGTGCTCGAATATGGCAGCTTCACCGCCTCCAGCCGCTCGGCGATCCATTTACCGTCGGATCGACGGTGCAGCTCCTTGTAGAGAGTCGCGTCAATGACGTCGTCCGGATTCTGGCCGATGTGAAGGTGAAAGTCCTTGCGCCTTGGCGCGGTCACCACCACGCGGTACGACGCGAACCCATTGCGCGCCACGGCGGGCGAGAGAATTTCACGAGGCCTGCCTCCGGAGTCGGAGCTGAGGGTCCGCCCCATCGGATCGACGCGGCGGAATTCGGAATAAACCTGAATCGACTGCGCCGCCAGGGCGCCCAGCAGGATCGCGCCGATCACACCTTCTGCCGCCGCGTTCTGATCAACAGCTCGGTTGCGCGCTTCAGGGCGCGCTGTTCGGCCTCCTCCTTCGTTGCCCCCGAGGTGCGGGCCAGCGCCGCACCCGGGGAGACATTGTCGGCCTTGCAGTGCCAGGTTTCGCCGAGCCGGTGCGTGGTCAGGCGGACATCCCACCCTTCCACGGTCAGGGTCCGTTCGCTATGGTCCTCGACCTTCATGACTACGCTTTTCCGGCCGCTTGAGCCGCGCCCTTCTCCACGGCCGCTCCGACCAGGTTGCCCCACTCGGTCCACGATCCGTCGTAGTTCACGACATTGTTGAAGCCGAGCAGGTACTTCAGCACGAACCACGTGTGCGAGCTGCGCTCGCCGATGCGGCAATAGGCGATCACGGGTTTCGTTCCGTCCACGCCCTCGCCGCCATAGAGCGCCTTCAGCTCGCCGACGCTCTTGAACGTGCCGTCCTCGTTGCAGGCCTTGCCCCAGGGGATGCTGCGCGCTCCGGGGATATGACCGCCCCGCTGGCAGGTTTCGGGCAGTCCGGGGGGGGCCAGAATCTCGCCGCTGAATTCCTGCGGGCTTCGAACATCGACCATGGCGTGGCTGGCTGACTTCTGCGCCTCCTGAACCTGCGGAAGGAAGGCGCGCAGCGAGAGGTCCGGTCCGCTCGCCTTGTAGCCCACGGCGACTGTCAGCGCCGGCACCTCCTTGCTCAACTCGCGGCCCTCGGCGAGCCACTTCTTGCGGCCGCCATTCATGATGCGTACGTCCGGGTGGCCGTACATTTTCAACTGCCACAGGGCCCAGGCCGCAAACCAGTTGTTGTTGTCTCCGTAAAGAATCACCGTGCTGTCTCGGGAAACGCTTGAAACGTTCATCAACATCTCGAACTGTTCCTTGGAGAGAATATCCCGGCGGACGGTATCGCAGAGCTGGGTGTTCCAGGCCCAGGCGATCGCGCCGGGCGCGTGTCCTTCGGTATAGGCGGCGGTATCGACGTCCACCTCCACGACCCTGACATTGGGCCGGGCGGCGTTATCAGCCACCCATTGGGTGGTGACGAGCATCTCCGGATGCGCGTAATCAGACATGGCTGATCCTCTCCTGTTCAGAAACTGGGGAAAATCCTCCACGACTATATCACATCGGGAAAACTGCGCCTCAGCCGGTGGAACCATGCATACCCGGCCAGAAACACCAGCACTCCCGCGGTCCAGACTCGCGCCATCCACATCGCGTGAGGCGACGTTCCTTCCAGAAGTATGGCCCGATAAATCCGCACGAACGTGAAAACGGGGTTCTGCTCCAGCAGCGGCTCGGCCCCCTTGGGCAGAGAGGTTTCCGGGTAGCAGATCGGCACCAGAAAGAAGCCGATCGTCATCAGGAAGCCGATCACCTGACCCAGGTCGCGCACGAAAACTCCCAGCGCCGATAGAAACCAGCTCACGCCCACCGTCAGCAGCAGTTGCGGGACAATCACCAGCGGCAGCCAGACCACCGTGCCGGGCACACCGCCGCGCAAGACAAGCAGGAGCACCAGGAACACCGCCAGCGCGAAAGCCTCGGTCACCAGCGCGGCAATCGCCTGGTGCACCGGAATCGTCTCCAGCGGGTAGAGCATCTTCTTGACGAAGTTGCGGTGTTCGATCATCACCGACGGCGCGCGGCTGACGGCCTCGCTGAACGGCAGCCAGGGCAGCAGTCCAGCCAGGAAATAGAGTGCGAAGCCGGTGCGCGTGTTATCGCCGGCGAACCGCGCCTGAAGAACGACGCCGAAGACGAAGAAATATGTGCCCATCAGCAGCAGCGGGTGCAGAACAGTCCAGAGAACATCGCCAAGACTACCCCGGTAGCGCGCAGCGATATCACGCCGCGCCATCGATCCGGTGAGTCGTCGATGACGCCAGAGCGGCTTCCATGGCGCGGTCGCAAATCGCATCACCGCTCGCCAGCCCTTCAGCCGGTTCAGCGCCGGCATCGAAGCGACGCGGCTTGAGTATTGCGCGATCCGGCCGTCCCGGACCTCGGCTTCCAGCAGCACGAACGGCCAGCCGCGGGTGTAGTACCAACCGTCGCCGTCCGAGCGCGGCGAAATGAGCACCCTATAACTACCCTCTTCCGGCGGCAGTTGAACTCGTAGGGCGAACTCCGCACTTCCTCCCGGTACCAACGGTACGGGCAGAGGTGTCCAATCGCCCTCCCCGAGAAAGGCCGATGTCCCCGGGTCGTACAACTGCCAGCCTACGCAGAAACCCGGGCCGGCGGCCACCGTTTCGCGCGAGCGGTTTTCCAGGCGGAATCGGACGCTCAGGCCGAGTGGATTTCCGTCTGGGCTAACCGAGAGCTCCTGATAGGGCCGCGCCACGCCCCTGACTGTACCACGAGCCGCCGTTCACGTTTAACGAGACTTTATAAACTGCTGTAAATGAATGGCATACAAAGAATGAGCGGCGTGAATCGGCGCCCTTGCCCACATGCTCGTCACAGGGGCGGGCAACGCCCCGGAAAGGTAAACATGCCAACCGAGCCGATCATCATCTGGCCGCCGCCTCCCGGCGAGTAGTTAGCCGTATAATCCAGAGCCCCAAAAATACCCCCATTTGAGTCGCCTGATTCCAGGCCAATGTCTGGTATGCTCTTAGGAGTACTACTGACCAAGAGTACTCCTAAGAACGCCAGCCTACGTTCTTGCCTTATCCCTTTGCGAAAAGTACGTAATGAAGGCCGCTGCCTGCGCTCTGTCTCTGACCGCTCTCCTGATGACTGGAGAATCCGGCGGAAATCGGTTGCCAATTACCGATGAGTCCCAACGCGCTAAGCCGGCCCTTGATGCCTGTCGGATGGCCGGGTTTGCCCGGGTGACTGCCGGTGATTATCGGGGCGCGACCGCCCATTTCGCCGGCTGCCTGCAACAGGCGCGGGGTGCCGGAAACCGCTCGTACGTCTCGCACTTTCTCACCCTGCTCGGAAACCTGAGCCTCCTGAGACACCAGTATCGCGAGGCGATGCTCCAATACTTCGAGGCACGTGACATAGCGCAGCAGGCCGGGGACCGCCGCCAGGAAGGTCACATTTGGGCGAACATCGCCTCCACCTATGGTGAGAACCGGGCAATTTCAGAGGCGCGATCCGCGTTGGACCACGCCGAAGCAATTCTCCCGGAGAGCGACAGGGCGGCCCAGAAACCGGCCTTGCTTCTGCAACGGGCGCGCCTCGAAGCCTGGGCAGGCAACGAATCGGAAGCCACCGAAATCATCCGCCAGGCGGCCCAGGCGGCCGACGAGCAGAACAACCTGCCAGTGCGGATTAACGCCTGGGACAAACTCGCAGTGGAGCACCTCCGAAGCCGGCGGGCCGCGGAGGCGGGGGAAGCAGTCCGCGAGGGCTTCCGGCTCCGGTTGATGCATAAGGACAAGGCGCTCTCTTCCTCTTATATGAGACTTGCGCAGGTTCGCCTGCTCGAGGGGCGGCCGGAAGAGGCCCTTCGCTTCGCGAACCTGGCCATCGACTCGGGCCGCGCGTCCAACCTCGAGATTCCGCCGCACTGGCTTTATTACGTCCGCGGGCAGGCCCTGCGAGGCGTCGGGCGCGTGCGGGAAGCCTATCGCGATCTCCACCAGGCCCTCGTCAGTCTCCGCGACTTGCGCGCCGCGGCGCTGCCGTCTGATCGAACCCGCATGACATTCGGAGCGGCGCTCCGGGAAGTGCATGCCGAGTTCATCGCCGCTGCCGGAGAGCTTTACTTCGAAACCGGAGATCCGCGCTTCGCCGTGGAGTCCTTTGAGATCGCCGAGGACAACCGGGCGGCCGCGCTGCGGTCGGGCTTGCAGGGCGCCGGAGACCTGCGCAACTGGTTCCCTCCTGACTACGGGGAAGCGCTGACCCGTCTGGAAACCCTGCACGCGAGATTGTTCCGGCAGGATGATCCCCGAATACGGTTGGAGATCGACCGCCAGAGGATTCTGCTCACCGGGATGGAGGTGGCCGCCGGCGGCCGTCTGCCGGCGGGGCTCCGGATGGCCCGAATCGACCGCATCCAGCAACGGCTCAGGAAGGACGGCGCGGTCCTGTTGAGTTTTCATCTTAACCGCGAAAACACGCAATCCTGGCTCTGGGAGGTGACGCCGGACTCGGTCCGGTTGCACCGGCTCGCGCCGCCCGCCCAGATCGAGGCGGCGTCATGGGCTTTCACTGCGGGTATTCGCGAAGGTTCTTCACGGGCACCGGAGGCGGGCCGCCGGCTTCACGACCTGCTGTTTGCGGCAGCCACGGCCGCTCGCGACACACCCCGCTGGTACCTGTCGCCGGACGAAAGTCTTTACGAGGTTCCCTTCGCCGCGCTTCCTGTCGCCGGTGGCTCCTATCTTGTTCAGCAGCATTCCGTTCTCCTGGCTCCCTCGGCCGGCTTCCTGGTCGAGTCGCCGGGGGCGGCCTGGGACGGACCCATGCTGGCGGTCGGCGATCCCATCTACAACGTCGCCGATCCACGATGGCGATCGGGAACCACCCGTTTGGCCGGGATCGGGAACCTCGTGCGAAGCTTGTTCGAACCGGCGCCGGAACTGGAGCTCGCCAGACTCCCCGGCACGTCCCGCGAGATCGAGCGCAGCGTCAGGACCTGGAGCGGCCAGGGGAATATCACGATTTCCGGAGCAGAGGCCACCGAGGCCGGCATACGCGCCGCGCTGCGCCGCCAGCCGTCTGTGATCCATTTGGCCACCCACCTTACACCGTCCCCACGCGACCCGAGGCAGGTGCTGCTCGCCTTGAGTTTGCGGCACCCGGGGACGCCGGAGCTTATCAGCGCCGATCGCATTCGAACGTTGTCGTGTAGTTCCGCGCTGGTGGTACTGAGTGGTTGCAGCTCGGGGCGCGGGGAGTTGGTGGCCGGCGAGGGAGTGGTTGGATTCGCGCGCGCCTGGCTTCAGGGCGGAGCACGCGCAGTCGCCGGGACGTTGTGGCCGACACAGGATCATTCGGGCGATCTGCTGGAGGCATTCTATCGTCAACTGCGGGCTTTTCCGGCCGGCTCCTGGCGCGAAAACATGGATCGCGCCTTACAGGCCGCGCAAAACAGCATGGTCATGTCCGGGTCCTGGCGTGGGCGGCCCGCCTATTGGAGCGCTTATTTCCTCATCGGACGTTGAAGCATGATTACTGTCCCCAAGAGTATCTCCTGGGACGCCGATCCCGAACCTTCGCCCCCGCCCGTCTCCGTTTCACCCGGTGCGACGGCGCCGGGGGAGGACGATCAGGGTTGGGGGGATCTCGTTCAACGGATTCGTGCCGGCAGTCCGGAGGCCATGGAGGATCTCTACCGCGTATTCGCTCGCGGGATCCGGTTCTTCCTTTG
>Ga0187893_10009018_pt1 | contig 15508 bp, 9 predicted proteins | sample MA1701074metaG_FD_139574 | JGI IMG/M metagenome (GOLD analysis project Ga0187893, IMG submission 139574) | White microbial mat communities from a basaltic lava cave in the Kipuka Kanohina Cave System on the Island of Hawaii, USA - MA170107-4 metaG ... | reverse complement strand
GTGGCCTCGATGCCGCGGTAGGCCTCGGTGGCGACCTCGAGCGGGGAGGCGGCGAATCCGGCCATGACCCAGGGTAGGCCACGCCGCCACCGATGCCGCCGGGGTCGGGCCCTTGGACGCCGATGGTGATCGGATGCATGCTGGGGGCCATGGCTGACACCACGGATGGTCCGTCGCGCCCCGCACGGCGCCGGCGGCCGGCCAAGAAGTCCACGGCCAAGCGCGCCGCGGCCAAGCGGCCCGCGGCAGGCAAGGCGCCGGCCAAGCGGGCCCCGGCGACGCGGGCCCCGGCGAAGCGGCCCGCGGCAGGCAAGTCCACGGCCAAGCGGGCCCCGGCCAAGCGGGCCCCGGCGAAGCGGCCCGCGGCAGCCAAGGCGCCGGCCAAGCGGGCCCCGGAGAAGCGGCCCGCGGCAGCCAAGGCGCCGGCCAAGCGGGCCCCGGCCAAGCGGGCCGCGGCAGCCAAGGCGCCGGCCAAGCGGGCCCCGGAGAAGCGCGCCCCGGCCGAGCGGGCCCGGGCGGGCACAGGCCCGGCGACGCGCGCCCCGGCGAGGGGCCCGGGCGGTACCGCCCCGGCGGGCACAGGCCCGGCGACGCGGGCCCCGGCGAGGGGTCCGGGCGGTACCGCCCCGGCGGGCAAGGTCCGGCCGCGGAGGGCGGCTGCCGCACCGCGCGGCCCCGCCACGCGGGGCCCGGGCGGTACCGCCCCGGCCGCGACCTCGGCTCGGGCCGACCTGCGGTCGCGCCTCGCCGAGGCCGCCGCCGCCGTGACCCGGGAGCGGTCCGAGGCCCAGCCGACCCCCTCGACGCCGCCCACGGCCGTCCTGCCGCCGCCGACCGCCGCGCCGCCGACCGGCGCCCCGCCGCCGGGGACCGCTGCCCCGCCAAGCCCGCCGCCCCCGCCAAGCCCGCCGCCCCGGGCGGTGTCGGCGGCGGGAGGGCTGGGCTCGTCGTGGGCCCCGCCCACGCCTCCCCCGACCGAGCAGGTCCCGGCCGTCGAGGAGCGCGAGGGTCGCCGGGCCCGGCGGCGGGCCCGGCGTGAGGCGGAGCGGCCGGCCGGCCCGGCCGAGGCCCCCAAGCGAAGCCTCAGGCGCACGATCCTCGTCATCGTGGCCGTCGCCCTCGTGGCCGGCGCGGTCGGCCTCGGGCTCGTGGCCGTGCTCGGGGGTGACGACGACGGCATCGCCTACACCGACCTCGCCCCCGGCGACTGCTTCTCGAGCTCGCGGGCCACGGCCGACGTCGGGGTGGTGAACCTCGATGCCGTGAACGTCGAGCCCTGCACCGAGGCCCACGACGTGGAGGTCTACGCCACCGTCGAGCACCCCGGTGCCCCCGGCGACGAGTTCCCGGGCATGGACGCCCTCGTGCTCTACGCCAGCTCGCCCTGCCAGCAGCAGTTCGAGGCCTACGCCGGGGTGCCCTTCGACCAGCTCAACCTCGTCGACGTCTACGTGACCCCGCGCCAGGAGGCTTGGGACGACGACGTCCGTCGCATCGTGTGCGGGGTCTCGAGCCCCGATGGTGGATCGACCGAGGCGTCGGTGCGGCGCCCCTGAGCCCGGTCGGGCTCAGGCCGACACCTCCACCTGGCCGGCGCGCTGGCGCTCCATGCGCCGGATGCTGTCGGTGGGGGCCACGACCCACACGTGGCGCTCGGTGGCCTCCCAGTCCGCGGCGAGGGCAGCCGAGCGGGACGAGCCGGTGAGCTCGCCGTGGCGCTCGAGCAGCCAGCGCAGCTCCTGGACGAGCTCGGCGCTGGGACGAGCCCACTCGACGAGGGCGGTGTTGAGCCGGGCGCTCAGGGTGCCCGAGGGGTCCCAGATGAAGGCCCGGCCTCCGGTCATCCCCGCCCCGAGGTTGTAGCCCACGGGGCCGAGCACGACCACCGTCCCCCCCGTCATGTACTCGCAGGCATGGTCGCCCACGCCCTCGACGACGGCCACCGCGCCCGAGTTGCGCACCGCGAAGCGCTCGCCTACGGTCCCGGCCACGTAGAGCTCGCCCCCGGTGGCCCCGTAGAGGCAGGTGTTGCCGGCCAGCGCCGGGGTCGGGCCGTCGAGGCCGGCGCCCACCACGGTCTCGGGGCCGGGTCGGATGGCGATGCGCCCCCCGGCCATGGCCTTGCCCACGTAGTCGTTGGCCTCGCCCACGAGCGCGAACTCGATCCCGTCGGTGAGGAAGGCGCCGAAGCTCTGGCCGGCCGAGCCCCGGAAGGTCACCTGCGCGCTGCCGGGAGGGGGCACCGTCCCGAACTCCAGGGCCAGGGCCCCGCCCAGGGCGGCGCCGACCGTGCGGTCGGCGTTGCCGATGGCGTAGGCGAGCTCGATGTCCTCGCCGTCCCACACCGGCCGGTAGGCGTCGGCCAGGAGCCGGTCGCCGAGCTCCGAGCGAGCGCGCTGGATGGCGGCGGGGGCCACGAAGCGTCGGGGGGCGGCGGGGTCGGCCGGGGGGGTGACGAGGCCGCGCAGGTCGAGGGCGGCGGCCCGGGGGTCCTCGAGGTCGGTACGGGGCCGCAGGCACTCCACCCGCCCCACGGCCTCGTCGAGGCTGCGCAGGCCCAGCGAGGCCAGGTGCCGGCGCACCTCCCCGGCGATGAAGAGCATGTAGGCCGCCACCCCCTCCGGCGTGCCGGCGAACTTCTCCCGCAGGTGGGGCCGCTGGGTGGCCACGCCCGTGGGGCAGGTGTCCTTGTGGCAGGCCCGGACCATGATGCAGCCCTCGGCGATCATGGCCGCCGTGCCGAAGGAGTACTCGTCGGCGCCGAGCAGGGCCGCCACCACCACGTCCCGGCCGGTCATGAGGCCGCCGTCGACCCGCACCCGGACCCGGTCGCGCAACCCGTTGGCCACGAGCGAGCGCTGGGTCTCGGCCAGGCCGAGCTCCCAGGGCATCCCCGCGTGCTTGATGGACATGAGGGGGGAGGCGCCGGTGCCGCCGTTGGCCCCGCTGATGTGGACCACCTCGGCCAGGGCCTTCGTCACGCCGGCGGCGATCGTGCCCACCCCGCTCTCGGCCACGAGCTTCACCGACACGTCGGCCAGGCCGTTCACCTGCTTGAGGTCGAAGATGAGCTGGGCCAGGTCCTCGATGGAATAGATGTCGTGGTGGGGGGGCGGCGAGATGAGGCCGATGCCCGGCTGGGTGTGGCGCAGGGTGGCGATCTCCTCGCTCACCTTGGCCCCCGGGATCTGGCCCCCCTCGCCGGGCTTGGAGCCCTGGGCCATCTTGATGTTGAGCTCGTCGGCGTGGGCGCAGTACTCGGGCGTCACCCCGAAGCGGCCGGAGGCGATCTGCTTGATGCGGCTGTTACGGTCGCCGGTGGGCCGGCCCCGGGTCTCGAAGCGCCGGCGGGACTCTCCCCCCTCGCCGCAGTTCGACATGCCGCCGATGAGGTTCATGCCCTGGGCCAGGGTCTCGTGGGCCTCCCGGCTCAGGGCCCCGTGGGACATGGCCCCGGTGGAGAACCGCCGGGCGATGGTGGCGGCCGGCTCCACCTCGTCGAGGGGCACGGGCGCCCCGGCGGCCACGAGCTCGAGGAGGTCGTGGAGCTCGGTGGGGGGGCGGCTGTTGACGAGGGCGGCGAAGGACTCGTAGGTGGCGTCGCTGCCCTCGGCGATGGCGGCCTGGAGGAGGTGGGCGGCCCGCAGCTCGTTGAGGGCCTTCACCACGTCGTCGTTGTGGGTGTGGTACTCACCCCGCTTGCGCACCCGGTAGAAGCCCCCGGCATCGAGGCCGGGGGAGCGGTGCCGGGCCAGGACGTCGGCGCCCAGGGCCTCCCAGCCCACCCCGGCCACGGCCGTAGGGGTGCCGGCGAAGCACACGTCGACGACCTCGGGGGCCAGCCCCACGACCTCGAACACCTGGGCCCCGCGGTAGGAGTCGACGGTGGCGATGCCCATCTTCGACATCACCTTGAGCACGCCGTCCTCCACCGCGGCCTGGAGGCGCTGCTGGGCCTCGGGTCCCGAGAGGTCGCCCACGGTGTTGGCGTCGGCCTCGGCCGCCACCGTCTCCAGGGCCAGGCCCGGGCAGATGGCATCGGCGCCGTAGCCGAGGAGGCAGGCGAGGTGGTGGACGTCGCGGGCCTCGTCGGTGGCCACCAGGAGGCTCGTGGCCAGGCGCAGGCCCCGGGCCACGAGCCGGTGGTGCACGGCCCCCACGGCGAGCAGGGCGGGCACGGGGGCCCGCTCGTCGCTCACGCCACCGTCGTCGATGACGAGGATGCCGGTACCCGCCCGCGCCATGGCCTCGGCCTCGTCGCCGAGCCGCTCGACGGCGGCCCGCAGGCCCGCCGGGCCCTCGGCCACGTCGAAGGTGGCGGTGAGGTGGGCGCACCCGAAGGGCTCGGCCGCCGACCCGGCGAGGAGGTCGACGACGAGGGAGGGGTAGACGAAGAAGGTGCGCAGCTCGAGGAGCTGGGCCGCCTCGGGCCGCTCGGTGAGGATGGGGGCCCGGGGCCCGAGCAGGGTGCGCAGGCTCACGACGAGGCGCTCCCGCAGGTGGTCGATGGGTGGGTTCGTCACCTGGGCGAAGCGCTGGCGCAGGTAGTGGTGGACGGGCCGGGGGCGGCCGGCGAGCGGGGGCAGGGGCGAGTCGTCGCCCATGGAGTACGTGGGGTCCTTGGCGTCCGCGGCCATGGCCCGGACCACCATGGCGAGGTCCTCGCGGGAGTAGCCGAAGATGGCCTGGCGGCGCTCGAGCACGTCGGGCTCGGCGGTGCGCACCACGGGCCGGCCCTCGCCCAGCTCGCGCAGGCCGTCGGCGGCCCACTGGGCGTAGGGGGCAGCGGCGGCGAGGCCCGCCTTGCAGGCGCGGTCGTCCAGGAAGCCCCGTCCCGGGTCGACGTAGAGCATCTGCCCGGGTCCGAGGCGGCCCCGGGTCACCGCCCCCGCCCCGCTCACGTCGACGGCCCCGGCCTCCGAGCACACGGCCACGAGACCGTCCTCGCAGACGGCGTAGCGCAGGGGTCGCAGGCCGTTGCGGTCGAGGGCGGCGCCCACCCCCACCCCGTCGGTGAAGACGAGGCCGGCGGGACCGTCCCAGGGCTCCATGAGCGCCGAGTGGTAGCGGTAGAAGCCCCGCACCGCCGGGCCCAGGTCGCGCTCGCCCTCCCAGGCCTCGGGCACGAGCATGGCCACGGCGTGGCGGACGTCGCGCCCGGCCCGGGTGAGCAGCTCCACCGCCGAGTCGAGGATGCCGGAGTCGGAGTCGGAGGGGTCGAAGAGCGGGCGGTAGAGCTCCTCGTCGCCCAGCCCCGCCTCCTCGGTGCCGAGCACCGACCGGGCCCGCATGCGGTTCACGTTGCCGGCCAGGGCGTTGATCTCGCCGTTGTGGCAGAGCATGCGGAAGGGCTGGGCCCGCTCCCAGCTCGGCAGGGTGTTCGTGGAGAACCGCTGGTGGAAGATGGCGAAGGAGGCGGTGAAGGCCTCGTCGGCAAGGTCGCCCCAGAAGTCGGCGAGGGCGTCGGGGGGGACGAGGCCCTTGTAGGTCACGGAGCGGAAGGAGCACGAGGCCACGTAGGCCCCGGGAGCCGACGCCTGGATCCGGCGGCGGAGGCGGTAGGCGGCCCGCTCGGCCTCGGGGCTGGCGGCGTCGAGGCCGGGCGGGGGCAGGAGGAGGGCCTGGAGGAACCGGGGCCGGCTCCGGCGGGCCAGCTCGCCGAGCACGGCGTCGTCGGTGGGGGGCTGCCGCCACCCGTCGACGGCGATGCCCTCCTCGACCGCCGCCTTCTCCACCGCCCCCCGGGGGTCCTCGCCCCGCACGAAGAGCATGGCCACGCCCCGCCGCCGGCCGCCGTCGCCGAAGAGGGCCGGGGGCACGGGGGCGAGCAGCCCTGCTCCGTCGGCCGACCGGGCGTCGGCGCCCACCGCCCCCCGGTGGCGCACGCAGGCGAGCCCGCCGAGGGCCCGCTCGACGATCCGGCGCGTGGCCCGGCCCCGGGCGTCGGCCACGAAGCCGATGCCGCAGGCGTCCCGGTCGCGGTCGGGGGTGGGCAGGGGGAGCGGCATCGACGACCTCCTCGGTGGGCCCGGCCTCGGGCGGACGGCAGGGGCGCTCCGGGCCGGCGCGGGCGCCGAGACGGGGCGCGGGGCCCGGGGTGGCGACGGTGGACGGGCCCTTCCCCGTTGAAGTGGCGGCGGCTGGGCCTCGATGGCCAGCACACCGCCCGGCACGAGCGGGCTACCCCGGTGGGGCCAGCCTAGCCGGCCCCGGTTCCGGGCCCCCGGCCGGGATTCACGCTGCGGGGCCCGGGGCCCAGCCCCGGGTCAGGGCCAGGGCGGCGCCGTGCCCGCCGGGCGCCGGCCCTCGTCGAGGGCCCAGGCCCGCCGCCAGGGCGCCGCCACCGGGCCGGTCATGGCCGGCGTGCGGCCGGCGGCGGCCCGGCAGCGGGCCGACCACCAGTCCGAGGAGGCCTCGTCGGCCAGGGCGGCGACCGCCGACTCGATGCGGGCGCCGAACCGCCGGGCGTTGTCCTCGGGGGCGGGCCGCAGTGGCTGGTCGAAGCGCACCCGCAGGCCCGGGCCCCGGCCGTAGGGCTCGCCCACCGGCGTGGGTAGGGCCCGGCCCCGGCGCAGCACCCGCCGGGTACCGCTCACGTGCACGGGGACGACGGCCACGCCGCAGCGCAGGGCGAGGTAGGCGACCCCGCCCCGGAAGTCCTGGCCCCAGCCGTCGGGGCTGCGGCCCCCCTCGGGGAAGATGACGAGGTTCCAGCCCCGGCCGAGGAGGTCGGCGGCGAGGTCGGCCGAGGCCCGGTTCACCCGGGTGCGCTCCATGGGGATGGCCCCGATGGCCAGGGCCGAGACCGCCGCCCGGGCCCGGGAGGGGAAGAAGTAGTCGGCGGCGGCGGCGACCACCGCCTTGTGGCGGAAGCGCTCCGGCAGCGAGGTGAGCACGAGCGGGGTGTCGAGGTGGCTCGAGTGGTTGGGGGCGAAGATCACGGGCCCGGCCAGGCCCTCGAGGCGCTCCACCCCCTCCACCCGGGGCCAGCCCAGGAGCCGCACCGCCGGGCGCAGGACGTCGTCGACGACGAGGGCCCGGGCCAGGCGGGCGGGCAGGCGCCGCGACCAGGCGGTGTCGTAGTGGACCCCGGTGCGGGGCGGGTCGGGCCGGCGGGGCACCCCGGTGGGCCACGTGGGGGGGCCCAGGGGGAAGGGGGGGCGGACCCGCACCGGGCTCAGGTGACGTCGGCCACGAGCAGTGGCGGGCAGTGGAGGTGGGTCACCGCCGGGTCCCGGCCCACGATGTCCTCGGCCATCTCCAGCCCGTCGCGGAGGGTGGAGGCGGGCTTGAAGCCCATGCGCCGCACGGCCCGGGGGTCGCCGCCCACGATGATCACGCCCCCGGGAGCCAGGTGGTCGAGGGCGTGGGCCCCCCAGTACCACATGTAGAAGGGGTGGACGCCGTGGTAGGCGTAGCTCGTGCGGTAGAGGTGGCGGTACCACTCGTCGGTGGCGAAGTCGGCCTCGTACTTGGCCTCGATCTCGGCCGGGTCGGTCGTCTGGCTCAGCACCTGCTCGAAGAAGTCGATGTAGCTCGGGTGGTGGACGGGGTGGAACTCCCAGGGGGTGGGGTGGGTCATGATGACCACGCCCCCCTCCCGGACGAGCGGCCGGCCCCGGTAGAGGTTGAAGAAGTACCCCAGCCCCAGGCACATGACGAGCAGGGGGTTCATGACCGAGTTCACGTTGTAGGGGCAGATGTAGGGCAGGCCCATGGTGAGCACGTCGGCCTGGCCCTCGACCGCCACCGCCTGCTGGCGGAAGACCTCGGCCAGGGTGGCGGCGTGGACCGCCTCGACCTCCCCGGCCTGCACGCTCGTCATGGCGTGGGGGGCCTCGATGCGCTGGAACACGGGCCGGACCAGGCCCCCGGGGGCGAGGTCGAGGGCTCGCTTCGTGGCCAGGTACGAGGCCCGCTCCCGGGCCGACCACTCCCACTCCCGGGTCTGGAGGAAGGAGAACGGCCGGGGGAAGGTGTCGGTGTTCAGCGTGGTCTCGACCTGGAAGACCTTGATGCCGGCGTCGGCCAGGAGCCGGCCCATGCGCCAGTTCGAGCGGTGGAGGGCGGACCGGGGGTGGTCCATGAGCGAGCGGCTCTGCTCGAGCGTGTGGACGTTGTGGTGGTGGCGGAGGCTGGCGTAGGTGGTGAGGCCGCACCCCGTCGACTTGTGGCCGCCGTCCATGGCCACGAGGTTGATGTTCACGTAGACGAGCAGGTCGCTCTCCGCCGCCCGGCGGTTGAGCTCCACGAGCTCGCCCTCGTCGGTGTGGCCCACGACGACGAGGTTCTCGGGGTCCTCGGCGTCGTGCTGGGTGAGGCGGCCGTCGGGGGCGAAGGCGTCGTAGACGCGGTCGCCGATGGCGTGGCGCAGCTCCGCCTCGGTCATGCGCCGGTGGAGGCCGAGGGCGGCGATGAGCACGACATCGTCCACCCCGGCCCCGGCGGCCAGGTCGAGCACGGCCTCGATGACCCGCTGGCGGTTGTCGGGCCGGCGCATGGGGGGCAGGGGGAGGGAGACGTCGTCGAAGGCGATGGTGAGGCGCATCCCCGGCCGCAGGAGGGCCGAGAGCGGCTCGCACTCGCCCAGGGGGTGCTCGAGGGCGTGGCGCACGGCGGCGTCGGGGTCGGCCAGGGGGGCCCGGGGCTCGCCCGGGTAGACGACCCGGCTCCCGACCGGAAGGCGCTCGAGGCGGAAGCCCTCACCGGCGTGGAAGAGCACGGGGGGCGTCGAGCGGTCGACCTCGAGCACGAAACCGGGGCGAGCCAGGGCGCGCGCTCCTCGCTCCAGGGGGCTCACCGGCCTCGCTCACCTCGCAGGTCGAAGGCCACCTTCACCGCACCCCGGCGGCCGGCGTTGGCGGCGTGGTCGATCGCCTCACGGTAGCTGGCCAGGGGGTAGAAGGCCGAGACGAGCCGGCCCAGGTCGGCCTCGGCCACGAGGTCGAGGGCCATGGCGAAGGTGCGGGCCTCGCCACCATCGGGCCGGGCCTCCCGCCCGTAGGCGTAGGAGCCCTGGATGCGCACCTGGCGCTGCCACAGGGAGGTGAGGTCGACGGTGACGGAGGCCGGCATGCCCACGAGCACCACCACCCCGCCCGGGCGCACGAGGCGGAGGCTCTCGGCCAGCGATGCCGAGGAGCCGAGGCAGTCGAGCACCACCTCGGCGCCCCCGGTGAGGTGGGCGCCGACCTGGAGCGACCCCGTGGCCCGGCGGATGGCCCGCTGGGCCTCGGCCGGGGCCACGACGACGTCGGCGCCCAGCTCGGCGGCGAGGCGCCGCTGGTCGGGGTGCTTGGCCACGGCCACGAGGGTGCCGGGGGTGGCCAGGCGGCGTAGCCCGGCCACCGCGCACAGGCCCAGGGTGCCGCACCCGAGCACCGCGGTCACGCCCCCGGCAGCCGGGGCGGCGAGGGCGGCGTGCACGGCGCAGGCGGTGGGCTCGACCATGACCGCGGCCTCGTCGGAGAGGGCGTCGGGCACGAGGTGGAGCTGGCTGGCGTGCGCCACGAGCCCCTCCGACCAGCCGCCCCCGGTGGCGGTGCAGTAGCCGGTCTGGAGGCCGGGCTCGAGGTGGCCGAAGGCGAGCCGCTCGCAGCGGTCGGTGTCGCCCGCCGCGCAGCCCCGGCACGGCGGGTCCACCCCTCGCGCCGCGCAGGCCAGCACCGCCTCGAGCACCACCCGGGAGCCGTCCTCGAGGGCTCCCACCACCTCGTGGCCGGGCACGAAGGGAAAGGAGACCACGGGCTCGAAGTAGCGGGAGGAGCGCCCGTCGACGGTGGCGAGGTCCGACCCGCAGATGCCGGCCAGCCGGGGCCGGACCCGCTGCCAGCCGGGGCCGGGCAGCGCCGGAGGGTCGACGTCGACGAGCTCGAGGGGGCCGACCCGGGCTCCCGCCCCGGGGGCGAGCGAGCCCGCCACCCGGGCGGCGGCGTAGCGAGGGAGCGAGCGCTCGAAGCGCAGGGCCCGCATCAGGTCCGGGCCAGGCGGGGAGCGAGCGGCAGGAGGGGCCGGGGCGCGCCGGCCGAGCGGCCCCACTGCTCGATGTGCCACCCCCGCTTGCGGGCGATGGCGGCGAGCTTGGGCTCGGCGTTCACGGCCACGGGGTACCCGACCGCCTCGAGCATGGGGAGGTCACTGGCGGAGTCGGCGTAGGCCACCGACTCGGCCAGCGAGAGGCCGTGGGCGGCGGCGTAGTCGGCCATGACCATGGCCCGGGCCTCGCCCGTGGGGGGGATGGTCGTGAGCTCCCCGGTGAGGCGCCCGTCCCGCTCGGTCATGTGGGCGCACACCACGTCGTCGAAGAGGGGGGCCAGGGGGGCGATGGCGAACTCCAGGGCCCCGGTGATGAGGAGGGTGCGCGTGCCGACCCGGCGGTGCTCGCGCACCCGGCGGATCCCGGCTGGGAACGACTTCGTGAGCAGCAGGCGGCTGAAGAGCTCCCAGGCGTCCTCCCGCACCTGGGCGCTGGGGGCGTCCTCGTAGAGGCGGTAGAAGTGGCGGAGGAAGTCGGCCCGGTCGGCCCGGTCGAGGGTCCACAGGCCCGGGGCCCGGGCCAGCATGCGGGCCACGAACCGGGGTCGGCGCTCGTCGGGCATGTGACGGGTGGCCAGCCAGGCGTAGGACTCGACGACGTTCGAGGCGATGAGGGTGTTCTCGAGGTCGAAGGCGGCCACGTGGCGCTCGGGGTCGAGGATGGCCCGGCGGGCCCGGTCGCTGCGGGACAGGGTCCGCGACGGGCCCCCCGTCGTCCGCACCCGGGCCTGGCGCACGATGGAGGGCAGGTGCACCTCCTGGACGTAGTGGCGCCAGTCGATGACCGTGGTGTCGAAGGCGAAGGCGGCCCGGTCCTCGTCGCTCAGCGAGTCCCACAGGCTCCGGAGGCGGGCGTCGTCGTAGACCGCCTCGCACTCGGCGTAGGCCCCGTAGAGGCGCACGTAGTCGAGGGCCCGCTCGGCCTGGCTGCGCTGCTCCTCGAGGCGGCCGGTGATCTCGGCCCGCTCGCCCCGGATGGGCAGGGCGGTGACGGCCCGCTCGGCGGTGCGCAGCACCCGGATGCCCCGCTCGAGCTGGCGCTGGACCCGGCCCCGGCCCGAGAACGACCACTGGGGGGTCACGATGGGCTGGCCGTCGCTGTCGTAGATGGGGTGCTGGCGGAAGTAGTCCCGCACGAGGTCGACGAGCTCGTCGTAGCGCAGCGGGTTCCGGCCCCCGGTGGCGGCGTGGTAGACGGCGGGGGCGGCCGGGGCGGGGGCGGCGGCCACGGCGAGGATGGTGGCCACGACCATGTCGACGGGGACGACGTCGACGATGCCCTCGCGGATGCCGGGGAACTCCTTCAGCAGGCCCCGGCCGTAGGAGATGATGACAGGCTCGGCCATGCGGAAGCCGCGGATCCACCCCGGGGCCGGCTCGGCCAGGGCGGACTCGATGATCGAGGGCCGGACCACGGCCACCGAGAGGTCACCCCGGGTCTCGAACATGGCCCGCTCGGCCAGGGCCTTGGTGAAGGCATAGGCGTCGGGCCAGCCCAGGGCCCGGGCCCGGGACCGGCCGGCCTCGACCATGCGGTGGGCCACCCACTCCTCCCGGAGCCGCTCGGTGCGGGTGGCGAGCAGGGGGGGGCCGGCCGCCCCCAGCTCCTCGCGGGCGGCGGCGGCGAAGCGCTCGAGGCGCTCGGGACGGCGGCTCTCGGCCTCGGTGTCGTCCCGGATGCGGGTGGCGGCGGCCACCTCGGCCCGCCAGTCGACGTCGGGGGAGAACGGCGTCTCCGAGAGCGGGGCCTCGGGGGCGCGGCCCCGGCGGCTCCCGTTCACGTAGGCGGTGGAGACGGCCACGAGCCGCAGCGAGGACCCGCCGGCGTTGAGCTCCCGGAGCAGCTCCACCACCCGCACCGGCCCCATGAGGTTCGTGGCCACGGCGGCGTCGAGGGGGGCGTCGAAGCTCACCGTGGCGGCCGAGTGCACGAAGGCGTCGCAGGTCGCCACCAGGGCCCGGGCCTCGGCGTCGAGACCCAGGCCCGCCTCGGTGACGTCGCCGGCCACCACCACCACCCGCTCGGCCACCCGGGCGTCGAAGTCGTCGCCCCAGGCGTGGCGGAGCCGGGCGAAGCAGTCGTTGCCGAAGATGGTGCGCCGGGCCCGCTCGCCGGCGGGGGCCCGCTTGCCGGGCCGCACCACGAGCACGAGGCGGCACCCCGGCACCGACCGCAGCACCCGCTCGACCAGGGCGGTGCCCAGGAACCCGGTGCCGCCGGTGACGGCCAGGCGCGCCCCGGCCAGGGACTCGGTGATCACCGGCCAATCTCTAGCAGCCGGGCCCCGGGCCCGACAGCTGCCTGTCCACCGGGGCCCGGGCCTCGGCCCGCGACGTGATCCGTGACTCGGCCGCGCCGACCCGTTAGAGTGCCCCGGGCACTTGTCGTCATCGGGGAACGGGGCCCCGAGAGAGGGGATTCGACGTGCGCAAGATCTCGAGGGTGTTGGCCGGTTTGGTGGTCCTGGCGGCGACGATCGGGGGTGTCGGGTCGCCGAGCCCGGCCCAGCCGGTCTCGGACCAGTCCTTCGGCGCCTACGGCTCGGGCGCCACGGTTGGGCTCAACGCCGTCCAGCTCGGCACCACCCAGGTGGCCAACGTGCAGGCCGCCTTCGCCGGCCAGGCCGTCAGCTCCGACGGCCTCACCAGCCCGATCGTGAACGAGCTGGGCTTCGCCGTCCAGCCACCCCTCGACGGCGACAACGCCTTCGGGCGGGGCACCGGCCTCGAGGTCGGCCTCGTCACGCCCACGCCGGGGATCCCCGACCCCAACCAGATCCTCCTCGCCGGCCTGGCCGAGGCCACGGCACCGCCGCCGTCGGGCCTCGTCACCCGCCAGATCGGCCCCGTCCCCCTCGACCCCATCGCCTTCGCCAACCTCCTCCGGGGCCAGGCCCAGGCCACCTTCGACCCGCGCACCTGCGTGGTGGGCCAGCCCCTGGCCTTCGGGCAGGGCGAGGCCGCCAACCTCCAGCTCCTCAACACCGGCGGCACCGGGCCCAACGGTGAGCTGCTGGCCCCGGTGCTGGGTGCCAGCCTCGATCCCGACCGCAACGTCTCCCAGACCCGGGCTTACAGCTACCTGGCCGCCAACGGCGACGGCACCTTCGCCGTGGTGAGCGAGGTCCGCCAGACCGTGGCTCCCATCAACCTCCTCGACGGTGCCATCACCGTCGAGCTGCTCGGTGAGTGGGCCCTGCGGGCCATCGCCACCGGCCAGCCCGGCGGGTCCCGGGTCGAGTACGCCCCGGTGGGGGCGGGGCCGACCACGAACGTCGCCGTCATCACCATCGCCGGCGTGCCCACGACCATCACCCTCCAGCAGCTCCTCGGCCCCGGCGGCCTCGTCATCGACCTGGCGCCGCTGCTCACCCTGCGCATCGGGGCCCCGGCCCGGGCCATCGGCAGCACCGGGCCCACCCCGCTCGCCGCCGACGGCACGTCGGCCCAGGGGGCGGTCGACGTCGTCCAGCTCTCGGTGCTCGACGCGCCCGGCCTCAGCGGCCTCGACCTGCGGGTCGGCCACATGGAGGCGGCGGCCCGGGCGCCCTCGGGCGGGGTGCGCTGCGAGATCCCCGTGTCGAAGTCGGCCGACCCCGACCCCGTCCAGGTCGTGAACGGCAGCGGCGAGACCACGGTGACCATCTCGGTGCCCGACCCCGCCGCCGACTTCGACGCCCTCTTCGCCTGCGACCTCATCGGGATCCGCATCGACGACGCCCACCGGGTGCTCGAGGGCAACCTCGACGTGAGGGTGATCTCGGCCTCCAACGGCGGGCAGGTGAGCGCCGACGGCAAGACCGTGGTGTGGGAGAACCTCGGCAACCGGGCCCGGGGAGCACCGCCGCTCCAGGTCTCGGTGCGGGTCCGCATCACCGGCACCACCGCCGGCCGGGTCGAGGACACGGCCCGGGTGACCGCCACCCTCGGCAACTGCCAGGGCGGCGCCGCCGGTCAGGACCTCGTGGGCCAGGCCTCGCTCGACGGCCAGGCCATCAGCGGTGAGGTCACCTTCCGGGGGCCGGAGGTGGGCGGCCCGGTGAAGCGAGCCCGCGACTCGCTCTCGCGGACCGGCAACGACCCGCTCCTCCCCCTCGCCGGTGGGGCCCTGCTCCTCGCCGGGCTCGGGGTTCGCCGGCGCCTGGTCCAACGCCTGCCCCGCTCCTGAGTCGAGCCACCCCATGCCCGGCCGGCGACGCCGGCCGGGCTCCCGCCCCGGCTCAGCTCGGCGGCTGGCGCTGGCGGAGGAAGTCCTCCACCTCGTCCTCGGAGGGCGTGCGGTCCCCGAAGTGCTCGGCCACGGCCTCGGCGAGGTCGTGGACCTCCTGGGCCACGTCGGTCGATCCCCCCGGCGGCCCGGTGGCCACCCCGAGGAGGCGGCCGTCGGCGGCGGTGACGGTGACGGACCGGCCAGCCTCGAGGTCGCCGATCTCGAGGCTCGGCCGCACCGTGGCGGGCACGCCCGCCATGACCTCGAGGAGGGCGGCCCCGGGGTCGTCGTCGTCGGCCGGCTCGTAGCGCCCGAGCACGAGGCCCTCGGGTGAGGTCACGAGGGCGGCGGTCACCCCGGCCCGGCGCAGCCGAGCCACCACGGCTTCCACCCTGTCACCGGGCGCCGCCGTCAGGGGTGCCTCGGCCAGCGCCGAGGTGAGGAAGGGCCCGGCCTCGCCCTCCACGGGCAGCCCGTGGGCCATCCAGTCAGCCTTGCCGTCCACGTAGTCGGCCACGTCGTCGAAGCCGTAGTGCTCGAGCAGGCACGCTGCCCGGGGGCTGAGGTCTCACTGGGTATCGGCGCAGTAGAGCACGAGGGGGCGGTCGGGGGGCAGCGTGGCCTCGGCGCGGGCCCGGGTGAGGCCCCGGGCGGGCAGGTGGATGGCCCCCGGCAGGTGGGCCAGGCGGTACTGGCGGGCCTCGAGCACCTCCACCGCCACCCCGCCGGTGGCGAGGAGCTCGTTCACCTCGGCTCGATCGACGCTGTGCATCGGGACCTCCTCGGGTCGCTGCCTGCGGTCCGTTCCGAGCCCAGTGTGGTCGCGCTGGGGTCCGCGGCGGGGTTCACCCCTACCCCAGGGGGGAACATGAGGGCCATGGTGTCGACCACGCCGGGGGAGGCCGACCCCACGACCCCCGAGGACGCTCCCTCCCGGGGGACCTCGCCCGGGGCCGACGACGAGCGGCCCCACGGCCAGGGGGACCAGGTCCAGACGGCCTTCGAGCGCTCGATCGAGGAGGGCCATCGGCGCCTCAGCCGCTCCACCCCGGCCCTGCTCGCCACCGGGGTTGTGGGCGGCCTCGACGTGGGCACCGGGGTCTTCGCCCTCCTCGTCATCTACCGCGCCACCGGCAACGAGCTCCTCGCCGCCCTCGGGTTCATCATCGGGTTCTTCGCCCTCACCCTCGCCTCCAGCGAGCTCTTCACCGAGAACTTCCTCCTCCCGGTGGCCGCGGTGGTCGCCGGTCGGGCCCGGCCCCG
>Ga0187893_10009017_pt1 | contig 15508 bp, 14 predicted proteins | sample MA1701074metaG_FD_139574 | JGI IMG/M metagenome (GOLD analysis project Ga0187893, IMG submission 139574) | White microbial mat communities from a basaltic lava cave in the Kipuka Kanohina Cave System on the Island of Hawaii, USA - MA170107-4 metaG ... | reverse complement strand
ACGAGCATGACGGGCGGCATCGGCCGCGGCGCGGTGGCGCGGGGCGCGCCCACGAACGCACCGGGGTCGCTGCGCCTCCTCCAGTCCCTCGAGCAGTTCGCCCCGCGGGAGAAGATCGACGCGATGACGGGCGCGCAGGTGCGCGCCCTTTTCGAGGCCCAGGACCATCACGCCTGGCTCGTCGAGGAGGGGATCGGCGACCTGCGCCGCAAGGGCGACGACGGCGCGCAGACGCGGGCGGCGGTGGAGGAGCTCGGGAAGGTCATCCGCTCCCAGGTGCAGGGGATCCTGGAACGGCAGTTTCGGGAGGCGGAGTTCGTCGACCGCGTGACCGCGGCGATCCTGGGCGGGGGGCGGTAGTGCGCCAGTGTTTATGGGGCTATGTGTCCTATAATGTTTCGTTATATGAAGATCCGCGACCGCATCGTGGAGCTGCGCCGGGTCCCCGCCCGCGCGCTCCACCCCAACCCCCGCAACTGGCGCACGCACCCGAAGGCGCAGCGGGACGCCCTCCAGGGCGTGCTGGCCGAGGTCGGCTACGCCGACGCGCTCATCGCCCGGGAGACCGAGGACGGCTCCCTGGAACTCATCGACGGCCACCTCCGCGCCGAGACCACCCCCGACATGGAAGTCCCGGTCCTCGTCCTCGACGTCACCAAGGAGGAGGCCGAGAAACTGCTCGTTTCTCTCGACCCGCTCGCCGCGCTGGCCGGAAGGGACGACGAGATCCTGCGGAGCCTCCTGGCCGAGATCCAGACCGGCAACGAGGCGCTGGCGTCCCTCTTCGAGAGCCTCGCGCCTCTCGAGCCGAAGGGCGGGCTCACCGACGCGGACGCGGTCCCGGAGCTGCCCGCGGTCGCCACGACGAAGCCCGGCGACCTCTACCGACTCGGGGACCACCGGCTCCTCTGTGGAGACTCGTCCAAGGCCGAGGACGTGGACCGGCTCCTCGACGGCGCACCCGTCCACCTCGTCAACACCGACCCGCCCTACAACGTGAAGGTGGAGCCGAGGTCCAACAACGCCATCGCGCAGGCGGCGCGGGAGGGGAAGGCGCGCGGCAAAAACTCCGACCTCGACCTGGCGCGGCACCCGGAGAAGGCCACGCCCACGGGCCCGATGCGGCCCCGGGACCGCGCCTTGGAGAACGACTGGATCCCCGACGAGGAGTTCGCGGTCCTCTTGAGGAAATGGTTCGGCAATATCGCCCGGGTCCTCGCGCCGGGGCGCAGCTACTACATCTGGGGCGGCTATTCCAACGTCTTCAACTACCCGCCCGCGATCACGGAGTCGGGGCTCTACTTCTCGCAGATCCTGATCTGGGTGAAGGGGCACCCGGTGCTCACGAGGCGCGATTTCATGGGGGACCAGGAGAGCTGCTACTACGGTTGGAAACCCGGGCGCGCCCACTACTTCAACCTCGCGATCCACAACGCGACCGACGTCTGGACCGTCAAGAAGGACCACGGGGCGGCGGTCGTGCACCTGACGCAGAAGCCGGTCGAGCTGGCGGTGCGGGCGATGGAGTATTCGAGCCGCAAGGGCGAGCACGTCCTCGACCTGTTCGGGGGGTCGGGGAGCACGTTGATCGCCGCGGAGCAGGCGGGGCGGAAGGCGTTCCTTCTTGAGATCGACCCCCTCTATTGCGACGTGATCGTGAAGCGGTGGGAGCAGTTTACGGGGAAGAAGGCGGAGCGCAGGACGAGAGACTGAGAATGCGAGAGGTCGATTGGAAGGAGGTCGAGCGTGCGTGGCGCGCGTCCGAGGCGAAGCGTCGGTTCGCATCACGGGCGGCGTTCATCGATGGCATTCGTCGAGTGGTCCAAACGTGGTTCGCCAGGGAGCTGTCGGTGGACGAGTTGAACAGGTCCTACCGTCTTGCCTACCCCGGGCAGATGACCCGACAGGCGGGCCTGCGCCTGGAGTGGGCGACCCTGACCGACAGGACAAGCCTCGTCCAGCACGGCGCGCTAGCCTTCAAGCGCGTGCGGCAGGCTATCCCGGCAGGCTCCTCGACGAAGGAACGTGAGGCGCTCGACGCCATCCGCACGTATGCCGCGCGACTGGAGCGCGGGCGCCGGGCGAGGTGCATCTCGGGGTGGGGCCCGATGTCGTTCACGGGGACTTCTGTCCGGATCAGGTGGCGTAATGCATCTCTCAATGACCTGCCTCGTGGCCGCCGTCTCCCTCCCGGCCCCCTCGATCAACAACCGCCGCATCCGCGCCTGCTTCGCCACCTGGGCCGCAACCAACACCGCCTGGGCGTTCTACGACCTCACCCACGGCCTCCCCACGCAGGGCTGCCTGATGTGCGTCTATGCCGGACTCGCCGTGTGGGGCTGGACTGCCTGGCGCCGCCGCATCGTCCCCGCGCCGCGCGAGGCTCCCGTCTCGAGGACGCCCGCGTGACCGCCCACCGATGGAAGCACCTCAACCACCTTCAGGTGGGCAAGTACGCGGAACACCTCGTCAAGATGGAACTCACGCGCCTGGGCTGCGACGTGTATTCCGCCGAGGTGGACGACAAGGGGATCGACTTCGTCCTCCGGACGTGCACCCGCCGCTATCTCGATGTCCAGGTGAAGGCGCTCCGCGGCCTGGGCTACACCTACCTGAAGAAGCACGGCCAGGAGCTCAGGCCCGATCTGCTCGTCGCGCTCGTGCTCCTGCGCGAGGAGGAGGCGCCGGCCGTCTTCCTCATCCCCTCCACGGAACTGAATCGGCGCGACGCGCTCTTCGGCGGCTCCGACTTCGTCGGGAAGAAAAGCCGGCCCGAATGGGGGATCCGCGTCAGCAAGAAGTCGTTGCCTCTCCTCGAGCCGTTCCGGCTCGACGCGGTCCAGGAGTCGCTCCGATGACGCTCGAGCCCGGCTCCTCGGCGACGGGCGGCCGCCCCACCTCCCTCACCCCCGGGATCCAGGAAAAGGTCCTCCAAGCCCTCGCCGTCGGCAACTACCGCAAACAGGCCGCCGCCTACGCCGGCATCGACGACTCCACTTTGCGCCGCTGGCTCGCCCGGGGCCGGAACCACCACGACGCGCCCTACGCCTCCTTCCGCAAGGCCGCCCTCGAAGCCGAGTCCCGATCCCAGATCGCCTCCCTGGGCGTCATCGCCAAGGCCGCGCGCGACGGGGACTGGAAGGCCGCCGCCTGGCTCCTCGAACGGAGAGTCCCCGAGCAGTACGCGCCCAAGAGCAGACTCTTCGACCCCTACCGCGTCCTGGAGATCCTCGAGGACGAGGGCCTCCTCCACGACCGAGACCGCGCGCTCCAGGCCCTGGCGCAGGCCGAGCCGGGACTGGCCGCCCACCACGACCCCGGACGCGACGACGAGGTCGCGCTCTCCGAGGAGGAGCGCCGCGTGCTTTTCAAGGTCCTGCGCCACGCCGCACAGGAAGCCGCACCCGCGCTCAAGACCGTCGAGGCGACCCCGATCCCCGATGACGAGCCTGCTTGAGCGCGCCCACCAAGCCGCCGCCGCCCTCGCCCGGAGGGACTTCCACGCCTTCGTGGAATACATCGGCCGCGACGAGGAGGGCAATCCCCTCGACCAGCGTCCCCTCGACCGCCTCGTCTGGGGTTTTGTCGAAGCCTGCCACGCCGAAGGCGCCCCCGCCGGCGTCATGGTGCCCATGTCCTTCGGCAAGACCACCCAGTGCTGCTACCGCATCGCCTGGGAAATCGGCAAGGACCCCAACCTCTTGTCGACCATCGTCACCGACTCGTTGGACAACTCGAAAGAGCGCGTCGAGCTCGTCCGCAAGATCCTCGACCGCCCCGAGTACCGCCGCACCTTCCCCCACGTCCGCGTCGTCGCGGGCAAGGACGAACGCCAGCGCTTCACCGTGCAGCGCACAGGGCTCAGCAAGGACCCGACCTGCACCGCCGAGGGCGTCCTGACCGGCACCGGCACGCGCTCCAACTTCCTCGTCCTCGACGACGTCGTCACCCTGAAAAACGCCATCCTCGAGCCCACCAACCGCGCCCGCGTCCTCGAGGCGATCCGCACGACCTGGCTCTCGCGCACCAAGATCGCCGGCAAGAACGCCGCCCGCGTCGTCTGGATCCAGACCGCGTACCACCAGGCGGACGCAGCCTGCCGGCTGCGCGAAGACCCCGACGGCGGGTGGCGCTGGCTGGTCGTCCGCGCCGAGGAACCCTACGAACACCTCGCCTGGGAAACGTGGGAACGCGGCGCGCTTGTCGCGACGGGCACCGCGCCTTGTCCGTACCCCGCCGAAAACGTGAGAGCCCGCGCCCGCCAGATGGGACCGACCGCCGCGGCCCGCGGCCTGGGCAACCGCCCGGTCTCCGGCGAAGAGTGCGTGTTCAAGCCCCAACACTTCCAAGGGCCCGAGCCCTCCCCGCGCGACGCCTACGCCCACGTGACGATGTTTGCCGACCCCGCCGGCGACGCGACGAGGCTCAAGACCGGGGACCCCGACTACTGCGCCGTGGTGGTGCTCGGCTGGCACGCCCAAGACCGCTGCTGGGACGTCCTCGACGCCCAGAGGATGCGCGGCTCGCCGAGCCAGCAGGCGGACTTCCTCGCCACGCGCGCGATCGCGTGGCACGTCCGCGCCTTCTGGCAGGAGGCGGTGAACGACGAGGCGCTCGTCTCCGTCGTCCAGCGCCTCCTGCGGGAGAGAGGGGCCTCGATCGCGGTCCGGCCCGAGAAGCCCACCACGAACAAGGAGCTGCGGATCACGCAGACCCTCGAGCCCGCGCTGGCGGCGGGACTCCTGCGCGTCTGCGGCACGAGGTTTCCTGACCTCCGCGCCGAGGCGCTCGTCTTCCCGGCCGGGTCCCACGACGACCTGATCGACGCGCTGGCCGGCGCGTACGCCAAGGCGCCGCGCCTCGGGACGCCGTGGTGGGGCGCGCCGCGGCGGCGCGTGCGCGACGACGACGCGGACGAGTCGGTCTTGGGGATGGTGCCGCGCGGGAGGGGCCCGATCGACATGGCGGTCGGGCCGTCGCGGATCTGGAACTGAGCGCGGGGCGACGCACTCGGCAGAATGCATCTGTTGCGAGCCGGCTTGAACTGTTGCTATCGGCAACGGGCCAAGGGCACGGACCGCCCTGATCGGCACGCCCAAGGGGGGGGGGTTTTGCGCGCCGCCCATGGGGTGCCCAAAGCGCGCAAAACTGCGTGAAATTCCCCACCCCATCCAGGCCCGGTAGGGCGGCCTAACCGGAGGGCCACGGGGCGCGCCCTTGGGCGGCGGGCGCCGCCCGGGCTCCCCATGGTGCCCGCCGGGGACAGGCGCGCCGTGGGCCGCGACCCGGCCGCCTGGTGGGCCACCGGCGTGGGACGCCGAGCTCGGCAAGCTCTTGGGCGAGGGCTCGACGGGGTGGAGGGCCGCACCGGAACGGGCCGCCCCCGCCTCGTTTCCCGCGAGCAGGACTGCCTTGCACCGGGCGAAGGGTGAGCCCTCATGTGGCCTGCCATGAGAAAGCCCAAGAACAGCGTCCCCAAGGCCCCCGCGCCCGCTCCGGCGGCGTGGGTGCCGCCCCCCCGCAGGACGATCGCCGCGCCCAGGGGCGCGGTCGTCGTGCGCCTCACCCTCCACCTCAACCCCGACGCCTTCCCCGCCGCCCTGGCCGGCGCCGCCGCGGCGCGCGCCCCCGAGATCAGGGAGATCGACTGCGCAACCTTCCGTGACGCGGTGCGGGTCGCCCAGGGCCATCACGACCGCCGGGAGTTCGGGTTTCACCTGTGGGCCGACGTCTACGCCTCCGACGGGTCGGTCTACCACGTAGGGCCGAATGGACGCGCGTGGGAGGGGCTGGCGCGCGAGGGGCGGCTCGGGGCCGCGGAGGTGGTGGGATGACCCTTCGCGACCGGATCGGCCGCCTCGAGGAGATCGCCGACGAACGGGGCGGATCGGCGGGCGAGGCCGAGGTGCGCCTCGCGGTCCAGCCGCGCTGGGCCTTCGAGCCCGGCCTCGAGGGCGTGGCGCTGAGCACCCTCCTCCTCCCGAACGAGGGCGGTTGCCCCGGGTGCGGCGCGTTGCTTGGAAAACCGTGCGAGCGGTGTGGGGACGACGAGGCCACGCCGGCCGTCAACTTCGCCGAGGGACGAGAGGTCGGCTGCGCGCCGCCCGCGATCGGGGAGGCGGCGCGATGAGGCGCCCGCGAAAGGACGGCCCCGCGCGGGTGATCGGCTACGTCCGCGTCTCCACCGAGGAGCAGGCCCAAGACGGCGTCTCGCTCGACGCCCAGCGGCACCGGCTGAAGGCCTACGCCGAGGCCCACGGCCTCGACCTCGTCGGGATCGAGGCGGACGAGGGGATCTCGGCCAAGAGGACCTCGAACCGCCCGGCCCTGCAGAGCGCCGTCGTGCGGCTGCGGAGGAAGGAGGCGGACGGGCTGGCGGTGGTCAAGCTCGACCGGTTGAGCCGCACGACGCGGGACGTGCTGGACCTTGTGGCGACCAGCGAGCGGGAGGGGTGGGCGCTGCACTCCATCGAGGAACGGCTGGACACGGGGTCGCCGCACGGACGATTCGTCGTCACGGTCCTTGCCGCGCTGGCGCAGATGGAGCGCGAGCAGATCGGGGCGCGGACCAAGGCGGCGATGCGGGAGCTGCAGAGGCAGGGGAGGCGGGTCTCCCCCAAGCCGCCGTTTGGGCATCGGTTCCAGGGCGACCGCGTCGTGGAGGACGAGTACGAGCAGGCGGTGCTGCGGAAGATGCTCGCGCTTCGCGACGCCGGGAGGGGGGCGTTCCAGGTGGCGGCCGCGCTGGGTCGCGCGGGGATCCACCACCCGCGGATGGGGACGGCCTTCACCTACGGCCAGGTGAAGTCCATCCTCGCGACGGTGGCGAGGCGCGAGGCCGGTTCGGCGGGGTAGCCGCGAGGCAGCTGTCCCCTCGCGTCGTTCTCACGAGGCGGACGGCTGGCGCTGGGCCGCCGTGGCAGCCGCGTAGCCCTTGCGCAGTACATCGAGCTCGACATGAGTGCCGGTTTCGTCGGCGTAACGCCAGAAGGTCCACCCGTTTGTCGCGGGCCACTTCGCCTCTGAGCGGATGCCGAGCACGGAGGCACGGGCTGCCGAGGCGGCGAGCGATAGCGACGCAAACGTCCTCCCCAAGCACGAGACGCTCCCGTCCTCTTCCACGCGCGCCGCGACGTCGCACCCTTTGTACTGCTTCACGAGATCTGTGGGCGGCTTCAGCAGTCCGGCGCCGATCAGAGTGCGCAGCGTGACGTCTTGCGAGGCGGCTCGATGGATCTTGCCGGGGAGCACACGAATCCCCGAATCCCCGTCTTGACGCCTCCGCTTGCCGCGGATCGCCTTCGGCGGATCTACAACCTCCGGGAAGTCGAGGGCCAGCCTGCACCGCGCAAGGGAATCCCGGATCTCGGCGTCGGTGAGGTTTCTTGTGTGCCTGGCGATCTGCCTCACGACGGCGTTGTCTGCGTCCGCCCGCACCATGCGCTCGATGGCGGTCTTCACCTGTTGGTCGACGAACTGGGCGCGCCAGAGAACCTCGAGGCGGTTCTCCTGGAGGTGGTCCTTCGCGAGGAGGCTCAGCGTCGACGCGAGGAGCGCGGAAGGCGCCGACACGCGGACGCTCCGAAAGAGCTTCTCATCGGCCTTCACATCCGCATGGGTGTTGTAGATCCGGTACTCGTCCCCGTCGGTGAGAACGACCCACTTCACGCCGGCCACGACGGCGTAGCCCATGATCTGGTTGATCCACTTCCGATCGCGGAGGTCGCATCCGAGGGCTTTCGCCTCGACGAGGAGCCGCGGCCTGCGGGTCACGAGGAGGGCGTAGTCGACCGGCCTATCGCGCCGCTCGGCGCGGTATTCGCGATCCACCTCCTCGGGATCCTCGACATCCCAGCCCAGAGCGCGGAGTACGGGCTCGATCAGGGTGCCCTTGGTGTTCTCCTCGTTGAGGGGAGCCCGCCCGCGATAGCGCTGAATCTTGGTCCGAAGGTCGGCGAGAGTCTGCTCGAGTGACGCCATGTCCCTGCCCTCCCAGGATGCTGGATAGCCGATCCGCGACGCCAGGTCCAGGGGGGTTGTCCTCGCCCTCCCCTACACTCGCGGCTGGGCCCCGCCGCGGCCCGATCAGCCGCGGTAAAGGCTTTCTCGTCCCTCAGCCGGGGGCCCCGCTATCGTTCTGGGGGACGAGCGAGGGACGGGGATGGCTCGCAAGAAATCGCGCAGGCCCGAGAGGTCAACGGCAGAGTCCGTGTCCCCTCGCGGTCGATTGCGTTCGCGCACCGACAAGTCCAGCGCGTCCCTCCCTTTCTGCGCGCGGGTCAGGCGTCCTGTCCAGGTCATCTGGGAGGCCGGCGGTCGCAAGGTCAGTGCGAGCCCCCTGATCGCACTCGACGCCGCGGGAGACACCCAGTTGAGCGAGTTCGCCGCGGCGGATGTCTTACACTGGAGTCTCCTGCGGGCGCGACGCAAGACCCCGTGGTACTTCTCGCCCGAGGGATTCACCCCGCTTCAGGGGTTCCCATCGGCCGAGGCACTGATGCGGGCGATCTACCGAGACATCGCTCCGCCGCGACTGCAGGAGGAGCGGTTCCGGCTCGGGCTCGACACGGACTGCATCCCACCTGCCGTGATCGAGCGCTGGTGGACGCGCCGCCTCGCGGGCGAACGTGGCATCGATGTCGCGCGCGAGCTACGAACGGGACGACGGGCACATCGCCTCCTTCTCGCGGCTTTCCCTCGACACCTCAGGCGTCGGCGGCCGTTCGACGCCATGCCACCGAGCGGCGCGGGAACGAGCGCGCGTTCGCCCGATTCCAAAGTCGTTGAGGACACCTGGAACGAACTTCAGAGGGCCGTCCTTCGACTTGTCGAGTTCCGGCGTACGTACTTGGCCGCAGGCTTCGCGCTGTTCGCCGTCCGTTTCGCGGCGCAGACGGAATTCGGCTTGGCGTTTTTCCCCAAGCTGTCTATCGCCCTGGTGAAGAAGGGCGAGGACGCCCGCCGCGACCATGTCAATGCCACGCGGTGGGAACTCTGCTATCGGGTGCTAACCTCATACGATCGCCACGTGGACCAGGGAGTGCCGTACCATCGAATTCGGAAGATCATCATCAAGACCATGGTCAACTTCGAGTTCCTTCGTGACGGCTGGCGAGTCCTGAGCGTAGAGACCGCGCGAAAGTGGCTCGACCGTAACGGCTGGTAGTCGCGGCAAACCGGGACATCAATTCGGTGCGTTTGATGTCCCGCACGCGCGGGCGCGCCTCGCTTAGGCTCACCCGCATGACTCAGGAACTCGCCAGCTGGCTGGACGCCACAAGCGCGGCGCGCCTGCTCGGGGTGGCGCCTGGCACACTGCGAAAGTGGAGCCGCGCGGGTCGCATTCGCGCCTGGCGTACTCGCGGAGGGCGCTTCCTCTACGACCGCCACGATGTGCTTCGGTCTCTGCCCACACCTATTGAACACACGCCCTCTTGCCCGAGGGGGGCCTGAGATGGCCACGACGCCGCCCGCACCTTTGGTCGACCTCGTTGAGGCGCGCCAGTACCTGGAGGCCCTCCACGGTCTCTCCGTGGACGCCGGACTTTGCTTTTCGGTCTGGGAAAAGCAGAAGAAGTCGACCCGCTTCTTCTTTGTCATCGACGAGGCCGTCGCCTACATCGAGCAGCTCGCCGCAGAAGGGCGCGACGTTTACGCGAGCGTCGGCGCCTTCCAGACCCCGCCTCTCGAGGGGCGCGGCACCGCCGCGGACGTTTGCGCGATCCCGGGCGTCTGGCTCGACCTCGACGTCGGCGACCACGGGAACGGCAAGGTCTACCCGCCCACGCGCGCGGACGCGCTCCGGCTGGTCGAGGAGATTGGGATTCGCCCGACGATCGTCGTGGGGTCCGGGCGGGGGTTGCATGTCTACCTGCTCCTCAAGGAGCTGTGGATTCTCGATGGCGAGGCGGAGCGAGAGAAGGCGGCCTCCCTCGCGCGGCGCTTCGTCGCCACAGCTCAGGCGCACGCCCGGCGGCACGGGTGGGTGCTCGATAGCGTTGGAGACCTCGCGCGCGTGCTTCGAGTCCCCGGGACGGTCAACACCACTGCCGGGCTGCCCGTGGTGCTCGAGCTGCTGGACGATTCGGCACGCTGCAACCCGGACGACCTGGAGCCGGTCCTCGTGGCGGACGAGGGTTCCCCGAGGTCGAACGGAACTTCGCCGAGAGCACGCCGCCCGGACGACATCGTGCGCGCGCTCCAGTGCCTCGAAATGCTCGACCCGACGCTCGCCGACGACTATGCGGAGTGGCTCAAGGTCGGCATGATCCTCCATGCCGTCGATCCCGGGCCGACCATGCTCGCGGCCTGGAACGCCTGGAGTAGGAGGAGCGCGAAGTACAACGAGGGCGCCTGCGCGGCGAAGTGGGCGACCTTCGGTGGACACCCGAATCCCGCCGGACTCGGGACCCTGATCCACCTCACCGGCGGGGATCTGTTCGCGCACATCGAACAGGCGATGGGAGATGAGGAGGTGTGTGGGGAGGAGCACGAGATCGAGAGCCGCCGGGCCGAGGTGCTCACCTTTCTCGGCTCGATCTTCGGGCGCAAAGTCGCTTGCTGGATGAAGCTCGAGGGCGAGAATCCCCTCTACACCCTCGTCCTGGCTGACCCCGAGACGGAGGTCAAGATCGGCGACGCCGCGACGGTGCGGTCCATGAAGCGGTTCGCGGATCGCCTGTACCAAGTCGGCGTGCAGCTCGCGGCGACCGTCACGCCGAAGAAGTGGCGAGTCGTGCTCGATGCGCTCCTCCTCGTGGAGACGCTGGTCGCGAACCCGGACGGCAAGAGGTTGTCGCGCGTCCATGGGCAGCTCGACCTCTATCTCGAACGCGCCACCGTTCATCGGGGGGAGAACTGGCACGAGTGCGTCGCTAACAGTGATCCGTGCGTGTACGCGGGGAAGCTGTGCATCCACGCCGGGACCGTGCGCCAGTGGCTCGTCGAGCGCACGGGGGAGAGGATCGAGCGGGGCGAGTTCCACGACGACCTGAGGGCTTTCGGGTTCTGTCCCAAGTCTTTGTCGCACTCGTCGTGGGGAACGTCGCGTAACTATTGGGTCTTGGACGAGGGGACTGCCTGTGTGCGCTTCCCGAAGGTCTTCTCGGAATCTTGGAAGGTATGAGCGTGTGTGGCGCACGTGAAAAAGTGGCAAGAACCCAAGAATCCAAGAATGTCGTTGCCCAGCAAGGACTTACGACGATCGCGTTTTAAGAATGTCCAAGAATCGCAAGAATCCGCGCCTCGAACGGTCGCGCGAGGAGGCCTGAGATGCCGTTCGGCTACTCGGGCGTCTACGTAATCCACGGCCGTCCTGGAACCGGGAAGACGACCCGGATCGCCAGGACCGTGCGGCGTATCCTCGCAAGCGCCGGCCGTGTGCCGGACAAGGGCTGGTCTCCGGTCGTCGTGGTGTCGTTGACCAAGGCCGCGGCCGAGGAGGCGGCCGGGCGCCAAACCGGCCTCCCCAAGGGGGCGATCTCAACTCTGCACAGCGTTGGCTACCGCTCGCTTCAGCGCGCAGAGACCGTGGGCATCCGGCACATCGCCGCGTGGAACGCCCGCTACCCAGCCTACGCCATCAGCCCGCAGCAGTTCCTGCGCACCGACCGCCGCGACAAGGACTACGACCTCGACTTGTCGGACGTCTGTGACGAATTGCCCGGCGACGAGGTCTTCCGCGAGTACGACCTCCTCCGTCATCGCATGGTTCCGCGTAAGGGGTGGCCGGCACGCGTGCTCGAGTTCGCCCGCCGCTGGGATGAGTGGAAGCGTGCCCGCGGCATCGTCGACTACACGGACATGATTGAGTTCGGGGACGCGCACCCCATGGACCCGGGCGTCATCATCGCCGACGAGGCGCAGGACCTGTCCGGGCTTGAGCGGAACTACCTCGAGCGGCTCCGGGAGGCACACGACGCGGCGCTGATTCTCGTCGGGGACAACCAGCAGGCGATCTACACCTGGCGCGGGGCCGATCCGAAACTCCTCCACGACGCCGGGATTCCCGCGGACCATGTGGATCGTCTGACGCAGTCATACCGGCTGCCTGCCGCCGTCCTGCGAAAGGCGACGGCGTGGATCGCACAACTTCCCGGGTACCAGCCGGCGCCCTTCTTTCCGCGGCGCGAGAGCCCCGACGACCCCGACTCGCCGTTCGTGGAGGGCGCGGTCCGGCGCTGCGACGCCACCTGGAAGTGGCCCGAGGAGGCTGTCGACATTGCCGACGGACTTGCGCGCGAGGGCAAACACGTCCTGCTCGTGACGGCGACCAACCGCATGACGCAGCCGATGTGCGCGGTGCTCCGCGAACGGGCCATTCCGTACGACAACCCGTGGCGCCGGAAGGAGTCGCTGTGGAATCCCCTTCGATCCCGCGCGGCCGATGGTGCGCGGGCGCTCCTGTTCCCGACCGGCGCACCATGGACGCACGGGGAGGTCGCCGCGTGGACGTCGCCGTTTCGAGAAGGAGGGCCCTTGAGGCCCGGCGCCAAGGAGGAGATACGTCTCCTCTCGATTCGCAGGAATTCGAGAAGGCTCCCGGTGCCGCAGAGGTCGCTAAAACGCTGGTTCGACCCCGCTGTCTTGGAGCCCCTTCTGGAGCTGATCGGACGACGGCGCCGGGATGGTGGGCTTGCCGGGGAGATCCTCGCCGCGTGGTTGGCCCTTATGCCCGCCGCCAAGAGACGGGGTCGCGACTACTTGATCCGCGTCGTCGCAGTGCGCGGCGCGGATGCGTTGATCGAAGCGCCGAGGGTTCACCCCTCGACAATCCATGCCTGCAAGGGCGGTGAGGGGGACCATGTGTTCCTCTACCCGGACTTGTCGCGGTCCGCGATGCACGCATGGCTCGACGGGGGGGAGGGCCGCGACTCCATTGTGCGCACCTTCTACGTCGGCATCACGCGCGCCCGAGAGACCCTCTACCTCTGCGAGCCCGCGGGGAGAAGGTTCGTGGAGCTTTGAGGGGGTGCGGCGACCGCGTAGACCGCGTGCCGCTCCCCCCCGGCGCCCTCCTCACGTCCTCCGAGGTGATTGCGCTGCTCCGCATCAGCCGGAGCCTGTTCTTCGCGCTCGTCGCCGACGGCGAGATCGAGGTCCTCCGCCTCGGGCGGCGCGGCAGCCGGAGGAAGCGGGTGCTCGTCCCGCGCGAGTCGCTCGACCGCTACCTGGCGCAGCTCCGGGCGGCCGGCGCGCCCCGGGCGGCCACGGTCGACCCCGACGCCATCCTGGCCCGGATCCGCTCGGGAGGTAGCCGTGGCTCACCCTGACCCCTTTGCGCAGCAGGAATTAGGTGGATGTCCCCGCACGTCCCGCCCTCATGGCGCCCATGCCTAGAACCCCCCCGTCCCCCACTCCCTCGGCGACGGCGGCCCGTGGGCGGCGCAGGCGCGCCTGGGGCCGCGTCTACCCGAGGCCCGGCGCCGGGCCAGGCAACTGGCTGGTCCAGTTCCCCGACCCCTCCGGGGCGCGGGCCCGCTCCGGCCGCACGCGCTACGTGACCAGAAGCGTCGGTTCCCGCGCCGAGGGCGAAGCCCTCCTGCGCGAGTGCCGCAAGGCCGCGCTCCTGGGGACGCTCGCCTCCCCCACCGCGCCCCCCGAGACGACCACGATGACCGTGCTCGAAGCCGTGGACGCGCACCGCGAGGGCCTCCGCGCCCTCGGCGGCTCCGAGAAGACGATCGGCGTCTACGGCTCCTGCCGCCGCGCCCTCGCGTCCTCCGGCCTCGCGGCGCGGCGGGTCATCGACGTGACCGCCGCCGACATCGAGAGCTACCTCCGGTGGCGGGCCTCCCACGTCTGGAAGACCGTACAGAAGGAAGGCGCGGAGTTCGTCTCCGTGCCCGTGAAGGGCGGCAAGGCCTCACCCTCGACCCTGGCCCGGGAGCGCGGGCTCCTCCGGGTCGCCTTCGCGCGGCTTTGCCGCCTCGGCCTCCTGGAGACCAACGTCGTCGCCAAGGTCCCGAAACCCCGGCCGAGGCAGCAGGCCCGGGCGATCCTCTCGAAGGCGGAGGTCATGCGGCTCCTCGACGCCTGCACCCCGGAGCTTCGCCCGATCGTCCTCACGGCCCTCTTCACCGGGATGCGGAAGGGCGAACTCCTGAACCTGCGCTGGGGCGACCTCAACTTCGCCGACGGGCGCGTGGCGCTCTTCCGGCCGAAGACGGGGACGTTTGCGAGGATCCCGCTCCACCCGCAGCTCGCGGAGTCCCTGGCTGCGATCAAGGGGGAAGGGGGCGGGGTCCGGGACGACGACCGGGTCTTCCGGAGCCGGCTCGGGCGGCCCTACAAGGACTTCCGGACCGGGTGGGTGGCGGCGCTCGGGCGCGCGGGCCTGGCGGGCCGGCCGGGCCTGGTCCCCCACGCGCTGCGGCACACCTTCGCCTGCCACTTCCTCGAGGGCGGCGCCGCGGTGACGGACCTCCAGGCGATCCTGGGCCACGCCTCGCTTTCGACGACGCAGATCTACGCGCGGATGGTGGACGGACGGATGAAGGCGAGCGTCGAGGCGATGAGCTACGGCGTGAGCGATTCCCCGGCGTAGCGATCTGCCCTCACCCGCGAGCCTCCCCCGAGCCGCTCGCCGGGCGTAGCGCCATGTTGGACGCCCACTTCACGCTGTTGCCCATTCCGCAGATAGCAACGCCGCCTGCTCCAGCACCGTCTGCGTCGCCTTCTCCTGCTTGTCGGGCGGATACCCATGCTTGCGCAGGATGCGCTTCACCAGGACGCGGAGCTTCGCCCGCACGTTCTCTCGCACCGTCCAGTCGATGGTCACGTTGTTCCGTACGGTCGCGACCAGTTCGCGGGCGATGCCGCGCAGGGTCTTGTCGCCGAGCACCTTCACCGCGCTGTCGTTCGTCTCGAGTGCGTCGTAGAAGGCGAGCTCGTCCTCGCTCAGCCCGAGCTGCTCGCCGCGCGCATCGGCCTCGCGCATCTCCTTCGCGAGCCGAATCAGCTCTTCGATCACCTGGGCCGCCTCGATGGCGCGGTTCTGGTACTTCCGGATGGTCTGCTCCAGCATCTCGGCGAAGGAGCGTGCCTGCACGACGTTCTTGCGCCGGCGCGTCTTGAGCTCGCCCTTCAGCAGTTTCTGCAGCAGCTCCACCGCGAGGTTGCGTTGGGGCATGCCCCGCACCTCGGCCAGGAACTCGTCCGACAGGATCGAGATGTCCGGCTTCTCGAGCCCGGCCGCGGCGAAGATGTCCATGACGCCTACCGGGGCCACGGCGCGCGAGATGATCTGGCGGACGGCGTGGTCCAGATCCTCTTCCGGGCGGGCGTCGGCCGGCGCGCGCTTGGCGAGCACCGCCTGCACGGCCTGGAAGAAGGCCACGTCGTCGCGGATGCGGAGCGCCTCTTCATGCGGCACCGCGAGCGCGAAGGACTGCGACAGCTCGCGGACGGCGTGAATGCACCGGTCCTTGCCGTTCTCCTGGGCGAGGATGTGCTCCTGGGCCGGCGGCAAGAGGCTCAACCGCTCCTGCGGCGTCCCGGTCGTCCACTT
>Ga0187893_10009016_pt1 | contig 15509 bp, 14 predicted proteins | sample MA1701074metaG_FD_139574 | JGI IMG/M metagenome (GOLD analysis project Ga0187893, IMG submission 139574) | White microbial mat communities from a basaltic lava cave in the Kipuka Kanohina Cave System on the Island of Hawaii, USA - MA170107-4 metaG ... | reverse complement strand
GCGGCATGACATCCATTGTCGGGTTGATGCGGAGCGGGTTGGTGAATCCGCAAAATATCGAGAGCGAAGCGCAGGCACTGTTCCAAAACGTAGACCAATCCGAATCGACCGCCATCACGCTCAAAACAGATCAATCAGGCGCCGAAGCCGTTGATTTTGACCTGCTCGCCTACTTCGCCCCTGGCATGGCGTTGATGTTCCTCATGTACACCGTCTCCTACGGCGGACGATCCATTCTTGCCGAACGCGCGGGAGGCACATTGCCGCGGCTCATAATCTCTCCCACTCAAACCGTACAGGTCTTGGGCGGCAAGGTACTCGGAATCTTCTTCATGGGCGTTGCGCAGGTCGGCATTCTGATCTTTGCATCCACCGTTTTCTTTCAAGTGCAATGGGGCGATGCGCTTGGCGTGACGGTGTTGATTCTTGCGGCAGTCTTCGGCGCATCAGGCTGGGGGATGCTCATCACCGCATTGGCACGCACACCCGCACAAGTCGGTAGCACAGGCTCTGCCATCATGCTCATCTTTGGCATCCTCGGCGGCAGTTTCATCAGCCTTGAAAATTTCCCGCCGTTGATGCAGACCATCAGCAAGATCACCCCCAACGCCTGGGGCTTGGACGGTTTCACCACGTTGGCATTGGGTGGCACATTGAATAATTTAACAGAACCCATTTCCGCATTACTGATTATGGGTGCTTTGCTATTTGGGATTGCCATTGTGGTTTTTAATCGCAATGGATTGGTGCAGAAGTAAAGAGTCCCCTCTCCCGTTTGGAGAGGGTTAGGGTGAGGGCTTGCGCAATTCTCCCTCACCCTGTCCTTCGGACATCCCTCTCCCGCGGGGAGAGGGAGAAAGTGGAATTATGAAAAAAATCTTCGCCATTGCATGCAAGGACGCCATCATTCGATTTGCAAGTTCATCGGAGTTGTTGTTCTTCATCATTTTGCCCGTTGTCTTCACCTTCCTCCTTGCAGGCGGAACACCATCAGGGGACGACGATAATCGGATTCGGTTGCTCGTTGTAGATGAAGCGCAAACGACGATCTCGGAACAGATACTTGGAGAATTGGAGAATTCGACCGCTGTCCGCACAGAGGTGCTATCTCGTGACGAAGCGCAGAGTCAATTCGATGAGCGACGTGCTTCGGCGGTGTTCATCATCCCAGCGGGAATTGACATCTCATCTCTTCAAGATGGCTCCGCCAAAGTGGAGATGCTACAGCAACCCAACAACATCAACGCTGACATCGCCGAGCGTGCGGTACAAACAGCCATTCGTCGAGTAAGCAGTGCCATCTCTGCCGCAAAGAACGCGGTCAAGGCACGGGAAGCGAAACAACCTTTTGCAGATGAAACTGAGAAGCAAGCCTACTTCGAAAATTCGCTTGCATTGGCACAGTCCATTCAAGAGGATGCGCCTGAACGAGTCACAGTCGTGGAAGGATTGACCGAAGACGACATTGGATATGATCCACGAGCGAACTCGTCCGCTGGACAGTTGATCACATGGGTGTTCATTCCGTTGTTTGGGATTTCCGCTTTGTTCGCTTACGAACGTCAGCAAGGGACGTTGCGTCGCCTGCTCACCACGCCTTCATCTAAAGCGACGTTCCTGCTGGGAACGATCACGGGTCAGGTTGCGATGGCGTTGGTGCAGATGTTATTGCTGGTCGGGTTTGGAATCTTGGTGATGAAACTCAGTTGGGGACGCGAACCCTTGGCGTTGTTCGTCATCCTGTTTACGGCCGCGCTTGCGGCGGCGGCATTCGGCACCACAATGGGCACGTTCATCAAGACCGAAGGTCAAGCCAGCGGATTGAGCATCATGTTCGGCATGGTCATGGCGCTGATGGGCGGATGCTGGTATCCTTTGGAGTTGTTTCCGCCTGCGATACAGTCCGCTGTACGAATCCTCCCCACCACCTGGGCGATGGAAGGCATGTTAGACCTGGGTTTGCGCGGCGGAGGTGTGATGGATATCCTGCCCGAAGCGGGAGTTTTGCTTGGGTTTGCGGCTATCTTTTTCACAGTGGGCGTGTTGAGATTTCGCTACGAGTGAAGAAACAATCGTTGATCGGATCAAGAAAAAGTCCCGCGTGAGGCGGGACTTTTCATTGCACAGGCCGCAAGACCGGTTGAGGATTATCTCTCTGGGAGAAAAATCCGGCAGGGAGTTCGATTGGTATGAGCGGTTTCCCTGTTTCGATATCAGCTAATGGCACATAATACAACGTCACTTGGCTGCCGTCATATCGCTGGAAGGCGAAGAGGATGAATTTTCCGTCCGGGCTGAAGCGCGCGTCGCGGTAACAGCACACGCCGTCAACCGGATTGATGATCTCCTCCTGATATGTTTCACTATCGTAGAGATAGAGGTCGCCGAACCCGTCATTGCGCACATCATCGTTCAAGAGAAACAGATTGGCGCCGTTCCAATCGAAACTGGTGATGCGCTTAGTGCTTTCCTTGTTCGTGAAGGCGAAGTTCAAGCCGGGAAATTTATCAATGCGCGTGAGTCCGATGTTGGCGCAATTTGCGACATCCACGCTCAGCAAGATCACCTGATCGGAATTGATCAGTTCGGTATCCACAATGCGTGCGGCGAGACGTTTCACATCGCTCGACCAGAGGATTTCCCTGAATGGGAAGGATGAGTAGAAACAGTTATCCCGGCGTGCCGTGAGGTTAAAGCGGGTGTCCATTTCCTTCAACGCTTCTAGATCAAAGGGAAAGATATTCAGCGTGCGCTGGACGCTGATCGCGACGTGACCACCATCCGGTGAAACACGAAATCCCTCCAACGTCTCGTTGACGTTGAAGCAGACCAATTGCTCCACTCGTTTGGTATCGCCATAAACCATGAACGCACAATTACGCGACACAAAAACGAGTCGGTTGCCGGGTATCCAATGGAGGTTTGATTTAGCGGAATTGTCGGTGCGTACTTGAATGAGGTTACTACCATCAATGTTCATGAAGTAAAGTTCGTTGCCGGAAACGAAGGCGATTTGATCCGCGCCGCCGGGGATGGGAGGAACGGTCGGCGTAACCGGGGGGGTGGGAGTAAGAGTGGGTGTTGGTGTAGTAGTCGGCGGAACGACAGCAGAGGTGGCAACCAGAATCCCCGTCGGGGTTGAGGCGGGAGCAAGGAAGGGAATCTGTCCGCGCGTGGCGAGTATCCCGAAGAAGACGATCAATAGCAACGCGCCTGCGCCAACCCAGATATTCCTTCGAGAAACCTTCTGCCGATCGCTCAAACTTGCCGAGGCAGGAATCGGACGCTCATCGCCGAAAGCTGCGTGGTTCAGCGCCCGCGCCAAATCCAGCGCGGTCGCATAACGCTGGTCTTTTTCTTTTGCCAACGCGGTTCTTATGATGGTGCCAACTTCCGGTGGGAGGTCGGGTCTGGTTTTCAAAATATCTGGAACAGGGTCGTTAACGTGCTGAAGAGCAATGCCGATCACCGTGCCGCCGTCGTAGGGACGTTCGCCGGTCAACATTTCAAACAGGATCGCGCCGAGACCATAAATATCGGCGCGATGGTCCACCGTTTCGCCGCGCGCTTGTTCGGGACTGATGTAGGCCGGCGTGCCGATGACTTCCTCGCCGGTGGCAGAGACAGCCGACTCGGTAAGTTTCGCCACGCCAAAATCAGAAAGGTAGGGGTTACCGCTCCCGTCGAACAACACGTTATCCGGTTTGATATCGCGGTGGATGATCTTGCGCGCATGCGCATGGTCGAGCGCCGCTGCGAGCCGTTCGATGATCAATGCGGCATCTTGAAGCGAGAATTTCCCTTTTTTGATCATGTCCGTCAGCGAACCGCCGGACATGAACCGCATCACGAAAAAGGGCTGGCTTTCGTCCTCCCCCACATCATAGACCGGCACGATCGCCGGATGTTCGAGTGAGGCGATCAATTTCAATTCGCGTTTAAAACGCGAGCGCGTGAGCAGATTGTGCATCATCTCGCGCGGCAGTACTTTGATCGCCACCTCGCGATTAAAACTCGGGTCGTGAGCGCGATAGACCGTCGCCATCCCACCCCGCCCGAGTTCCGATTTGATCTTATACCTGCCGACCTTGTCGGGAGACATGCGTCTGAGTATATCAAAATGGCGGGTGTGTCAAAAAGTGCAAAAACCTGTTAAAAAGGAAAGCGCCGCGCGAAGCGGCGCTTTGGCTAGTACTCTTTCAAGTTACGGATCCTGAATTTCAGCCGCCCTCAAGGTATTGCGCATGAGCATGGCAATGGTCATGGGTCCAACCCCACCCGGAACCGGGGTGATAAAGCCCGCCACCTCCTTCGCTTCGTCAAAATTGACGTCACCCACCAGCCGATAGCCACTCTTCTTCGTCGCGTCTGGCTTGGAGTTGATTCCGACATCAATGACCGCCGCGCCGGGTTTGATCCAATCGCCGCGTACAAATTCTGTCTTGCCAATCGCGGCGATCAAAATGTCTGCACTGCGTATCACATCGGGCAAATCCTTTGTGCGGGAGTGACAGACCGTAACAGTAGCGTTCTTGCCAATGAGCAACAACGCGGCGGGCATGCCCACAATATTCGAACGACCCAGCACCACCGCGTTCGCACCTTCGATTTTCACACCGGACTTTTCGAGCAGATAGATACACCCATACGGTGTGCAAGGCACGAACAACGGTTCGCGCCCCTTTTGCGCCAGCCGACCGATGTTGATCGGCGAAAATCCGTCCACATCTTTTTCGATGCTGATGAGCTGCAGAACGCGTTCCTCATCCAAGTGGGAGGGAAGCGGCAATTGAACCAAGATTCCATGTACTGATCTGTCATCGATCAGTGATTTGATAACTCTTTCCAGTTCCTCCTGCGAGATATCGCCGGGCAGATTCTGACTCAGTGAGTCCATCCCCACCTCGGCGCAGGCTTTTTGTTTCGAGGCGACGTAGGTGGCAGAATCAATGCGGTCTCCGACCAGCACAGTCGCAAGCCCAGGTTTGTTCTTCCCGGCGGCGACTCTCCTCGCGGCATTCGCCGCAACCTCTTCACGCACTTGTGCGGCGATCATCTTTCCGTCAATGAGTTGTGCGGTCATAGAAAACTCCTGCTTCGGTTTTGACTTCATTGTACATCCCTGCCCTGTGTAGCTACAGTGACACCTATCCCCTTCGGGAGATGACGCCTCGCAAAACTTCGCCATCACAATCGTTCAATTGAACTTCATCGATTTCATTCCAGCGCGGTGTATCAGCGAATGCCTGGACGCGTAGATAATTCCCAGTCAGCCCCTCCATTTGCCAGCCGCGCTCGCCCATCGCAGACGTGGATTCCCACAGCACAGGTAATTCGCGTCCATTGAATTTCTCGCGATAGGATTTCCCGGATTCCTCAAACACCTCGCGCAGGATGCGATTCCGTTTCTTGCGGACTTCGTGCTGAATCTGTCCTTTCATCCGCGCCGCGCCCGTGCCCGGACGCGGCGAATACGTGAACACATGTCCGCCAGCGGGATCCATCTCGCGGACAAAATCAACGGTCTCGGCAAATTCTTCCTCCGTCTCACCGGGGAAGCCCGCGATGACATCTGTGGTGATCGCAACGTCGGGAATGATCTCGCGCGCCGCATAAACCAACGCGCGGAACGAGGCGGTTGTAGTGTTGCGCCGCATCCGCTTGAGGGTGGCATCACTACCCGATTGGAGAGGCAGGTGTAGGTGCGGCATGAGACGTTTGTCCTGCCACAATGAAAAGAAGCCTGCATCTAAATCCCACGGCTCGAGCGAAGAGAGCCGCAGGCGGGGAACATCCGTTTCGCGAAGAATGGCTTGGATGAGGTCTTTCAATTGCAGATCGAAATCATAGCCCCACGAACCAAGATGCACACCGGTCAAAACGATTTCCTTCGCGCCACCCGCCAGAGAGTATTGCACATCGTCAATCACCTCATTGACACTTCGACTTCGCGCTTCGCCTCGCGCAACAGTGGTGATGCAGAATGTGCATTGATTGTTGCACCCGTCCTGCACTTTGATGAAAGCGCGCGTGCGGCGATGAAGGCCGGGCAGAGGAGTGCGAGTTAGAAGCTCGAGATCGAACGACTCTTGTGGAATTTCGAGCACCTCGGAAACGAGTTGATCTTTACGGTCATTGGCAATGACGCGCGTAACACTGGGTAACTCGAGCGCGCGTTCGGGCTGCAGGGTCGTCCAACAGCCTGTTGCTACGATTTCATTCACGCCCGCGCGTGAGATCTGGCGAATCTTGCTTCGCGAAACAGAGACCGCATCATTCGTCACTGCGCAGGTGTTGACGATCGCCATCTCGGCGAGTTCTGCCGCGGCAACGATCTCATGCCCTGCGGTGCGAAATCCGCGCGCTATGTGTTCGATCTCGCTCTGGTTGAGGCGACAGCCAATGGTATCGAGATAGATCTTCATGGCTGCATAACCACGAAATGCTCGAACAATACATCCACTCCCGGTTGGGTGAATGAGCCTGCCACCAAGCCGACATCTCCGGTCGTCAGGTCTGAGTCCTTTGCGCCGACAACAAGGTTGTAGTTGATGTAGAACACAAGGGAATCACCGATGCAATCGGCGCGTAGATGATTTACTGAATCCGACTGGATCATTTCAGAGGCTTGCATTTCGCTCTGACCCAAAAGGATGGTCTGCCCGCCGATAAACTTGCCGATCGTATAGAAACCATCATTTGAAATAATGAAGAAGTAATGATCACCATTCTGATAGCGGCACATCAAGCCGGCGCGATTCTCGTCCGGACCGTTCAATTTGGTTACATCCGCTTCGATGCGTACGTCGCGCAGATCCACTTCGGGTGTAGACCAAAAATTCATCTGCGATTGACGGATCAACATGCGATAGCCGCCGCTGTCATAGTCCATGATGCCGACATCGTTGGCAAGGCGATCCCAGCCGCTGGTATTGTCCGCAAATTCATCTTGAAGCAGCACCGTACCGGATGGCGGTGGCGGCGTAGCGACAGCCGGCGCAGGAGAGCAAGAGACGAGAAGAATCAACATTGAAGCGTGAGCGATGATCGATTTCACAAATCGGATTTTATCATGGTGGGCTACGGGAAATACTGCTTCAACATCTCTTCCGCTTGCGCGTTCCCAAGGTCGCGTGCGTGGATGAAATTCTCGAACGCGCGCGGGCGGTCGCCGGTTTGCAGGTACACCATCCCCAGATGCAAATAGGTTGAAGCATTTTGGGAATCCAAATCCAACGCGCGCAGCAAATGCCTTTCCGCAGCAGGATAGTCGCCCCCCAGATACCACAGCCAGCCTAACAGATCCTCCGAGCGCGAATCAACGGGCGCGAGCACTACCGCGCGTTGCGCGGCTGGAATGCCGATATCGTTCACATAAATACCCTGCCGCCCGCAGAATTCCGCAAGCGCACGCAAATACACTGGGTCGTCCGGCGCAAGGGTCACCGCATATTGAAACGACCCGAGCGCGCGGGCAAGATCACCGGTCAATGCATAGGCATCACCCAAAGAGACGAAACGCGCAGGGTTCTTCGGTTCGAGCGAAGCGGCAAATTGAAATTCGGTCAACGCATCGCGATGATTCCCAATCCGTTGGAAGTGCGAACCGCGAAGACCGCGCACCACGGACGAATTCGGATTCAACTCGAGAGCGCGATTCAGTTCTTCGATGCCCTCTTTCCCTGTGCGCTGATTCGCCTCACCCAGCCAAGCCCACGCCTCGGCGTTCGAGTCATCCGCACCGACAGCTGATTCGAACGCGGCGCGCGCCAACTCCCACTCCTCCACCGAGCCGAGACCCGCGCCGATGATGACAAATTTCTGCGAGGATGTGTCGGCAAGAGATGCAAGGCTCAACGCCGTACGAAGCGCCTGCACAGCCGGGTCGAATTGAACGTCCAGTTGCGAGGCGGTGATCAGTTCCGATGCGGCGCGATCAGGTTCTGTGAGAGTCAATAAAAGACCCAATTGATAATGAGCAGATGCGTCATCAGGCTGGCTTTCGACATACGCTTGCAGATGTTCTACGGCGCCAGCGTAATCGTCTTGCTCACGAGCCACTTGAGCGAGGCGTGAATAAACCTTCGGTGAAAACTTTTCCTGCTCCAAAGCCTGATTCCATATCTCAACTGCGCGGTTTTGTTCCTTATCCAAGTAATTGACGTCGCCCCATGCCGCCCACCCTTCAGGCGAGAGTGAGTTTCGAGTGAGTGCAATTTGATACATCTCATCGGCGAGCGCATATTCGCCGGCGTTGAAATAGGCGTGCCCAGCCAGTTCATATAGATCCGCCCGCCACGGGTGGCTTTGCGCGGCGCGCAAATAATGTTCTGCTATTTCGTCGTAAGACTCCGCCGCCTCCGCCTGCCTCAATTCGGAATATCCGCGCAGAATCACCAGCATGGTGAGTAATAAAAGAATCAACAGAAGAGTAGAGATAATCCGCAAAACACCGCGTCGCATGGATTCAATTATAGCCGTACGCCCAAACGCAGAAACCCATGCTCTTGCTACCAACCGCGCACGACAGAAACTGTCAACTGGAATATAATCACAGGCGATATGGACGCCACTTTGAACCAAATATTCAACGTCCTGACAGAGCCCGCGGGGAGCCTGATCTATCATCTCATTCTGGTGTTTTCCATCGCGGGCGCGTTCCAAGCCGCGGTCTTTCACTGGCGCACCAGCGAATTTCCACAGACCCGGCGGATGATGTTCGGGCTGGGGTCTTTGCTTCTGGCGCAGATTGCGCTCTTTGTGATGGGAGGAATTGGAAGCCAGGGATTGATCAACTTGCCGGTCATCCTCCCGCCGTTCGACCGCGCGCTCACCCTCTTTTCCCTTTTATGGATGCTCTGGCTGTGGAACTTCCCGGAGCCCAGCCGCGCCGCGGACGCCGCCACCGGACTCTTGAGCCTGCTCATCGCGGCCGGTTTGTCCCTCTCCCTCGTGGCGTATGCGCAGGACTTCAGCCGCCCTCCGTATAACACCACCATCTACGATGGCCTCTGGCAGTTGGCAAGTATCGCGGTTGCAGTTTTTAGCGTATTCCTGCTCGGCTTACGCCGCCCAAACGGATGGGGGTATGGTCTGGCAGTGTTTTTGCTGGCCTTCTTCGGACATCTTCTTCATATGATCGTAGGTCGCTTCGACGGGAATTTCCCCGGCGCGGTGCGACTGGCATATCTCGCGGCATTCCCGATCTTGATGACGTTGCCCCAGCGCTTCCCCGCGCCCGCGATTGGTCCAACTTCCATCAAACCACATGCGCCCGGCGAGGAACGCCGACGCTATAGCACAGACCCCAAGACTTTCCATGCGCTCCTCGGGATGGCAGGCGAAACCAGCGCGGACAGGTTGAGCCAGGCAATCACGCGCGCCATAGCACAAACGATGCTCGCCGATCTATGCTTCCTGATCTACCTCACCGACAACAAAAACCAGATTCAAATCGCAAGTGGGTACGATTTGATTCGAGAGGAAGTGCTGGAAGGCGGCAGTTTGAACAAGAGCATGATACCCATGCTCACCAACTCCTTACAGCGCGGACGACCTCTGCGATTACCCTCGAGCAGTACATCCGCTGACATCAAAGGGTTGAGCGACCTGCTCGGGTTGACCAGCCCCGGTCACATTTTGTGCGTCCCCATCGTCACGCCGGAAAAAGACTCATTGGGCGGCGTGTTGTTGCTCTCACCCTATTCGAATCGCTTGTGGAGCGCGGAAGATCAGGCATTCCTGAACAATATCGCTGTTTCGCTGGTGCCGATCATCCAGCGCGGGCAAAAGATGACCTCGCTTGAACAAAAGGGCGAGCAGACGCGCCAAGCCCTTGAGGTGGCGCAAGCGCGTATCCTCGAACTGGAACGCATGAATCACGACCTGCTCAAACAGATGGACGCAGTCCGAGTCGACGCGCAGGAGGGCTTGTCGCAGGCGGAAAGCCTCGCAGAGATGACACGCATGCAGGAAGAGGCGCAAAAAGCCATCGAACGACTCAAGAAGGAAAACGAGACGTTACGCGCCGGGAAGGGCAAAGCGACCTTCGGGCAGATGGAGGGCGAACTGCGCATGACGCTGGAGGAAGTTGCGCGCTTGCAAAACCAACTCGCCGAAGCAAACACGCGCATGATGGAACTGGAGAAGGGGACATTCTCGGTTCGCTCCTTGGAACAGGCGGAGGTCATCGCTTCGATTTCGCAGGAATTGCGCCAGCCAATGTCATCCATCGTCGGGTACACCGACCTTCTGTTAGGCGAATCGGTGGGAATCCTCGGAGCACTGCAACGGAAATTCGTTGAGCGCATCAAAGCCTCCACCGAACGAATTGGCAACCTCGTGGAAGACCTGATTCAAGTTACGACGCTCGAAACCGGGTTGAACGAACTCAAACCCGAGCCCGTGGATCTGAATTTGATCATTGACAACGCCATGTCGTACACGAGCAGTCAGGTGCGCGAGAAAAATATTTCGCTTCACCTCGACCTGCCAAAGAACATGGCGTCCATCCAAGCCGACCGCGAAGCCCTGCAACAGATTTTGATCCACCTCCTGCAAAACGCGGGAGCGGCCTCCCCGGTGGAAGGAACTGTGCATTTACGCGTCCAGACACGTTCCGAACAGGGCAACGAATACGTGCTGATTCAAGTCACCGATTCGGGCGGAGGCATCCCCGCGGAGGACATGGGGCGCGTCTTCACCCGCCTCTATCGCGCGGACAATGTCTTGATCCAGGGCGTGGGCGATACCGGCGTTGGGCTTTCGATCGCGAAGACGTTGACCGAAGCGCAGAAGGGTCGCATCTGGGTCGAGACCGAAACAGGAGTCGGTTCCACGTTCAGCGTCCTGTTGCCCATCGCGAGAAATGTGCCCGCGCGAGCCGCGGAGATTTAGTCATGCAAGCCCTGCGACAAATTGGGGGCGGACTGATTATCGCCATCGTCTCCGTCATTTTGGTCATCGGGGGAATCTCACTGGCAATCGCCGAATCCTCCTCGCCGCCCCTCGATGGTCCGGGGGCTATCGCCTCGCCGACGTTGCAACCGGTCTTTCTTCTCACGTCCACATTTGCCCCCGTTTCCACACCGAGTGTAACAGTCTCCCAGACTGCCACTTCGACACTTGCCATCGCACCAACGACTACACAGCAAATCGCTTGTACGCCGCCAAACGGATGGTTGCAAGTGGTGGTCGGCGCGAATGAAACCATCTACACTCTTGCACAGAGATATCAAACCACGGAGGATGCGCTAAAGAGCGCCAACTGTCTTCCATCGTATGAGATACAGGCTGGCGCTTTGTTATACGTTCCTCCCATTGTCGCAACCGCACCGCCTATCGTGTGCGGTCCGCCCTCCACGTGGATCAGGGGATACATGGTGCAAGCGGGCGATAATCTCTTCCGCATCTCGCTTTTATATCGGACCACTGTACCGCTATTGCAATCGGCAAATTGTATGGGCTCATCCAATTTGATCTATGCCGGGCAGATGCTGTACGTTCCCAACGTGGCTACCAGCACTCCCGTGCCCGGCTCCACGCTGGTCTTTCCATCCTCAACGGCTACGCCATCCTCCACGCCGCCCACCTTTATTGTGACGTCGTCAGCCACCTTCACACCGACGCAGGCATTCATCGTAACCGCTTCGCCGAGCGTGACCATGCCGCCTCCGCCAACCGCGACGAAGACGTCTGCTCCCGCGAACACACCTACTCCATCCATCACCGCATTTCCCAACCCATGAAAAACGGATTGCCGCTGGTCATCACCGCGAGTCTTGTGCTTGGCGGGTGCAACGTCCCCGCGTCACCTGTACAGCAACCTGCCCTTTCCTACGCGCTGGTGACCATCGCACCGAACGCATCGCGGACGCCAACCCCGTTTCAACCCATCGCATGGACTCAAACATCCTCGATTCCTCCGCAGTTTGTAGTTGATCCATCCACGCCGACCGAAACACCCCCTCCACCCATCGCCACGCAGACTGAAGTCCCAACCGTTGACCCGAACTTCCTTATCAACACGGTCGCGCCGTTACCCACGTTCGATAGTCAAGTCCTTAACAACGGACAGGATACGGTCAATTTCCTGTTGATCGGTTCAGACAGACGATCACCCACTGGTTCGACGCGCACCGACACGATGGTGGTCGCGATCCTTCGTCCAAATGAAGGACAGGTCTCACTGATTTCGATTCCACGCGACTTGTGGGTTTCGATTCCCGGTTACGAGAACAATCGCATCAATACTGCATACCAACTGGGCATCTCCACCGGTTATCCCGGCGGCGGACCCGCATTGCTCAAAGAAACAATTCAATACAACCTCGGCATCCGCATCGACCATACCGCCATGGTCGACTTCAACGGTTTCAGCAAGATCGTCAACACCCTCGGCGGCGTGGATGTGCCGGTCGTATGTCCGTACACGGACTGGCGTTTGATAGACCCAAGTTACAACCCGGAACTTGAAGCGAATTGGTATCTGCACACGGTGGACCCCGGCGTTATCCACATGGACGGCGACCTCGCGTTGTGGTATGCGCGCTCGAGGCAACGATCCAACGACTTCGACCGCGGACGCCGTCAACAAGAGGTATTGCGCGCATTGTTCGTGCAAGCCCTGCAAACCGGCACGTTGACGCGCATCCCCGACCTCTACAACAATTTGAGAGACTCTGTCGAAACCGACTTGGGTCTGGGCGACATCCTGCAACTCTCGCTCTACGCGCCGCGCATGACCAACGCTGACATCCGCAGTTATTACATCCGCCCGCCTATCGTCAACTCGTGGATCACGAGCGGCGGCGCGTATGTTTTATCCCCGAATCAAGATTTGCTCCAACAAATGTTGGCGGAGGCTTTGTCCCCGTCGGCAAGAACCGCCGAGCGGCAGGCAATCGTCATTGACGTGATGAACGGCACGACCATCCCCGGCTATGAAACGCTTGCCGCAACCCGTCTCAACTACGCGGGCTACGAAACGCACATCATCCCTTCCGAACGGCAGGATTATGCTTATTCCGTGCTGATTGACAAAACCGCCGTGCAGGATCGTAACCTGAGCAATCCCATTCTAAATGTGATGGGAATGTTGTCGGGCGGTCTGATCGCATCGCCCGAGCCCAACAGCGCTTCGCATTACTTGTTGATTTTGGGGTACGACTATCAGCCATGTTTTAGTCCCGAGCAGATGACTCAATGAATCAGGCATCTTTCTACTAAAAAATAACGAGGTAAAATAGAAGCAGTGTAGAAAAGGATATAGAAATGACACTTCCTGCCCGCCTCATCACCCCAAAAGGTGAAGTCATAGAATTGACACCAGAAACATATCGGCGCGTCCGCAAGCTGGTAGGCTCGCCGCGCCAGAAACGTACGACTGCCAAATTTATCCAATCTGCGTACGGCAAATACGCCGGCAGATCATCTCTGATCAAAACCCTGCTCGCCCAACGCGCCGCTGACCTGGAACTCGAAGAAGCAAAAATCAAGAGGTTGCGTGGCAGAAAATAGTCCCGTTTTCGTGCTGGATAGTTTTGCCGTGCTGGCATACTTTCAGGCAGAGGACGGCGGCGAACGCGTACTTGAGTTACTAAATAACGCCCGTGAAGATCAGGCTGAACTTGCGATGAGCCTCATCAACGCGGGCGAAGTTGTTTATTTGGTGGGGCGTAACCGCGGACAAAAGACTGCTGAGGCATTGCTAAAAGATCTACGAGAGTTACCCATCAAGTTCTATGAAGCCAGCGAAGAACGGATTCTCGCTGCGGCTTGGATAAAGGCAAATCACGCTATTTCTTATGCAGATGCGTTCGCGGTCGGGCTCGCGCAGGAACTGAAAGCGACCCTTGTGACAGGCGATCCTGAGTACAAGGTCTTGAAACATCTGCAGGTTTTGTGGCTTGTTGAATAATCAGGACGAATCCCCTCTTCCACAAGGACAGGGATTAACTGAACAGGAGATTTCACCATGACCGACAAAAAGGCAGTTTTCCCAGAAGCCTCGACCACATCAGGACCGTATTCACCGGGCATCGTAAGCGGCGGATTTTTATTCGTCGCCGGTCAAGTCGGGCGCGGACCGGACGGCGCCATCGGCGCGACCATCGAAGAGCAGACGCGCTTCGTACTTGAAAATATCCGCAACGTGTTGCGCGCCGCAGGCTGTGACTTCAAGGATGTGGTGAAGACTACCGTGTACATCACCAAGATGGAATTCTTACAGGCATATAACCCGATCTACATGGAATATTTCCCCGAGCCGCGCCCTGCCCGCGCGACCGTGGTCGCCGCGCTGGTGGACGAAAAATTCCTGATCGAGATCGAAGCGATTGCAAAGTTGCCGTAAACAATAAAACTGGGAAGTCGGCGCGAAACCGACTTCCCAGTTTTCATTTAACTCACCCTCCTGCGATCTTACAAGGTCATTTCGCCCTTTTCGATTCGGGTTGGGAAGTAGCCGAGAACCGATTTTTGTAGGAAATATTCCTCTTGACTTACCTTTATTAATTTGGTAGAATTTTACTAGAATTCAGAAAGGAGCGTGTATTGTGGAAACAGTTGCCACCTCAAAAGGACAGGTCGTCATCCCCTCCAAGGTTCGCAGGCAATTAGGTATCAAGGAAGGAACGTACCTGCAAATTGATGTGGATGAGGTCAACAAGCGGCTCATCCTCATCCCCGTTACTCGTGACTATGTCCATTCCCTACGCGGCAAATACAAAGGCAAGGGCTTGATGAAGGCATTGATGGCAGAAAAGAAGCGGGAAAAGGAATACTAAATGTCGCGCAAAGCCAAAGCCTATGTGCTAGATACATGGGCGGTGATCGCTTATCTTGAAGATGAGCCTTCCGCCCCACAAATCGCAGACTTGATCGCCAGCGCACACGAAGAGGGTATCCCTGTTTATATAACGGTTGTCAACGCTGGTGAAGTCTGGTACCACATTGCGCGCGAGGTGTCTGAGGAGGATGCACACAGCAGTATCAAGGAATTGCGCGACCTGCGAATTCAATTCGTGGATGCAGATTGGGAACTTACCCAGGAAGCCGCACGCTTCAAATCTCAGAATAAAATGTCCTATGCTGATTGTTACGCGGCAGGTCTTGCAAAAGAGAAGAAGGCAGATTTGGTGACGGGGGATAAGGAGTTCAAGCCCTTGGATGGTGAGATCAAAATCTCGTGGGTGTAGAGGGGTAGGAAATTATGCAAGCAGTTGACCACATTTCGATTCAAGCTCTCAATCTTTCTAATCGAACACGTCATACGCTTTCTCGTAGCGGCATAAAAACCGTTGGTCAGCTTAAGCAACTGGATCTAAAAAAAGAACAGTTCAAAATTCGCTTGATTGGTGAAAAAAGCTTTGCCGAAATTTCAAGAGCACTAAGTAGGTGTTCAGAATATTTGTCATATTGTGTTGGATTGGGTTTATCCTTGATGGGCAAGGAGACCCAATCCGGTGGCACTTTTCAAACTGACATCCCGTGCTTACAGCTTGTTACGT
>Ga0187893_10009015_pt1 | contig 15510 bp, 11 predicted proteins | sample MA1701074metaG_FD_139574 | JGI IMG/M metagenome (GOLD analysis project Ga0187893, IMG submission 139574) | White microbial mat communities from a basaltic lava cave in the Kipuka Kanohina Cave System on the Island of Hawaii, USA - MA170107-4 metaG ... | reverse complement strand
GGGTGGAAACAGGTAAAGGGTTTCTCGGTCCACCGCTTTGAAGTGTGCGCTCATGCTGTAACTACGTTTCCCTCTTCTTCCCGGTTACTTGCTTGCTCGGAAAGTCCGACAGGCTGCTAGCCATGATCCAACGCGTGAAACTGCTGGCGCCACTGCTCCTTTTCCTGCTTGAAGGCTGTTCCAAACAGCCGGAAGCCATCACCGATTCGCAACGCGAGCAGAAATTTCAGGAGATGATGTCAGGCGTGGCGCTGGTGGGCCGCTCAACCCGGCTGAACCGGGAGGGCCTATCGGGTGAGGAACAGTACCTGATTGACAAGGTTTCGAAGCTGACCGGCGACACCTGGATCCTCCAGACGCGTCTTAAATATGGTGAGCGGGAGATTCCGGTGCCGATACCCTTGACGATCCTATGGGCAGGTGACACACCGGTGATCACTTTGACTGATCTGACGATCCCCGGCGTTGGAACCTACACGGCACGAGTCCTTCTGTACCGAGATCAATACGCAGGCACTTGGAGCGGAAAGAATGCTGGCGGACAACTCTTTGGCAAGATCGTCCGCCAGAGCGAAAAATAAGGCGAAAGCCCCCTAAGAAAATCTCCTCCCAGGAGGGGAATCTGTCATCCGTTTTCTTTCTTACTTCAGACCGCGTGCGCCCTGCGGTGTGTCACACGGCATAGCCTTTTTCCGAACCTATCCGCCCGACTCACGCCAAAGCCCGATTCACCACATCTCCGTGCACATCTGTTAAGCGGAAATAGCGCCCCTGAAACTTATAGGTGAGGCGTGTGTGATCGAGGCCCAGGCAATGCAGAATCGTTGCGTTCAGGTCGAATACCGAAACCGGGTCGCGGACGATGTTGTAGCTGAAGTCGTCAGTCTCGCCGATCGTCACTCCGCCTTTTATCCCACCTCCAGCCAGCCAAAGCGTGAAGCAGCGCGGATGATGATCGCGGCCATAGTCCTCGGCGGTGAGCTTGCCCTGTGAATAGACTGTTCGCCCGAATTCGCCACCCCAGATCACCAGCGTGTCCTCGAATAGACCGCGCTCCTTCAAGTCTTGAATGAGCGCCGCGGTCGGCTGGTCGGTGTTGCGGCATTGCCCTGCGATCTGCTTCGGACAGTTGTTGTGCTGATCCCAGCCGCGATGGAAGAGCTGGATGAAACGCACGCCGCGTTCAGCCAGGCGGCGCGCCAGAATGCAGTTTGCGGCAAACGTGCCCGGCTTACGCGCGTCGGGGCCGTACCGCTCCAGAATCTTCTCCGGCTCTTTCGATAGATCGGTCAGCTCGGGCACCGACGACTGCATCCGATAGGCCAGCTCGTACTGCGACACCCGCGACAGAATCTCCGGGTCGCCAAACGTCTCGGCATTTTTCTGATTCAACTTCGCCAGGTCGTCGAGAAAACGGCGGCGCACTTCGTTATTAATCCCCGGCGGGTTCGACAGGTAGAGCACCGGATCCTGGCCGCTGTGGAACTTCACGCCCTGATGCCGCGAGGAGAGAAAGCCGCTGCCCCACAAGCGGTCGTACAACGGCTGGTCGCTCGAAGCTCCAACTGAAACCATCACGACAAACGCCGGCAGGTCCTTATTCTCACTGCCCAGACCGTAGGCAATCCACGAACACAGACTGGGACGCCCCGCCAGTTGAAAGCCGGTGAGCGAGAAAGTAATGGCGGGGTCGTGGTTGATCTGGTCTGTGTGCATCGATTTGATGAAACAAAGATCGTCCGCAATCTTGGCTGTGTGCGGCAGCAACTCGCTCAGAGTGGCGCTGGATTTCCCGTATTGGCCAAACTTGTAGATCGAAGGTGCCGTGGGAAAGCTGGACTGGAAAGCCGTCATCCCTGTGAGCCGCTGCCCGCGGCGGACGGAATCGGGCAGGTCCTGGCCGCGATATTTTTCCAGCTGTGGTTTGTGATCGAAAAGCTCCAACTGCGACGGGCCGCCCGATTGGAACAGGTAGATCACACGTTTGGCTTTGGGCGCAAAATGCGGCAGCTCTGGCAATCCTGACTGTGACTCTCCGCCCTCGGCCGTACTGACAGCCAAGCCGTCATCCTTCAACAGAGCAGCCAACGCCGTCGTGCCCATTCCCAAACCGCAGCGGCTGAAGAAGTGCCTGCGCGTCATCAGCCGGCGGTACTCATCAAGCGGGCTAGTCATTTCGATGTTCATTGCTTCGTGATGACCTCATCGAGGTTCAGAATCAAACTGGCGATCACAGCGTACGCGGCCAGTTCCTCAGTCTTCTGCCTAGTCTCGCTCGGCTTGACCCCAACGCCCAGCAGTTGCGCCGCCTCTTGAGGATGGCCCTGGAAGTACTCGAGCTGTGATTGCAGATTCCCCAACAGCACTTGGGCCTCTTTTTCGTCCGGCGCGCGCCCCGCTGCCAGTCGCAGCCCCAGTGCGATACGGTCTTCAGGCTTGGTGCCCCCTTCGTTCAACATACGCTGGGCCATGATTCTGGCAGCTTCGACATAGGTAGTGTCGTTCATCAGATTCAGGGCTTGCAGCGGGGTGTTGGTGCGCGTCTCGCGCACCATGCAATATTCGCGCGAGGAGGCATCAAAAACGTTCATGGCCGGGGGATTGACAGTGCGCTTCCAGAAGGTGTAAAGACTTCGCCGCCACAAACCCTTGCTCTTGTCCTGAGCATACTTGGTCATGTTTGAGAATAGCAGGTCTTTGTATAGACCTTCCGGTTGATAGGGCCGCACCGACGGACCGCCCAGCTCCTCGACCAAGAGACCGGAAGCAAGCAGTGCTTGATCGCGAATCATCTCGGCGGGCAGACGCACCCGCGGACCCCGCGCCAGCAGCCGGTTATCGGGATCGCGTTGCAGTAGTTCCGAGTTGATTCTTGAGCTTTGACGATAGGTGTTGCTCATGACGATCGTCTTAAGCAGCGCTTTCATGTTCCAACCGTTTTGCTGAAACTCGACCGCAAGCCAGTCGAGCAACTCCGGATGTGAAGGCCGCTCGCCCTGAGCGCCAAAATCCTCGGATGTCTTCACCAGCCCATTGCTGAAAAGCATCTGCCAGAAGCGATTGACAGTCACGAGTGCGGTCAGCGGGTTTTCCGGGCGGACAAGCCAGCGGGCCAATCCCAGGCGGTTATTTGTCAACGACTCTTGCATGGCCGGCAGTACCGCAGGGACACCTCGGTCGACGCTGGCTCCGCGATTCAACAAGAAGGCAGGCCGCGGACGGGGCAGTTCCTGCATGACCATCAAAGTCACAATCGAGGCTTCGAGCGCTGCCTTCTGCTGTCGGAGTTCATGTAGAGCGTTCCACTCGCGCTGGGCGGTCGTCGGTGCGGCTTCGTCAAGGAATGCGTTGCGGATCTTCAGCCGCTGTGCCTCGCTTCGCATTTGCGGCGGGATCGCCGCAATCTGCGAAAGCGAATCAGGACAGGACAGAATCGCGATCTGTTCGGGGCTGGGTAGCGCCTTGTAGATCCGCACCTCGTCCAGCATGCCTTTGAAATGCCACTGCGGTCCGCCACCAGCGCCCAGTCGCAAATGGGCGTCGTTGTTGGCGAACTGACGGAACAAACGGTTGTTGTTTATCTTCAGGGCTTGCTTCTGCCCGTTAACGTAGATCTGCACCTTGTCATAAGGCTGCAGGCTGTCGAACACAGCCACCACGTGGTGCCAGCGCCTGATCGGCAGTGTATTCTCTGTTTCGACACGGAACGAATCATCGGCCCACACACCCACCAGGTTGAAATGCACTTTGCCATTGACGAAAAACACTCCGTAGCCACGCCCTTTGGGCAGATTGTTTTCCTGCTCGGCCACGTTTTCTCCCATGCGCGTGACCAATGCACCGCTGTTCTCAGACTCGGGATAAAACCAGGCTGAGATGGCGAACTGATCTTTGAAGTCGTGCACGCGGTCGCGGTAGTCGAAGGTGGCCACTGTGCCCGCGTCGAACGAAAGTTTGCCCTCGAAAACAACACCCTTGCCAAGCGGGGAGGCGGCATATTGCGGCAGGCCGTCTTTGAAGCCAATCTCCAGTTTCTTTTCATCCTTTGGAGGATTGACGTCCGCCTCATTGGGCTCGGTCGGTTCGTTCGACCTGGGGGTTTCCTTAACGAAGAGACGGGCGTTTTGGTCGAGCGCGTGGTGCAGGATCAAGCTGTCAGACGGAAACCAATGCCGGCTCTCGGAAGCGGCCAGCGACTTTTCCCAACGCCGCTCGGCCGGTACAGCCTCCTTCAGCGATGCTGCCAGTCGTTTCTCCGCCAGAGCGATCTTCGCTTCCAGTGAACGGAGCTGTTGTTCTTGCTCGCGCGTGGGCGCAGGCATCCACGGACGGGAGTTGCCGAAGTTAGCGAACCGCCCGTCTTCAGGGATGCTGTTGAAGTAGGCGTAGAGCTGGTAATACTCCTTCTGTGTGAAGGGATCGTATTTGTGGTTGTGGCAGCGGGCGCAGCCCATGGTCAGGCCCAGAAACACTGTGGAGACGGTATCGACTCGGTCTACAACATACTCAACAGCGTACTCTTCGGGCACCAGCCCGTCTTCCGAATTGCCGCGATGGTTGCGATTGAAGGCCGTCGCGATTCGCTGCTCCAAAGTGGGGTTTGGTAGCAAGTCTCCTGCGAGTTGCTCGATGACGAACTGATCAAAGGGTAGATTGCGATTGAACGCTTCGATCACCCAGTCGCGCCAGCGCCACATTTCCCGTTCGCCGTCGAGCTGGTAGCCGTTCGTATCCGCATAGCGCGCCGCATCGAGCCAGCGAAAGGCCATCCGCTCCCCGTGGCGTGGCGAAGCCAGCAGGCGGTCCACCACCTTTTCGTAGGCCTTGGGTGATCGGTCATTGAGGAATGCGTCAATTTCCTGCGGCGTGGGGGGCAAACCCGTTAGGTCAAACGAAACACGGCGGATCAAGGTCGCACGATCTGCTTCCTCCGCAGGCTTCAGGCCTTCCTGCTCCAGTCTGGCCAGCACGAAGGAATCGATGCTATTGCGAAGCCACGCCCTGTTTTTTACTGCCGGCGATGGCAGCCGAACAGGAGCGGTGAACGCCCAGTGCTGCTGCCACTGTGCTCCCTGGGCAACCCAATTGGTCAGCTGGTCGATTTCCTGTTTCGTCAGCTTGTGCGTCGAATACACCGGGGGCATCCGTAGAGATTCATTTTCTGCCGTGATGCGACGTACCAACTCGCTCTGCTCCGGATGGCCGCGGACGATGGCTTGCCGACCCTCTCCCAGATCCGCAAAGGCGTGAGCTTCGGTGTCGAACCGCAGGGGACTCTTGTTGTTCGGCGCATCCGGGCCATGGCAGGCGAAACATTTGTCCGAAAGAATCGGTCGGATGTCGCGGCTGAAGTCAATCCGGCGCGCTGACGCGGCGCCGGAAGGCGTGGTGTTCTGTAACGCCCTTACCGGTGGTGGGTAGGCAAGCGCAGCCAGACCGAACGTGGAGGCTGCCAGACAAATCAGGCATTTGAGATGGGTTCCGCGAAATCGATGCATGCGTTTCTTGGCCGCTGAGAGACCCTAGGCGGCTAATCCTCCATTCGAACCCACCCAAACCGCTCCGGAACGTGAAAATTCAACTGAAGCGTCGGGCTCCACGCCAGGAACCGGCGCTGACTGTCGTTGCCCAAGCCATCGCACCGGTAGAAATTGATGCGCCACTCCATGTCGCGTTCGATCTGCCGGATCCCCAGCGACGCCGCCGGGATTCGCATCTCACAAGTCCAGAGTTTAGACCTCTTGTCAACGCAACTGGCATGCGCGAAACCGGAGTTCCAGCCGGCGTCCAGGCGAATTTCATCGAGTTTCTCAATGGCGAGATCAATCCATAGGTTGTTAGGCGCAAGTTCGAACTCCCAATAGCGATGAGGGCTTTCTGGAAAGGGGGTCAGGAATACTTCAGCAACATCTCGGTTCCAAAGTTCCCAACGCTCCCGCCCTGAGTCTTCCCCCAAGTATAGATTCAATTCAGTGTATTGGCACCAGAAGGCCACATAGAGATGCTCTGGACTCCAACGTACGCTGACTTCCGTCTCTGCTCCAGGATGCGAACGCTGAGGGTTCTCTGTATCCACGAGACTCACTCGCGAAACCCCTTCCCAGGCAGCTTTCGAGAGGTTGGCATCGGGGCGATAGTCTCTCTCCAATCGGTGTGCAACCACTCGATAATCGCTTGAAGGAACGGATTCGCCTGTCATGGCTGTCCCCGTAGGCCGGAAAGTGTGGGAGGCGTGCTCCGCCGCGGCTACTCTGGGTCGGAGTTGCGTGCAAAGTCGCCATCCGGAGGACGCCTCCCACCTTGGCGCCCGACGTGGAAGTTTCCCCACAACACACTATTACGGGTTCAAATGGACCGGTTGCCAGAATGCTCCATTGCCGGCGGAATCCCAAGCCGCCAATCGCACCCACTTTTTTCCGGTTGCATCGAAAGGAATCTTGAATCGATGCGATCCAAACGGTGGGTGATCGGTGGCCCTTACCAACTGCCGGTCTGTCCTCTGCCCATCTCCCCAGACCACTTCCAGAAACTCCAAGGGATAGGTCCACTGCAGATCGGCCACGAGGGTCCGCTGCGGCGCGGTTCCTTCAACAGCGAAGTCTTTGAACAACACTTCGCCACTGGTGACAAAGAAATTCCCCGCGCGTAACGATCTAACAATCGGAGTCCAATCTTCTCCAAAGCCTGGTAGGCGATCGAGCTTCAGGTAGTTCACCATCAGATGTTGGTAGGTGTCATCGTCGGGGAACTTTGCATAGGTGTCTCCCTCAGCCATCAAGTACTTCGGGCCTGCCCAGTTGTTCATGTCGTCCAAAGTACCCAGGCAACGAACCTCACAAAGTCGTTCCTCCGACAAGTCCACCGGCAGCGACTGGAAGGCTCCACCCAGGAAGCGGTCGCTGCGAAAATACTCTGTCTCCCGTGTTGCATCCGGGTAGCCGCTGGAGCCCTTGGTCCGAGGGTGTGCCTGCCACACCAAACCGTTCTCCGCCTTCAGCATCTCCAGTTCGTCAGCAGCCGATCCTACGTGGTACACCTTGCCGTATTTCGCGTGGTTTTCCACCAGCGCCTGCCCAGGCTGTCGAACGTGTGTCCAGAAAACCGCTCGGGGGAAAACCGTCGTGTAATGACCGCCGAAATGTGCATTGGGTTCTTCGCCTGGCATGATCAGAAAATCACGATCCGAATGGCGCCGCGACGCTTCGAAGTAAGCCTTCTGTTCCGGGAGCCTCAGAGGTCCCGGGTCCTTGGCATGACCGTCACCATGGAAGTCTGACATCATCGCAATGTTGATGCCCAGCGATCGAAACGTTGGAATCCAGGGAGGCTGAAAATCGAGGCTCCCTGCGTCCAGCACCTGCTCATGAAACGCTGTGTGGAAATGGCTGACCGCGACCTGAAAGCCCGGCACGGGCGCATATCGATCGTCGTGTGTAAACGCCATCACACGCTCCTGAGTCGCTGCGCCCGATTCAGGGCTGAGATAGTAGTACACAGCCATGCGTTGCCATGTGCCGGGCGGGGCGTTGTAGAGTGCGAAGTTGCCCATGGCAAAGCTACGTGCCTGTCGCGAGCGCCGCTGCCAAACGTCATCGGACATGCCGAAAGGCCGGTACATCTCCTCCCGGTCTGCCTGGCGAACGCCCACGGAAAAGGATTGGTCATCATCCTTGCGGTACCACACATATCCCAGATTCAATTCAATTTCACGGCCGAAGAAAAACTTGTGCGGTGGCGGGAACACGGCAATCGAGCCGGTGCCGGTTTCCACGATGGCCAAGCGGTTGCGCGCGCGCAGGGCTACCGGGTCGGTGTTGGGCGATCCGCCAAACTCAACCTTTTGCCAGCCGCGCGCCACGTCGCGCCACACAACCCGCTTGGCACCACCGACCTGGAAGCCGCGCAACCCGGCACGATAGTGGTAGGCCACCGCCGTTTCCTCGGTCTTCGCAATCGCTTCCTGACGCAGCAAATTGGTTCCACGATACGCAGTAAACTGAAGTCGTCCCGAGAAGATACCCATCAAGAGTCCGGAGAATGACACCTCGACGCGCGCTCCGTCGCTCTTCACGCGGCAGTCCCGGGAATCGAAGGTCGCTGCGGCGCGTCGAATTTCATCAGCGCTCCGCGGAAGCCCTGGATTGGTTCCCGACGAGCCAGGAACGACCAGCGGCGCGTCCCAGAAGACTTTCCACTTCTCGCGCTCCAGAAACTCAGCATCCCGATCCAAGCCGAGCTTGCTCAAGGGCTCCAACTGCTGCTGCGAAATGCGGCGACGACCCGCGGTCACGTGGAATTCCGGGTGGAGGTCTTGTCCCAGAATTACCCGCGCGCCTCCCAACTTGCGGATGCTCATCTCGCGAATTATGGGAGACGTGCCTTGGAGCCCGAAGCTAACCTGCACTTGCTGGCGGGCGGCTCCGTCCCAACTGAGCTGAAGAACGCCGCTCTTGAGTTCAGCTCGAATGCCCTCGGCAGGCTGGTATTGGCTGAAGTCGCAAGACAACGGCGTTGCATTTCCACTGACTGCGAAGACGAGAGGAATCCAAAGTGATTTGATTAACCTGGAGGTCTTCATTATCTCCTCAGATCCTCGTCAAAAGGCGGAGGCCCAGCAACAACGTCGCAGAACCCCAGGGGGTTGTCTCGACGAATTCTTGGTCAGTCTGGAAGTTGTCGCGATTTCAGCACCGAACTGGATGCCCTACTGGGTTTTTCATTCCCCGGGGTGATGTTCTTTCCAAACATGATGGTTTTGAATTCAAGCAGATTGTAGGCGAATTTCATCAGAGTCGTAAGCGGGAATCCAGCTAGGCCTTAGCTAAGGACGTGCTCGCACCCGAAATTCAAGCCGACCGCGGAACCTGAGCCTTTCGTTGATGAGCCTTTCGTTGATTGAGTTTTTTGTACAAAGATGTTAGTTTCCCACTGGATACAAGCACATTGTGCAGAGGTGCGGCCATGGGCATTGAAGCGATTTTGCGGTCGAGAAGAATTCGCCAACTGGAACTTCCGCGATATCTGGCGGTCGATGCCGGCAACAGCTTGCAGGAGACGCTTCAGGCTATGCAGGGATCGGGTTCGGGATCAGTGCTTGTGACGGAGAATGGACGCCTGGCGGGCATTTTCACAGAGCGGGACCTCATCTCCAAGGTTGGGGTTGCCACCGTGGATAGTACCCAGCCCATCCGTGAGTTCATGACACCCAATCCAACCGTCCTCAGCCCTGAAGACTCTGTTTTCGATGCCATCTACTTGATGGACGAACGCGGCTATCGCAACATTCCGTTGGTGGAAGCGGACGGACGCTTGGTGGGCAGTTTGCCGGTTTCCAAAGTCGTTGAATTCCTGGCTGAGAGTTTGCCGCAAGAAGTGCTAGCCCTACCGCCAGGGGGTGAACAGAAATTTGCAGCGGCCGATGGCGCTTGATCCGATTCCCTTTATTCTTAACAACAAATCAAAATTGAGGGCGCACAGTTTATGCCGGTGATTGAAACCGAAAACAGGAAAGATCTGGTTGAGATTGAGAACGTAACAATCCGCTTCGCCGGAGATTCTGGCGATGGCATGCAGCTAACGGGGACGCAGTTCACAAATACCTCAGCCATTCTGGGCAATGACATCAGCACCCTGCCGGATTTCCCAGCCGAGATCCGAGCCCCCGCAGGTTCGCTTCCGGGAGTTAGCGGGTTCCAGATCAATTTCAGCAGCCGCGATATTCGCACCCCGGGTGATGAGCCCAACGTGTTGGTCGCGATGAACCCGGCAGCGCTCAAGGTCAATCTCCACGATCTCGAAAAGGGTGGCATCCTCATCATCAATAGTGACGCTTTCGCCGAATTGAATCTGAAGAAAGCCGGTTACGAAAAGAATCCCCTGGAAGACGGATCCTTGTCGGCCTATCGCGTCATCTCGATACCTCTCACTGAGCTGAATCTGAATGCGCTGAAGGATTTGAATCTCGGAAGAAAGGAAGCGGACCGCTGCAAGAACTTTTTCGCACTGGGCATGATGTACTGGCTGTATGACCGTCCGCTGGACCCGACGCTGAAGTGGATGCAATCGAAGTTTCAAAAGAATCCTGTGGTCCTTGAAGCGAACGTCCGGGCTTTGCGTGCCGGGTTCAACTATGCGGACACCACCGAACTCTTCACGACCCACTACCGGGTGCGGAAGGCCAGCCTGGCGCCAGGAAAGTATCGGAACATCACGGGCAATGAGGCCACGGCTCTAGGATTTATCGCGGCCGCACAAGTGGCCAAACGGCCGTTGTTTTACGCCAGCTATCCAATCACGCCGGCCAGCGACATCCTTCATGAATTGTCGCGCCACAAAAATTTCGGCATCAAGACGTTTCAGGCCGAGGATGAGATTGCGGCCATGACCGCTGCGATTGGAGCTTCCTTTGCCGGACATCTCGGTCTGACAGGGACCAGCGGACCCGGCGTGGCATTGAAGTCCGAAGCCATTGGCTTGGCGGTGATGACGGAACTGCCGGTCGTGATCGCAAACATTCAGCGAGGCGGGCCAAGCACTGGCTTGCCAACCAAGACGGAACAGGCGGACTTGCTGCAGGCGATGTTCGGTCGCAATGGAGAGTGCCCGGTGCCCATTGTAGCCGCGGCGACTCCGTCGGATTGTTTTGCGATGGCTTTTGAGGCCTTCCGGATTGCCACGATGTTTATGACGCCGGTGTTTTACCTTTCGGACGGCTACCTTGGCAACGGCTCGGAGCCCTGGAAACTCCCGAAGGTGGACGAGCTACCGAACATTGACATCGAATATCGAACTGAAGCGGAAGGTTTCCATCCCTACCTGAGGAACGAAGCCACTTTGGGACGGCCGTGGGCGATTCCGGGAACACCGGGTCTAGAACATCGGATCGGTGGTTTGGAGAAACAGCACATTACGGGCAATGTCAGTTACGACCCAGACAACCACGAGTTTATGGTGCGATTGCGCGCGGAAAAAGTTGCGCGCATCGCGAACTTCATCCCGGAAGTTGAAGTGTTCGGGAAGCCCGAAGGCAAGTTGCTCGTAGTCGGGTGGGGAGGAACCTACGGAGCAATCACCTCCGCGGTGGAAGTGATGCAGACGCGAGGCAAATCCGTATCGAGTGTACATCTTCGCCACTTGAATCCATTCCCCAAGAACTTGGGCGGGGTGCTCTCGCGGTTTGAGAAGGTTCTTGTCCCTGAGCTGAATCTTGGCCAACTCTGCTTGCTCCTGCGGGCTCGTTATCTCGTGGATGCCATCGGGTTCAACAAGGTCAAAGGGCATCCGTTCAAAATTTCAGAGTTGGTTCGAAAGATGGAAGAGTTGGTTTGAGTTTTTTGTTTCGTGAGCACAAATTCAAAGAAAGAGCACGACGCTATCGATTGGTTTGCACTGGAGATGATTCCTAATGAGTGAAAATGGCAAGCAGAACGGCAAGGGTGCCGGGGTACTCGAACTCAAGCGCCAGGACTTCATGACCGACCAGGAGGTCCGCTGGTGTCCTGGTTGCGGCGACTACTCCATTCTTGCCCAAACGCAGAAGACGTTGCCCGATCTGAAGATCCCACGAGAGAAGTTTGTTTTCGTTTCGGGCATCGGCTGTTCGAGTCGATTTCCGTATTACGTCAATAGCTATGGGTTTCATAGCATCCATGGCCGGGCGCCTGCTGTGGCCACGGGCATCAAGGCCGCGCGTCCGGAACTTTCGGTGTGGGTCATTACAGGTGACGGCGATGCCTTGAGCATTGGCGGCAATCATTTCATGCACGCGATCCGGCGCAACCTGGACATCAACATCATTCTGTTCAACAACCGGATTTATGGATTGACGAAGGGGCAGTACTCTCCCACATCGGAATTTGGAAAGAAGACCAAATCAACGCCACAGGGCTCGATTGACTACCCGATCAACCCGTTGTGCGTGGCACTGGCCAACGAGGCAACGTTTGTGGGGCGGTCGATTGACGTTGACGTGAAGCACCTGAGCACAGTTCTCACCCAGGCTGCCAACCATAAAGGTGTCTCGTTTGTTGAGGTGTTTCAAAACTGCAACATCTTCAATGATGGAGCGTTCAAGCATTTCACCGAGCGAGAGCACCGCGAGGATCGCACGATCAACCTCGAGCATGGCAAGCGGATGATTTTTGGGAAAGACCGGAACAAAGGCATTCGTCTCAATGGCATCAAGCTTGAGGTCGTTGACCTTGGCAACGGAATCACCGAAACCGACTTGCTCATGCACGACGCGCATTCCTCGGATCCCAGCCTGGCTTACATGTTGGCTCGGATGGAGTATCCCGAATTCCCAGTTCCCATCGGAGTGTTTCACGCGGTAGGAAAGCCGACATACGACGAACTTATGGAAGCTCAGGTGCAAGATTCCATCAGTCGCATGGGCCCGGGAAATCTGGAAAAACTGCTCAACAGTGGAGACACCTGGGTCGTGGAGTGACGAAGTACGAAGGGCGATCGACATTCGCACTTCGAGCTTCAGATCGGCTGGTTTGATCCATAAAAGGGGAATGCTCATGCTCTGTCCATCTTGTGGCCACGACAATTTGCCAGGCTTGGATCGATGTGAAACTTGCATGGCGTCCCTGATGAAGTTGGACGTTCCCCATGCAAAGTCTGGGCTGCAGGAGCGCCTGATGGAAGATTCGATTTCGGCCCTGCGGCCTGCTCAGGCCATTTCACTCTCCGCAGAGGCTTCCGTTCTGGAAGCAGTTGCGACGATGAAGGACCGTCATGTCGGCTGCATTTTGGTACTGAAAGACGGGCAGTTGGTTGGAATTTTTTCGGAGAGAGATTTCCTGCTGAAGGCTGCCAATCTGGGTCGCAGCCTGGGGGAGGTTCAGCTTGGGGAAGTCATGACGCCTAGTCCAATCACGTTAAGCCCGGAACACTCCATTCGCTTTGCTCTTCACGAAATGTCTGTCGGTGGCTTTCGGCACATCCCGCTCGTTCGCAATCGTGAACCGGTCGGCATCATTTCAGCTCGCGATGTGATTGGCTACCTCTGCCATCAAATCCAGCATGCTGAAGTGTCTGCCGCAGGTGCCGGCACCAACGGCTAGTCCCTTCCATCACTCTGCTAGGCGCTCCTGGTACTCCGTTGGCTCCCTGCAGCACAAACAAATCCCGGGTGCGTGGGTCGTAATGTTGCAGACTTCGCAGAAATAATGAAAGTCATAAGTCTTCCCGCCACGGATGAACTGAGATTTCACCAATTCAAACCAGGGCGAGGAGGCCTCGTCTTTTCGTAAGGTCAGTCTGAATTCCCGAGTCTGGAGGCGTTTTTCCGCGGAGAGAGCGTCGACATTTTCGTGTTTCTTGAGCGGATAAATTTTGCCTCCGGCTGCTTTTAGGCCTAGAATCTCCGGCGTTGCGCCGCAAGCCGTCTCTTTAAGAGTCCCATCCAGACAAACCAAAACGCCAGCAATCTGCAGATTTGCTGCCTCGGCCAGCGGCGGCCTCTCCCGGGCGAATCCGGCGGAAACTTGGCAGAACACAAGGGCCAGAAAGAGACAAACCGTCTTCAAGTCAGGGCACTTCATGACATCACGCTCCAGAAACCAGAGTAGCTCAGGGTGATGCCGTTTTCAAGCGATCCTCTCGCAGAGGGTCGTTCCCCCCTGCAAGTTTGGGAGCTGATCCTCGGACTGGCGGTCATTGTGGACGAAACTTCTCCAGTATGCGCATAGTCAACATTGCTCTTCTGGGCTCCGGCTTCGTGGCGGAGTTCTTCATGCAGGGTCTGGCCAACGTCAACGGCCAGAGGGTAGTTGTGAACTACTCACGTTCGCGCAAGAGAGCTCAGGAGTTCGCGCGGCACTGGAACATTCCGGAGAGCGTTACGAATCTGAAGAATGCAGCGGAACGCAGTGACGTTGACCTGTATCTCATCGCCCTACCGAACGAAGAGCACCTGCCCGCTTCGTTGCTGTTGTCAAAGCATAAAAAGAACCAAGTCTGTACCAAACCGTTGGCCCGCAATCCGCGAGAAGCGCGGGCCATGCTCGAGGCGGCCAGGAAGTCGGGAATGATGTACGGCTATGCTGAAACCGAAGTGTTTGCGCCAGCGGTCGTGAAGGCAAAGGAAACCGTTGAGCAAGGAGGAATAGGGAGAGTTCTCTGGGTTCGATCGCGAGAGTCGCACAGCGGCCCCCATAGTCCGCACTTCTGGGATGTCGCCAAGACTGGAGGTGGTGCCTTACACGACCTGGGTTGCCACTGCGTTGAAGCTGCACGATACTTTTTCGGCAAGGACGATTCTGTCGTTGAAGTCATGGCCTGGGGAGCGACACTCGTGCATCACAAGAAAACGAAAGGCGAGGACAACGCGCTTCTGCTCCTTCGATTTGCGAGCGGTGGCATTGCCCATTGTGAGCTTTCCTGGACGACGCGTGGAGGCCTGGACCTTCGCAACGAGATTCACGGATCAGAGGGCTCGTTGTTTACCGATGTAACTCGTCAAACTCCCCTAATCTCTTTTACCCCACGACCGGCAGGCTATGTCATCGAGAAAGCCGACCTCGACTTCGGCTGGACGCGGCCTCTGCCGGAAGAAGCTTTCGCTTATGGCTACCAGGCCGAGATGCGGCATTTCGTTGAATGCGTTCGTGGCGGAATAACCCCACGGGAAACCTACGAGGACGGTTACGTCGTCAATTGCATCCTTGAAGCCGGGTACAGCTCGATGCGGAGCCGGAAATGGGAGAAAGTGTAGAAGTTCGAACGGCTAGGTTCGAAGTACGAATCGACGCTCGAACTTCGTCATTCGAACTTCGTACTCTACAACGTTGTGACCTATGAAATGCCCCAACTGTGGCGGTGATGCCAGTCCGGATCAGGTGCGCTGCTCGTGGTGTCACGGATCATTGGCAACGGTTGCCTGCCCATCCTGCTTTGCAACCATCTTCACCGGGATGAAACACTGTCCCTGGTGCGGCGCCGAAGTTGCGAAGGCTGAACCTCTCAAGCAAATCGCGGCGGCTTGCCCGCATTGCCAGGCAACCATGACATTCGTTCAACTCGGTGCCAGCCAATTAAGCGAGTGCCGCTCCTGCGGCGGGGTTTGGGTCACTAAGGATTCCTTTGAGAAGATTTGCCAGGATAGGGAGCAGCAGGAGGCGGTCCTTGGGCGGCCGGTGGCGGAGATTGTGGCGCAAAATGAAGCCGGCAAACCACGAAGGGTCTATGTTCCCTGTCCGGCTTGCAAGAAGCTGATGAACCGAATGAATTTCGCAGGCTGTTCAGGCGTCGTCATCGATTGGTGCAGGAACCATGGAACTTGGTTGGACCATACAGAGTTACCCCAGATCATTGCCTTCATCCGAGGTGGTGGTTTGCGCAAGGCTCGCGACCGGGAGAAGACAATGCTGCAGGCCGAGTCGCGCCGACTCAGGATGAAGGAGCTGCAGTTGGCCGCGAAGGAGGGCAAGCTGCCTCGAGATGCTTCGACCGTTTCCTGGAACGACGACCCCGACTCCTTGATGGACTTGCTTGCCTCCATGT
>Ga0187893_10009014_pt1 | contig 15510 bp, 16 predicted proteins | sample MA1701074metaG_FD_139574 | JGI IMG/M metagenome (GOLD analysis project Ga0187893, IMG submission 139574) | White microbial mat communities from a basaltic lava cave in the Kipuka Kanohina Cave System on the Island of Hawaii, USA - MA170107-4 metaG ... | reverse complement strand
CGAGGATTTCCTCGGTTCTCGCCCCGACGCCGATATCAACCCCGCGGTCGTCGGCAGGCAGTTCAACGCCGACTACGTTGTGTACCTCGAAGTCCTCAAGTTCCAGGTCCGCGACCCGCGTCAACCGCAATTTCTCCGCGCGGAAATCGAGGCGTCCGTTGTCGTTCATGACGTGCAGGCGTCGTCCTCCGGCACGCGCCGGTATGAATTGTCGCCCGTCAGTTGCGTCCATCCTGAGGAACAGCCCGTGCCCTTGTCCGCCACGAACGCACCGCTTATCCGCGAAGCCGCCTACCGAAAATTCGCCGAGCTCGTCGCCCGGAAGTTTTATGAGCACACCATCGAACTCTAAGAGTCTCCCGACGATCAGAGCCGCGGGCGCGAGCCCGCGGACATTGGTGCCCCTTGGTATGCAAACGTCAGCGTTGAATCGTCCCGCGATGCGGATTCAGGCAGGCTTCCCAGTTGCCTTTAGGAAAAATCCTTGGCGATTTGTCGTTTCGATTACATTCGCGGCGCTGTCCAGTTCTTTTGCCGCCGGCTGCATGAGCGGCCAAAAAGTCGAGGCGAAATTCCGCCTGTCCGACGGACCCATCCTTGTTTTCATCGACGACATCCACGAGCGCGTCGATTACCCCCCCGCGCGAGCCGCCCTTTGGGACAGTCTGAGTCAGGAACTCCTCGCCCGCGGCGCGACCAAGCGGGTGGTCCCGCTGGAAACGCTCAACGCCTTGCGAACCTCGCTCCCGGACTTTGACAAGCGCGGGGCAAGGGAAATCGGCGAACTCGCCGGCGCCGACCAAGTCCTCTGGGTCGAGATTCAGGACTTCCTGGCGGAGGAGGAGATTTCGGATTCGTCGCAGGCGGCATACATGGCCGCGACAGTCAAGGTGATCAACGCCCGGGAATCGACCTCGAAGAGCCGCGTCCGCCTCTGGCCGATCAGCTTCGAAGGGCACGCCGTCGCCGCCCAACTTACCGGCGCCGCCGTCGCCCAGGCCAAGACCAAAGATGGGATCATGCGGGTCCTTTGCGAGAAGCTCGCCGACGAAATCTCACGCTTATTCTACGATCACGAACTGGACGCCTACGGCGTTCCCCAATGACAACCATCTGTCACCTCTGGGACGGCGAATGCGGCTGGGAGCAGCGCGTCGCCTTGAATCAGCTCCTTTCCCGTTCGGGCGGGGATGTCTCGCACGAAATCGCTGCGCTAGACTCCACGGGCCGAAAGTCGCTTGGCGCCATGGACCGGACGGTTCACTCCGTCCCTCACTTCAACCCCTGGCCCATGCTCGCGTCGCCCTGGTTGAACCGATTTGCGGATGAGCGCCGCATCGACGTCTTTCATGTCCGTAGCGCCCGCGCCGCCTACGTCGCCGCGTCTACGAACGCCGCGTGCGTCGTCGAAATGTCCGATCCTCGCCTCGCGATGAAATCCGCCCGTTTGTATCGAACACTCGCCGAAACCGGACGCTGCGCGTTTGTCGGCGCTTCGGGAACCGTGCGCCGACGCTGGATCGAAGGAGGCGTACCCGCCGACCGCTGCGTCGTGATCCGCCCGGGCGTCGAGTTCCATCCCTTTACCAGGGCAAATCGCGAACGAATTCGACGGGCCTTGGACATCGGTCCGACCGATTTCGTGGTCACCACCCCCGCCCCGGTGGATCGCGCGCAGGGCGCTTTCGACGCCTATTGCGCGGCGGCCATGCTCCACTTCAATGATCAACGCCTGCGAATGCTGCTGCCTGGGTCCACGTCCGAAACCCTGCGAATCCGCCGCTTCGCCCGATCCCTCAACAGCAATTTGACGCTACTGCTCGCGGGCGGCGACATCTCTTTAGACGAAGCCCTTTGCGCCGCCGACGTTCTGATCGCCGCGCCGCGCGAGGATGTTTCCACCGCGCCGATCGCCCGGGCCATGGCCGCCAACGTTGCGGTCATCGGCGCAGCCGTTCCCGCCGTCGCGGAAATCATCACCCACAAGGTCAACGGGCTGTTATTCAAACAGGTCGCCGACCGCCGACCGGTTCCAGTGCTTGCCCGGTTGCTAGGGGATCGAGAATCGCTTTTGCGCTACCGTGAAGCCGCCCGCGGACAGGCCTACGAAGTCTTCAGTGTTCGGCGATATGTCGACCAATTCACGCGCCTGTATCAAAACCTCACTTGCGGCGCACCGCTTGAGGAAGGAATCACCGACACGGCTCGAATTTCAGGTTGAATCGGCTTGGTCGCCTTGTCCGTTGGAAGAATCGCAGCCGTACAATCAATGCAAGTGAACCTCGTTTTCGGGAAACGTCACAAAACGTAGCCCCGCCCTGCCCGACCGTTATTCAGTAGAGGGATTCCAGAAATTGATGAAACCTGTCCGCACTTTCCAAGGAAACCACTGCCTCTTCGCCCGCACCGAGACTGCAAAGCCAATCCGGCGTAAACAAGTCGTCCCATGAGAAGATTCCACTGTCGCAAGTTCGATTCAGTTCGAATCCAACTAAGCATAGCAATCCGTATGGTACCTGAGCTAAGAAATCGACCTCGTCAAGAATCGCAATTAATTCTTCGGATTCTGTGTCCGTCAATTCACAACTCGAAACGCGATTCGTAACGCAATAGTCAAGATCCCTAATTGGCACAATTGTGCCTTCCACTTCCGAACAGTTCGATTCGACTGAATCCATTGCGCGAGTTCATAGTTCGCACCGAAATGCTCCAGGCGATAAGCATCGGTATCTGTGTGATGGATAACGACCATCGCGGGGCAATGCGGCTCCTCGCACGCTTCGCACACCGATAGATATTGATATGAAAAGGTTTCAAAATCCGACAGGTCGCGACTCTCAAAAACGGCGGGGGGCAGACAACCCCCCAGCAACAAACTACCCAGCGATGCAAGAATTTCCCGGCAACTCCATCCTGCCCGGAATTCGAAGGGGATCACGCCAACACCTTCCTCAACCGCTCCAGCGCCCAGTCGATTTCCTCCTTGGTGATGCAGAGCGGCGGGGCGAGGCGGATCGTGTAATCGTGCGTGTCCTTGCAAAGCAATCCGTCGGCCATCAATTGCTCGCAGTGGGCCCGCGCCTTGCCCGCCTCCTTGTGAAGCTCGATGCCCACCCACAGTCCGCGCCCGCGTAGCTCCTTGATCTTGTTCGTCTTGATCGACCGAAGCTGCGCCAGCAAATATTCCCCGAGTTTCCGGGCGTTGTCCTGATACTGATTTGTCCGCAGAATCTCGATCACCTTCCGCCCGATGGCGCACGCCAGCGGATTGCCGCCGAACGTGCTCCCGTGATCGCCCGGCGAGAAAACGCTGATGATGTCGCGCGTGGTGACAATGGCTGACACCGGCATAATGCCCCCGCCCAAGGCCTTGCCGAGAATGAAGATGTCGGGTTTGACCCCGTCGTGTTCGCAGGCGAACGTCGTCCCCGTACGCCCCAACCCCGATTGAATCTCGTCCGCGATGAAGAGAACGTTTCGCTCCTTGCAAAGGGCCCGCGCCTGCTTGAGGAAGCCTTCCGGCGGAACGATGATCCCGGCCTCACCCTGGATCGGCTCGATCAGAAACGCGACAGTCCGGTCGTCCATCGCCTTGCGCAGGGCGTCGATGTCGCCGTACTTGACGATCTCAAACCCCGGCGTGAACGGCCCGAACCCCTGCCGGCATTGCGGATCGGTGCTGAAACTGATGATCGTCGTCGTGCGCCCGTGGAAGTTCTCCGTGCAGCATAGGATTTTCGCCTGGTCCGCGGGAACGCCCTTTTTTGTATACCCCCACTTGCGGGCGGTCTTGACGGCCGTCTCCACGCCTTCCGCCCCGGTGTTCATGGGCAGCACCGCCTCCATGCCGCAAAGCTCCGCGAGCTCTTCGCAGAACGGACCGAGTTGATCGTTGTGAAACGCTCGCGAGGTCAGCGTGACCTTGTCGAGCTGCCCCTTGGCAGCGGCGATCAGGTCCGGATGGCAGTGACCGAAATTCACCGCCGAATACGCCGCCAGCATGTCCATGTAGCGCTGGCCGTCCACGTCCGTCACCCACACGCCCTCGGCCTCGGCGATCACCACCGGCAGCGGGTGATAGTTGTGCGCCGCGAAACGCTCCACTAATTCGATGTGGTCGTGACCCGTCATCCGCCCGCCCGTTGCCTTCATTCGTACGCTCATCGCCGATCCTCTCGTTGGTTCGCCGCCCTCCGTCTCCCCCCCTTTTCAAGGGGGCTGAGGGCGACCAAGGTGGAAGCCCGAAGCCTTTTACGCTCGGCGTAAAAGGTGACAGGGGGGTAAATACGGTCCACGAAACGCCAAACTACCCCAAAACCCCCGATATACTAGGGGATTATCGACGAATCCGCAACCGAGGATCGAACTTCAGCGTCCGCGATGAGTCGGGTACAATGTCCGCGGTTCTTGGGTTTGGGGACGATTATCCCCGCGTTGGTTGGGCGAGGTAGGCCGACATGGTCGTTAATAATCTGCACGTTTCCAGCGAAGCCCTCGCGGAGTTTTGCCGCCGCCATTATGTTCGCAAACTGTCCGTTTTCGGGTCGGTGTTACGCGGCGATTTTCGCCCCGAAAGCGACGTGGACGTGCTGGTTCAGTTTGACCCCGCACACCCGGTCGGGTTTCGAATCTTCGACATGGAGGAGGAGCTTTCCCGCCTTTTCCAAGGTCATGCCGTCGACATCGTGAACGAAAAATTCCTCAACCGGCGGCTCCGCGGCCGCATTCTCTCCGAGGCTCTCGTTCAGTATGAGCAAAGATGACCTCATCTACGTAGGGCACATGCTCGACATGGGGCGCTCCGGGATTTGGAGAGTCCAATCGCGGTCCAAGGAAGATTACGATGGCGACGAAAACCCCCGCCTCGCCCTCACGCACCTTGTGCAGACCATAGGAGAAGCCGCCCGATGCGTGTCAACTAAATTCCGGAATTCCCATCCGCAAATCCCGTGGTCCAGAATCGTCGGCATTAGGCACAAGGTCGTGCATGATTAACTTGCGGTGGATTACGATCTTGTTTGGGACGTAGTGACGATACACCTTCCGCCGCTCGTGCTCGAATGGGCGAAAATGGTCAAAGATCCTGCGTGAATGCCAAGAGCTTAACCTCAAGAATCAGGCTGAAAGAGGTGACGATGAATTGGAAGGATCAGGTTATGGCCTTCCCGACTCCTGATTCATACCGAGTAGACTTCTGAAACCCCGTACCGCGACGCATGGAAAACCGGATAATCGCGCCCCACCGCCGCGTGCTGCGCGCCCACCGCCAGCTCAGGCCGATTGTTCTCTTCGCTTAGGTGCGCCACCGCCACCCACTTCGGACGCTTCCGCCCGCACGCCCGCAGCATCCAGGCCGATTCGTCATTGGAAAGGTGACCCCCGCTCCCGCGAATCCGCGCCTTCAAATGCGGCGGATACGCTCCCGTCTCCAGCATCTCCGGATCGTAATTGCATTCCAAATAGGCGGCGTCTATCGACTCCAAAACGTCCTGCAATCCCCGAAAGGGATGCCCCAAGTCCGTCAAAATCCCCAGCCGTTTCCCTTCCCCCTCGACGACGAACGCCACCCCGTCCACCGCGTCATGGGCCGTGGGAATGGTATGCACCGCGACGCCGTTGAACCGAAGCACGTCGCCCGAAGAATAGAACCGCAAATCCCGCAGCCGTCCCAGGTCGCACATGGACGCCGACAGCGCCGGCTTCGTGATGTAAATCGGAATTCCGAACTTTCGCTGAAATACCCCCGCGCAGCGGATATGGTCACGATGCTCGTGCGAAATAATCAGGGCGTCGACCTCGCGGATGTTTCGCCCATGTACGGCCATCCGTTCGAACGCCTGCGACCCGCTGATCCCCGCGTCAAACAGCAGCCGGACGCCGTCCACCTCGACGTAAATGGAATTCCCGTTGGAGCCCGATTGCAGCGAAAACGTCAGCACGATCGGGATGATAACCCGCCCCCGCAGGGAGATCGAATCCGTCCTTATCATGGGCAAATGAGCCGAACCCTGCCGTCGCGAGTGGGTAGAATGATAGGGAGTCTCCAGGGAGACCGTGCCTGATCGGGACGATCGACAAAAAACTTCTAACGTCGGGGATCGGTCGATGTCGAATCTAATGGTAGAACGAACATGGTTGCGTTCAGGAGGAATCCCCATGCGAATTCTAGTTCAGGGAACCATCAGCACAGGCCTGCTTTGCCTTTCGCTCGGCTGCGAAGGCGGCAGCTTCGGCTTTCACTATTACGACGACGACCCGCCGCCCCCGCGGGCGGTGATCGTCGAGCACGGCCACGTCTGCACCCATGCCTGCGCCCACTATTATGACGGCACGCGGTACATCGTTGTCCGCCAAGGACACCGCCACGGGCCCAACTGCGGTCATCATTTCGACGGATCCCACTGGGTGATTGTCGCCCGGTCGCAGCCGGTCCACGTTCATGAGCCCGCCCCGCGCGTTGTCGAGGTACAAAAGGCGCCGGCCCAGCGCGTCCATCCGCCCCCCACGCGGGTGGTCGAGGTGGGGCCGCCGCCCGGTCCTTCGCACTTGTATGTGCTGGACCGCCGCGGCAACAAATGGGTGATGATCACCAAAGGTCATGTCCACAGTCACAATTGCGGTCATGTATACGTCGAAGGCCGCTGGTGCATCCATTGACGCGCGCCGTCGAATGGAATTGGGCGTCTCGGCGGCGGTAATCATCAGTACTCCAGGACGGATCGAACCATCTCCGACGTGATGTCGCCGAGAGTTTCGACAACACGATCGGCGCGGGGAAAAGCATCGCGTCCGTGATGCATAAGGATTGCGATGGCTTTCGCGCCGGCCGACTTGGCCGCCTGAACGCCCGCCGGGGCGTCCTCGATCACGACGCATCGGTTCGGCGGAAGATTCAACCGCTCGCACGCCAGCGAAAACACCTGAGGGTCGGGCTTGCCCCGCGAAACGTCCTCCGCACAGACCATCGCCGAAAAATGATCGAGAGCACCCATCGCATTCAGCACCAATTCAATGTTGGCCCGCGGACCGGACGAACCGACAGCCAGGCGGTAACCCTCGGCGTGGAGCGCGCGGATAAGCTCTCCCGCCCCGCCGGCAATCGGCGGATCGGGCCGGACGAGGTCGCGGTAAATCTCTTCCTTTCGGCCGCCGAGTTTTTCCACCGCGCGGGGATTCGTTTCACCGAATAGAAGCGGGACGATATCGCGGTTCTGCCGGCCGAAAGTTGCTGCAAACGCCTCGTGGGTCAGCGACTGGCCGAGCTCCTCCGCCAACGCCCGCCAACTTTCCCAATGAGCGGCTGCCGAATCAATCAGCACGCCGTCCACGTCGAAAATCACGCCGACGTCTCGAATCCGCTCCATTTCGCCAGTGTAGCGACCTCGCGATGCGGCAAAAACCCGTCTTAGACTCACGGGCAGCCTCCCGCGGGCTCCATCGCCGAATTCCGCGATTTCGAGTAGGATTCCCGCATAACTTTTCCGTTGAAAGGAGCGGTCATGGGACTTCTGGATGGAAAACGAGGATTGGTTTTCGGCATCGCCAACGATCGCAGCATCGCCTGCCACATCGCCAAGTGTTTCCTCAACGAGGGGGCAAGCTGCGCCTATCCCTACCTGCCCGGCGAGAAAAATGAAAAACGCGCCTCGAAAGCGCTGGAGGAAATCGGTGCGTCGAACGCCTGGCTTCTCCCCTGCGACGTATCGAAGGACGCCGACCTCGACACGACGTTCGAGGCCGTCCGCGCCCGGTTCGATTCGATCGACTTTGTCGCCCACTCCCTGGCCTTCGCCGATCGGACGTATCTGAAACACGGCAAGTTCGTCGAGACACCGCGGGAGGTGTTCACGCAAGCCCTCGACATCTCCGCCTATTCGTTGGTCGCGATTGCCCGCCGGGCCAAAACGATGATGCCCCGCGGCGGATCCATCCTGGGCATGACCTACTACGGAAGCGAGAAGGCCGTCCCCGGTTACAACGTGATGGGCGTCGCCAAGGCCGCACTCGAAGCGTGCACGAGATACCTTGCCCTCGAACTCGGCGAAACCGGCGTCAGAGTGAACACCATCAGCGCCGGTCCCATCAAGACGCTCTCCTCGATGGCCGTCGGCGGGATCGACGAAATTTTCGAGTGGGTAAACAAAAAGGCCCCTCTCCACCGCAATATCGAAGCCGACGAGGTCGGCAAGACCGCCGTCTACCTCGCCAGCGATCTTTCCAGCGGCGTCACCGGTGAAAACATATTCGTCGACTGCGGATACAACATCGTGGGCCTGTGAAGTACCCAGGCAAATGGGGCACGATTGCCGATTGGCGATTCTCGATCGTCGATTTACATTTAAGGTCGATGGCATCGTCGTTCTCCTACGTCGCGACTGCGGGTCACGCCGCAAGCGGTTGGTCATCCCGTCCGCCGGTCATCCCGATTGCGCGTTCCCCCGCCGGCGGGGTTTCCACGCTCGCGGATTTACCCTAAGAACTCCGCGGGCGCTCTACAAAAAAATTTTGGAATGGTTGTCACCCTGTTTTCGAGGTCAAGAACGGGGTTTTTGACTTCCCGTACATGATTTTCGAATGCCGAGTTTCGCGGTGCAAATTTCATTCGGCAGGGTGAAAAATTGCGAAGGGAAAATTTGGAAAGACGAAGAAGAGGTAACGATAAAATCGAAGACGCAGCGAGCGGGAGGTCGAATCAAGACTTGGTTCGGCGCGTGTGACACATTAGAGTTTAGCCCGGACGCCGGCTGGTTGGTACCCCATCTCCAAGGGGGGGCAGGATGTGGGCCCCCGAGTTCAACGCATTTGTCGTACTCACTCCGACGAACCGAAGAAAGCGATGTTATAGGCGCGCCATGTGCTGTTCCAAGGGAGGTCAAACCAATTGAGTATGGTGTCGCACGTGTTCATGAAAGCGTCCATCACCGGATCGGCGGAAAACAGAAAGTACACGACAATGAGCGGAGACATACCCAGGGGGCGAAGCTTTTGCTGAACGTCAGGCGCCAGATAAGGCTCTACGATCCCGAAACCGTCAAATGGCGGCACAGGAATGAGGTTAAAAAGAACGGACCAAAGTTCCAACACGCATATTGCACCCAATACGACGGCCCACGCCGGTTGCGACGGTGAATCGGGGTCGATCAAGCCCGCGGCCGGGTGAACTAGAACGACGAGGATCAAGAAAAGGATGAAGTTCGATGCGGGTCCGGCCGCCGAAACAATGGTTGCCCAGTGTTTACCGCGAAGCGCGTGACGATCAACATAGACAGCCCCACCGGGTAGCGGAAGGCTTCCCATCATCAGGAAAACGCAGGGAATCACGATGGAGTAAACCGGATGGACGTAGGCAAACAGATTGAAATAAAGATACCCTTTTTGCACGACGGACTTGTCGCCGCCCCAGTAGGCCGCCAGTGCGTGTGCGAACTCGTGGATGCAAACGGAGAAAATCCAGCAGATCAGGATCGCGCCGAATAGCGGTGTGAATTGGGCCGCAGCCAGCATGGGGTTGATAGAGTAACGGCCAGGCGTCGCGACGCCAAGTCCATGCACGCCGCAAAAGGAGAGCCACGAGGGTCGTTTTCGGTGCGTCGGTTTGATAGCCGAGCCCTCGGGACACTTTGCGTGTTGGGTGACTTGGGCAAGCTGTTTCACAAAAAAAAGGACGCGACAAATGCCGCGTCATAGTTGCCGGGCGGGCCAGGCGTCTTCGGAATTCAGGGAAAGGACTTTCCCGGTCCGCGAAGTGGCGGTCACAGATCTGAAATGGAGTCGAACGCTACAGGGCGTTCTCGGCTTTGGGTTTGTTCGCGCAAGGGGCCGCGTATAATCGTCGCATGTCACTTGCCGTTTTTCTTCGCGGGGTGAATGTCGGCGGGCACCGGACCTTTCGACCCAAGGCGCTTGCCGAGCGGCTGGCTGATTTCGACGTCGTGAACGTCGGGGCCGCGGGCACGTTCGTCGTGCGGAAGCCCGGATCCGCGGTGAAATTGGAGACCGCGATCCTGCAAGCGCTGCCCTTCGAAGCGGACATCGTGCTCCGCGAGGGGCGCGATGTTATCCGTCTGGAAGATGAAAACCCTTTTGGCAAGGAGCGGGTCCACTCGGACCGGGTTCAATTCGTAAGCCTGCCCTGCGGAAACGGGCGCATCCGACCGACCCTGCCCATAACGCTTCCGGCGGAGGGGAAGTGGCTCTTGCGAATCGTCGATGTGAAACGCCGATTCATCTTCGGTGAGTATCGCCGTCACATGAAAACGATTGGGTATCTCGGACAGCTCGACAAACTGCTCGGCGTTCCGGTCACGACGCGGAATTGGAACACCATGCTGGCGGTCGCGCGGATCCTGAAATCCGAGGGGGAATAACGCGGCGCGAAAACCGGTTCCGATTGCGTCGGTAATTCAGCCTCGATTCAACCGAATCGGCGCCCGTCGTGTCCCATAAGACCCTGCCGCCCTAGGCAGATCAGCCAACATTCAAGGCGGACTTGCCGGTCGACGAAAATGAGCGTATCGCCTCTTCCGGCTCTGTTCTTCGCCGCGACAACCATTGGGAGAATGCTTATGGACAGCAAAGCACTCGGACTCTGCGGCGTTGCGGCGTTTGTCACCGCGGTCATTCTGTTCAAGCAGCACGGAGGCACGGCGAAGATGCTGGCCGCCAAGGCGCCGGAATCGACGCCGACAAGCAACGTTTATGAAGCCTGCCAGAAGGGATTCGCGGACGAAGTTCAAAAGCACATCGCGGCCGGTGCGGACGTCAACGCGAAGAATCCGACGGACAACAACACGCCGCTGGAAGTCGCGACGAGTTACAAGACCTTCGGTCAGTCCGAGGTCGTCAAGCTGCTGATCGAAAAGGGCGCCAACGTCAACGGAAAAGGGGCCTATGACCGGACGGCGCTGCACGTGGCGGCGGGCAACGGACGCCTCGACCTCGTCGCGTACCTCTTAAAGCACGGGGCCGACCCCAACGCAACCGACAGAGCCGGCGCCACGCCTCTGAGTCGTCTCGCCGAAAACGCCGAGGACGAGGGGGATTTCAAAGTGGCGGAGCTTCTGCTGAAGCACGGCGCCGCCCTCGACGCAATGAACAACGACGGTCGGACGGCGCTTCGTCAGGCCATCGAACACAACAAGCCGAAAATGGCCGCGTGGCTCTTGAAACAGGGGGCGAGCGAAAGCGGGTCCGACGCCTATGGCGAGTCCGTGCTTCAGGCGGCGGCGTGGGATGGAAATCTTGAAACGGTCAACGAACTCCTGGGTAACGGGGCGGACGTGAATCGACCCGGGCGTGAGGGCAACACGGCCCTTCACGCCGCGGCGCACAAGGGTCACCTGAAAATCGTCGAGACGTTACTCGCCAAGGGCGCGAACGCGAATGCGAAGAACGCCATCGGCTACACGCCGCTTCATGAGGCAGCGCGGGAGAATCGACTGGAAATTGCGACGTTGCTGGTGAAAAGCGGCGCCAACGTGAACGCCGCAGCCAAGATGGCCGTGACCCCGCTTCGGCTCGCCCGAGGCAACGAAATGATTCGCTTCCTGAAAGAGAAAGGGGCGAAATAGTCGATCTGCGGGTTGGCCCGATTGGGGTCCTGCGCCGGGCAAGCGAGGAAACCACTACAAGTCACCAACCGTCTCGTAAGGCGAACCAGGAGTCCGTCCTCGGGGCGTCTTTGCGCTTTGACTCAAAGAAATCCTAAACTTGTTCGTGAATCGCTCGTTTGCCAATATCTCGGCGGTAGTGCATGCCTTCGAAGTGGATGTCGGCGACGGCTTCGTACGCGCGGCGTCTTGCGTGGGCAATGTCGTCGCCCTGGGCCGTCACGCCGAGCACCCGCCCTCCCGCGGTCACGGTCAGATGTTCGACCTTGCTCGTGCCCGCGTGGAAAACGTGAACATCCTTGCGCGTAGCCGCAGCTTCCAGGCCGGTGATAACTTTCCCCGATTCGTATTTTCCGGGATAGCCGCCTGACGCCAGCACCACGCACACGGCCGACTTACGGCCCCAGCGCACCTCCACGTCACTTAGCCGTCCGTCGATAACGGCTTCCACGAGTTCGACGAAGTCGGATTCGATGCGCGGCAGAAGCACCTGCGTTTCCGGATCGCCGAATCGGCAGTTGAATTCCAGCACCTTGGGGCCACCCGGTGTGAGCATCAATCCCGCGTAGAGCACGCCGCGAAACGGTGCTCCATCATTGCGAAGGGCGTCCACGATGGGGACGAGAACTTCGCGTTCGATTCTGGCGAGCACGTCGGGCCCGGCGATCGGGGCGGGACTATAGGCGCCCATTCCGCCCGTGTTAGGCCCGGTGTCGCCGTCGCCAGCGGCCTTGTGATCCTGCGCCGTATCGAGCAACAGAATCGTTCGATCGTCAATCAGGGCGTGCAAGGAAAGTTCCGGTCCCTGCAGGACTTCCTCAACGACGACGGTATCGCCCGCGTCGCCGAATTCGCGTTGAACCATGATTCGCTCGAGGGCCAGCATTGCTTCGGCGGGTTCCTTGCACACCACGACGCCCTTGCCGGCGGCAAGCCCCGATGCCTTTACCACAAGTCCGCAATCGCGCGTGTCGACGTAAGCCTTGGCCGCGGCGAACCGATCGAAGATTCTGGCCTCAGCCGTGGGGACCGACGCGACTTTCATCAGGCGCTTGGCGTAGGCCTTGTCCCCCTCGATCCGCGCCGCCGCCGCGGTGGGTCCGAAGATACATAACCCGGATTCTTGAAACGCATCGACGATTCCGGAACAAAGCGGCGCTTCAGGACCGACGATGGTAAGGTCCACATGATGGGATCGTGCGAAGGCAATGAGCCCGTCGAAGGGGTCCAATGGAACGGCTGCGTTTTCGGCTATTTCCGCAGTTCCCGCGTTTCCCGGGATGCAAAAAACGCGATCGACGCGGGCCGACTCCTTGACCTTCGCCGCCAGCGCATGCTCTCGCCCGCCGCTTCCGATAATCAGTACGTTCATCGTTCCGATGGTCGTCTCGGCGCTCCAAATCGTCAAAAGCAAGAACACGGTCCCAGAATTGGTCTCAATTTCGGACCTTGAAACGGCGGTTCTGAAACACAAGTAGCGCGCAAGAAGTACCGCTCAGGCCGAAAAAACACGAGGAACTTGTGCTGGGCAAATGGAAACTAGTGCGTCCTATAATCTCTTTGGAATTCAGGCGTCCGAATAAAATCAGTAGCTTATTGAATCCCTTTTCAATATTGACAATTTCAACATGGGGTATTAACATGGGTATCTTGAGAGTCGGGCTTTGTTTCGGCGTGCGCGCCGGGCACTTAGATAAGAAATCGAAGGGGGAAGTATGCGTTCCATTCGTTTTGGATCCTTGGGGGTACAGATTTTTGGCATCGCGCTCGCGGCCGGCGTCGGTCAGGCACGAGCGAGTTTGACGACGGTTCATGCGCCGCCGTCGGGCGAGGCCAGTCACGTATCCATCTTGAACCACATTTACGGCGGCAGCTTTTCGCCTACCGGTCATAGCCAACCGTCGTATTCCAACGGATCCGTCACGGTGAATCGAATTGACGATACCACTTCGACGGGAGGGGCGGGTTCGCCGCTGAACCTGGTTTTCGGCGGACCGGGCCTTCCGACTACGGACCAAGTCTGGACGGACGGCATCGCCATTACGTCGGTTGAGGCGAAGTTCGCCGCGTTCGCCCAGGAATTCGGGTATGACTCCGGTTCAGGATATGTGAAGCTTTTCGATGTGTCCCAATTTGGTCCGTCGGGTTACCAGGTATCGGGAAGCGGCACGGTCGATTTCGCCCACGGCGCGCTTTGGAATTGGGTGCGAGACGGCGACGGCGAGCGGTTTTATTCTAGCAACAATCGGAACGTTGATCGCCTTGACCACATGGTGACGTATCAGGTCACGGGGGCTTCCAGCCAGGCAAACGAAACCGTCTGGTTGCTGTTCTGGGAAGACCTAAAGGGTCCGTACGGCAATTCGGGCAGCAGCCGGCACGGACATCAAACCAAGAAAACGTCGGATCGCGATTTCAACGATCTCGTGGTACAGATCAAGGCCACGGTCGTTCCCGTTCCGCAGGCTGCGGTTCTTGGGGCATTGGGGCTTGGTTTGCTCGGAGTCGTCCGCCGACGATTCTCCAGGGCATAGTGCTTGCGCGCCAATCTTCCGGTTAAGCATCCAATCCAGGCGTCATTGGACCATGGGATGAACAACAGTGTTCCCATGATGTAGCCACCCCATTGGCTGTGAACGGACGATCCTCTAACCGATATTCCACTTGTCAAAACCCTTGATTCGCCTTATCTACGCCGATCTCGTGGATAAGCGATTCGGTACATGAACCCTTCCGGCTGCACTCGAATTCTATTTGTCTGCACGGGGAATTCGTGCCGATCGCAGATGGCGGAGGCGATTCTGCGGCATCTCGGCGGAGATCGCTTTCAAGCTTTCAGCGCCGGGACGCATCCGGCCGGATACATTCATGCGCTGGCTTTTGACGCCCTCGAATCGCTGGGCATCCCTGTGGGTGAGCTCGCGTCGAAGAGCATCAAGGATTTCGCCGACACGCCGCTGGACGTGGTCATCACGGTCTGCGACGCCGCGGCGGCGGAGCCCTGCCCAGTCTGGCCGGGAAATCCGATTCGAGCGCATTGGTCGCTGCCCGACCCCGCACATTATCCGGGGACGGACGATGAGCGTCGGGCGTTTGCGATTCTGGTCGCCCAGCGATTGAAGACAAAGATCGATGGCCTCATCGCCCTAAATCCCAACCTGCAGGCGGATGAACTTCGCAAGCGGCTGGAGTTCCTCGGTGAAATCTAACGAGCAATTCATGCGGGCGGCGCTCCGCGAGGCGAGGGAGGCGGAGGAGGATGGCGACGTTCCGGTCGGGGCGGTGGTGGTATTTGAGGAACGCATCATCGGGCGGGGTCACAATCAGCGGGAAAAATTGAACGATCCCACGGCCCACGCGGAGATGATCGCCCTGACGGCGGCGTCAAACGAGTTGGGGACCTGGCGGCTGGAAAACTGCGCGATGTACGTCACGCTGGAACCGTGCGTGATGTGCGCCGGGGCCATTGTGCTTGCGCGCTTGCCGAGGCTGGTGTTTGGGGCAAGGGATCCCAAGGCCGGGGCGTGCGGGTCGCTTTTCGAGATTCCGACCGACTCGCGATTGAATCATCGAGTTGCGATCGCCGGTGGCATGCTGGCGGAGGATTGCGCGGAGCTCCTGCGTGAATTCTTCCTGCGGCAACGGGAGAAAGGGAAAAAATAGTTGGCGTTTAATGCGCGTCGGGGTATCGGGACGCCAATGCAGGGCGGAGCTACTTCGTGCAATCCGCTCAATTCGCCTTTGCGCTTTTGAGGAAGGCGTCGATCTGGGCTGCCCACTTTTCCATGGAGGCGGCGGGACCAGCGGCGACGACGAAATGAGGCCCCTGGGCGTGATCGACAATGGCGGCGATCATGCGGTGGTTGGGCTTGCCCGTGTCGCGCATGGTCATTTTCACGGT
>Ga0187893_10009011_pt1 | contig 15514 bp, 10 predicted proteins | sample MA1701074metaG_FD_139574 | JGI IMG/M metagenome (GOLD analysis project Ga0187893, IMG submission 139574) | White microbial mat communities from a basaltic lava cave in the Kipuka Kanohina Cave System on the Island of Hawaii, USA - MA170107-4 metaG ... | reverse complement strand
GAATTTGTTTTCCGGCGGAGTTAAAAGATGAGATCGGCAAGCTTTATCACAAATAGTAGAAGGCAAAGGGCAAAAAGCAAAAGGCAAAACGGCTTCGTCATCACGACTCGCTTCTGTTTGGTTTTACCTTTTTACTTTTTACTTTTTACTTTTGCGACTCCGTCGCAGCGGGTCGCGCTGCTCACACCCGATGGTGCGGAGCAAAGCAAAAAAATTGCTGCGCGTATCGGAGAACATCTTGAAAACAAAATAGATCTGCTCGACAGCGATCTCAGCCTGGCTGCTTATCAGTCAGTCTCACCAACGACGCCATTCAATCTCACGACGACCGAATCGAAGCTTATCGGCACGGCGATCGGTTGTGACTTTTTTATTTTGATTAAGTCGGCGATTCAACGGCGAAGCGCGTTTCGGCGAGATGAATATTATGAGGCTTACGCGCACGTTTATGTCGTCAGCTCGCGCACCGGCCGGCTCGTGTTTTGGAAGAATCAAAAGTTTGAAGCGTCGAAGCCGGACGCTGCGGCAAAACAACTTTACGACTCGACCGAAAACCTTGCCACCGAACTTGCTGCCGTGATAAAACTTGCTCAAAAAACTTCGCTCAACGAACAGCCCGCTCAACCGATCGAAGAAGTTCCCGATGCTGATTCACCGCTTGCCAAAGATCTCAAAGCACCGATCCCGTATCACCGCATCAAGCCTGAATACACGACAGAAGCGGCACTTTACGGCATAACCGCGACGGTCGAGATCCTCGTCGATACTGATGCAAACGGCGCGATCACGCGGACAGAGATCGTTCGCTGGGCCGGTTACGGACTCGAAGAATCTGTCGAAAAAGCCGTGCGAGCGATGAGTTGGCGACCGGCGTTTCGCGGCGTCAAACCACTCGCGATGCGATTTCTTCTGCGATACAATTTTAAAAAGATAGACAAGGAAGATTAACCGTGAGAACTCTCATCGCTACAATTCGCTTTATAAAATTTGTCGTCGCGACGCTCGGGCTGTATTTGTTTTGGTTCGTTGCCAATCCGTTTGTCCGTGACAAAATTCGCTGGCGGCAGACGATCTTTGCGACGTGGACAAAGAGTTTTGTTCGCATCACGAAAATGAAGATCGTCGCGAACGGCACGCCGCCCAGGCCGCCGTTCTTTCTCGTCACAAATCATTTGAGCTACACGGACATCGCCGCGATTCGCACCGTGGCAAAAGGCGTGTTCGTCGCAAAGGCCGAAGTTGAAAGCTGGTTTCTCGCCGGTCGGATTTGCCGCGATATGGGCACGATCTTTATCGACCGCAAGAATCGCCGCGACATTCCGCGTGCCGGCGAACTGATCGTCGAACGTCTCGACGCCGGCGAAGGCGTGATCGTCTTTCCCGAAGGCACAAGCACCGCCGGCAAAGAAGTGCTGCCCTTCAATTCGTCGTTTCTCGAATTCGCCGCCCAGCGCGATATTCCGGTAAGCTACGCAGCAATAACCTACACAACTTACGAAGGAGCGCCGTCGGCATCGACAACGGTTTGCTGGGGTGATGAAGTTGGCTTCGTCGAGCATCTCTGGCAATTGCTGAAACTTAGCAGTTACACCGCGATCATCACGTTTGGCGACACACCGGTCACAAACTCCGACCGCAAACAACTCGCTGGCGAACTTCACGATCGCGTCGAAGAAAAGTTTGTCGCGGCGAGTTAAAAAAATAAGGCCGGAGGTTTTTCGCTTCCGGCCTTAGTTCAATTTACTAAAATTTACATTATTCGTCTTCGACTTCGATCTTCATCGCTTCGTCGATGTCGAATTCCTCAACCGCTTCGTCTTCGAGTTCGGCTTCGGGAGCGATACCGTCATCGATGATCGGCATCGGCAGTTCGATACCGCCGCGAATCAGATCGCCCATCTGATCGAACTCGTCCTCAGGCTTCTGATTTTCCGTCGCGTCTCTGGCGATCTCGACGTTGCGATAGTGTTTCATGCCGGTGCCGGCAGGAATGAGGCGGCCCATGATGACGTTCTCTTTCAGGCCGCGAAGATAATCGATGCGTCCTGAAATAGCGGCCTCGGTGAGCACGCGAGTCGTTTCCTGGAAGCTCGCCGCCGAGATGAACGAGTCGGTCGAGAGCGAAGCTTTTGTAATACCCAAAAGCAGCGGTTCGCCGACCGAAGTTTGTCCTTTCTCATCACGCACGCGAGCATTCTCGTCTTCGTAACGAAAGCGATCGACCTGTTCTTCCATCAAAAAGTCAGTGTCGCCGACGTCTTTGATCTTGACCCAACGCAGCATCTGGCGAACGATCACCTCGATGTGTTTGTCGTTGATGTTGACGCCCTGCAAACGATAGACCTCTTGAATTTCGTTTACGAGATAATTCTGCAACGCGCCGGTTCCGAGCACGCGAAGGATGTCGTGCGGATTGAGCGGTCCGTCCATCAGCGGTTCGCCGGCGCGGACGCGGTCGTCCTCTTGCACGTTGATGTGCGTGCCGCGCGGAATGTCGTATTCGCGCTCGCTGCCATCGTCGCCGATGATGATGATCTTGCGTTTGCCCTTCGCGATCGGGCCGAATTTAACCACGCCATTGATCTCGCTCATCACGGCAGTTTCGCCCGGACGACGCGCTTCGAAAAGCTCGACGACACGCGGCAGACCGCCGACGATGTCTTTTGTCTTTGTCGTTTCACGCGGAATCTTCGCGATGATGTCGCCGGCCTTTACGTTATCGCCGTCTTCGACGATCAGGTTTGCACGGATCGGCATCTGATAGGTTTTGAGAACCTTGTTGTTGCCGCTGCTGCGAATTTCGAGACGCGGTTGATTCTTCTCGTCCGAGTCTTTGACGACGAGCCGCTTCTGACCGGTGACCTTATCGATCTCTTCTTCGACGGTCTTGCCTTCTTTGAGATCCTGATATTTCACCTTGCCCGATTCCTCGGTGAGGATCGCAAACGTAAACGGATCCCACGTGACAAGCACGTCGTCCTCTTTGACCTTTTGCTTGTCCTTGACGTGAATCTGCGCACCGTAAACGACCTTGTAGTGAGCGACTTCGCGACCGCGATCGTCGACAAGAGCGATCTCGGACTGACGACGCAAGGACACGGATTCGCCCGCACGGTTTTTGATAACCTTCATGTCGGGACCGAATCTGACGGTGCCGTCCATCGCGGCTTTGTGCTGCGTCTCTTGTTCGAGACGAGCAGTGCCGCCGACGTGGAACGTGCGCATCGTTAACTGAGTGCCGGGCTCGCCAATAGACTGTGCGGCGATAACGCCGACCGCCTCGCCGATCTCGACCGTGTTGCCGGTCGCGAGGTTGCGACCGTAGCATTTTACGCAGACGCCGCGACGCGATTCGCACGTCAGAGCAGAGCGAATTCGCACTTTTTGTAAACCCGAAAGCTGAACCTGCGAGCCCAGATCTTCGGTGATCTCGACGTTCGCTTTAACGATCACCGTTCCGTCAACCGGATCGACGATGTCGTCGAGCGACGTGCATCCGACGATGCGATCACGCAGGGATTCGACTTCTTCGCCGTTGCGAATGATCGCCTCGGCCCACACGCCGCGGAGCGTTCCGCAGTCCTGCTCGGAAACGATCACGTCCTGTGCAACGTCAACCAAACGACGCGTCAAGTAGCCCGAGTCGGCTGTCTTGAGCGCCGTGTCGGCCAAACCTTTTCGTGCGCCGTGCGTCGAGATAAAGTATTGCAGCACGTCGAGGCCTTCGCGGAAGTTTGCGAGGATCGGATTCTCGATGATCTCGCCAGAGGGCTTCGCCATCAGCCCGCGCATGCCGGCGAGCTGACGAATCTGCGCTTCGCTGCCTCGCGCGCCAGAGTCAGCCATGACGAGGATCGGGTTCAATTCTTTACGCTCTTTTTCGCGCGTGTGCATCGCCGTGAACATTTCTTTCGCAACGTGATCGGTCACGTCGGACCAGATCGCGGTGACCTTGTTTGTGCGCTCCAAGTCGGTCATCGTCGCGTCTTCGTATTGTTTGCGAAGCTTATCGACCTCTTTGAGAGCCTTGTCGATAATGCCTTTCTTCGACGACGGCGTGACCATGTCGTCGATGCCGATCGAGACGCCGGCCTTCGTCGCGTGGAGAAAGCCCATCGTCTTGAGATCGTCGAGCAGCACAACGGTCGGCTCGTGACCGAGACGCAGGTGACAAAAAGTAACGAGCGATTGCAGACCTTTCTTTTTGAGAACGCCGTTGACATAAGGGAGGCCGTCGCGCGTGAGACGCTCATTAAAGATGACGCGGCCGACGGTCGTCTCGATAACCTGATCGACGTTTTCGCGAACCGTCGCACGCATCACGTCCTGATTGTTGTGCTCGGTCGTGAGATCGACGAGATCGCCTTTCCAGCGCAGACGAATCTTCGATTGTGTTTCGACAAGTCCCGCGTCGAGAGCTAGCAGCACGTCGTCGATCGTCGCAAACGCCTTGCCTTCCCCGCGCATCTCGTCGCGAGCGAGCGTCAGGTAATAGCAACCGAGAACGATGTCCTGCGACGGCACCGCGATCGGTTGACCCGATGCAGGCGAGAGAAGATTGTTCGATGCGAGCATCAAAACGCTCGCCTCGATCTGCGCTTCGGGCGAGAGCGGAATGTGCACGGCCATTTGGTCGCCGTCGAAGTCGGCGTTGAACGCCGTGCAGACAAGCGGGTGAATTTTGATCGCCTTGCCCTCGACGAGCACCGGCTCGAACGCCTGTATGCCGAGACGGTGAAGCGTCGGCGCACGATTCAGTAATACAGGATGCTCGCGAATAACATCTTCGAGAATGTCCCAAACGATCGGCTCCTGCCGCTCGACCATCTCGCGCGCCTGCTTGATCGTAGCGGCGTGCTGATCCTTTTCTAATTTGTTATAGATGAACGGCTTGAACAACTCGAGCGCCATCTTTTTCGGCAGACCGCACTGATGAAGTTTCAGCTCAGGCCCGACGACGATCACCGAACGTCCCGAATAGTCAACGCGTTTGCCGAGCAGATTCTGACGAAAGCGTCCCTGCTTTCCTTTCAGCGTTCCCGATAAAGATTTCAGCGGACGGTTGTTCGCACCGCGAAGCACGCGACCGCGACGACCGTTATCGAACAGCGCATCGACCGCCTCTTGCAGCATGCGCTTTTCGTTGCGAACGATGACCTCAGGTGCGCGAAGCTCGATAAGTTTTTTGAGACGATTGTTGCGATTGATCACGCGACGATAGAGATCGTTGAGATCGCTCGTCGCAAAACGTCCGCCATCGAGCGGCACCAGCGGGCGAAGCTCCGGCGGAATCACCGGGATCACATCGAGGATCATCCATTCCGGTTTATTTCCCGAACGCAAAAATGAATTCGCAACCTTCAGCCGTTTCGAAAACTTCAGTTTTTTCTGCTGCGAAGTTTCGTCCCTCATCCTCACGCGAAGATCACTGACAAGCTCTTCGACATCGATCATTTGAAGCAGATCTTTGATCGCCTCGGCACCCATCTTGGCGACAAAACCATTCGGATGCTCGCGCGTCAATTCGCGAAACCGCTCGTCGTTGAGCAGTTCTTTTTCTTTCAGTTCAGGCACGTCGCCCGGATCGACGACGATGTATGTCTCGAAGTAAAGAATTTTCTCAAGATCGCGCAAAGTGATGTCGAGCAAGTGGCCGATTCGCGATGGCAGACCTTTAAAGAACCACACGTGCGAGCACGGGCTCGCCAAGTTGATGTGGCCGAGCCGCTCGCGACGAACCTTCGACTGAGTGACTTCGACGCCGCACTTATCGCAGATCACGCCGCGATGCTTCATGCGTTTGTACTTGCCGCAAAGACATTCCCAATCCGCCACAGGGCCGAAAATACGGGCGCAAAACAACCCGTCGCGCTCCGGCTTAAAGGTGCGATAGTTAATAGTCTCCGGCTTCGTCACCTCACCATGCGACCACGAGTGAATCTTCTCCGGCGACGCAAGCGAAATGCGAATCGCTTCGTAATTTGCGGTCAGTTGTGTTTTGTTGTCCTGATTAAATCGAAACATAATTCTCCAAGTCTAGAAAGTCTGGCCAGTCGAGGAAGTCTAGAAAGTCCTTACGAGACTTCCCGGACTTCCAAGACTTCCTCGACTGATTAATCTACTCCTACGAGCGCATCGACGCCGGCGACGATCTCGTCGGGGTCGATCTGATCTTCCTGAATGAGCTCGACGTCGAGGCACAAGCTTTGCAGCTCGCGCACCAGCACGTTGAACGATTCGGGAATGCCCGGTTCGAAATTCGATACGCCCTTGACGATCGTCTCGTAAATTTTCGAGCGTCCGGCAACATCGTCGGATTTGCATGTAAGCAGCTCTTGCAAGATGTGCGCTGCGCCGTATGCCTCGAGCGCCCAAACTTCCATCTCGCCGAAACGCTGTCCGCCGAATTGCGCTTTACCGCCGAGCGGCTGTTGCGTGATCAGCGAGTACGGCCCGATCGAGCGTGCGTGGATCTTGTCATCAACGAGGTGCGAAAGTTTCAGCATATAGATGTAACCGACGCACACCTTTTGTTCGAACTGATCGCCCGTCAAACCGTCGTAAAGACGCGTCTTGCCCGATGGGCCGACCGACGGCGGAAGTTTCAAACGGTCGAATTCGGCGTTTGCCTGACCGATATAACCCTTGATCTCTTCTTCGCTCGCACCGTCAAAAACGGGCGTCGCGAAATGCAGACCGAGAACGCGTGCTGCCCAGCCCAAGTGAGTTTCGAGGATCTGGCCGACGTTCATACGCGAAGGCACGCCGAGCGGATTTAGCACGATCTCGACCGGCGTTCCGTCCGGCAAATACGGCATGTCTTCCTCGGGCAAGATGCGTGCGATGACGCCCTTGTTACCGTGACGTCCGGCCATCTTGTCACCGACCGAAAGCTTGCGCTTCATCGCGACAAAAACCTTGACCATCTTGATCACGCCAGGTGGCAGCTCGTCGCCTTGCTTGAGCTTTGTGATCTTTTCGTCGTAGATGTCGCGAAGAATATTGATCTGACGTTCGGTGCGTTGTTCGTATTCCTTGACCTCGCCACCCGTGTCAATGCGACCCGACGCAACCTCGATCTTGCGATGAAACTTCGGATCGACCTCGGCAAGCAGCTCACGCGTGACCGTCGTGCCTTTTTTAAGAATGACCTCTTTGCCGTCTTTGAGATCGACCGCGAGTTTGCGTCCCTCGAACAGCTCGAAGATGCGCTCGTTACGTTGCTCTTGCAAAATGCGGACTTCGTCCTCGAGATCGCGGTGAAGAGCTTCCTCTTCAGTGCCCTCGATGTTCAAACTCCGCTCGTCCTTGTCCTGACCCTTACGCGTAAAGATCTGCACATCGACAACCGTGCCGTCAATTCCCGGCGGGCAGGTGAGCGAAGCGTCTTTTACATCGCCGGCCTTTTCGCCAAAGATCGCACGAAGAAGTTTCTCCTCAGCGGTCAATTGCGTCTCGCCTTTTGGAGTGACTTTGCCGACAAGAACTGAACCAGGTTTGACCTGAGCACCGATACGGATGATGCCGCTCTCGTCGAGATCGCGAAGCATATTCTCGCCGATATTCGGGATGTCACGAGTGATCTCTTCAGGTCCGAGCTTTGTGTCGCGAGCCTCGATCTCGAGCTCCTCGATGTGGATCGACGTATAGTAGTCGTCCTTAACAAGACGCTCGCTGACGAGTATCGCGTCTTCAAAGTTATATCCGCGCCACGGCATGAACGCCACGAGCACGTTGCGTCCCAACGCCAACTCGCCGCGATCGGTGCACGGCCCGTCGGCGATCACCTGTCCTTTGCGAACCTGTTCGCCGACATCGACGATCGGACGCTGATTGATACAGGTGTTTTGATTCGAGCGTTTGAATTTAACAAGCGAATAAATATCCGCCGTCACCTCACGCGAGATCGTGCCGTCAACCTGGTGATCGGCTTTGACGATGATGCGTTCGCTATCAACAAAATCGACGATGCCGTCACGTTTTGCGATGACGACCGCACCGCTGTCGCGCGCAGCGATCTTCTCCATTCCGGTGCCGACATACGGCGACTCGGCACGCAGAAGCGGCACGGACTGACGTTGCATATTCGAGCCCATCAACGCGCGGTTCGCGTCGTCATTCTCAAGAAACGGGATCAGCGACGCGGCAACCGAAACGAGCTGCTTCGGCGAAACGTCCATATACTGTGTTTCCATCTTGTCAGCGGTGATAAATTCACCTTTCTGCCGCGCGGCGTTGCGTTGGTTGATAAAGTTGCCCTTATCGTCAAGCTCGATGTTGGCCTGGCCGATGATGTAGCGATCCTCTTCCCACGCCGTGAGATAAAACGGCCACGGCTCGAAATCTGCCTTCTGGCCATCCTTGATCTTTTTGTTTGCGGCCTCGACATCATCGAGCGGCACATGATCGCCTGGCTTGAATTTTGTATCGCCGCCGTTGTGAACACGCACGTATTCGATCACGCGGCCGTCCTCGACCTTGCGATACGGCGATTCGATAAAGCCGAATGCGTTGATCCGCGCAAAGCACGAGAGCGACGAGATGAGTCCGATGTTCGGGCCTTCCGGCGTCTCGATCGGACAGATTCGGCCGTAGTGCGTCGGGTGAACGTCGCGAACCTCAAAGCCCGCACGCTCACGCGACAAACCGCCCGGCCCGAGCGCCGACAAGCGGCGTTTATGCGTAATTTCGGACAGCGGATTTGTCTGATCCATAAACTGCGACAACTGCGACGAACCGAAAAACTCGCGAACCGCGGCCGTCACCGGTTTTGCATTCACGAGATCGCGCGGCATCGTGGTGTGCATGTCCTGCTGGATCGACATCTTCTCTTTGATCGCGCGCTCCATGCGTTCGAGGCCGATGCGAAACTGATTCTCAAGCAGCTCGCCGACCGCGCGAACGCGACGGTTGCCGAGATGATCGATGTCGTCCTGACCATAATTTTCGCTGTCGCGCTTCATTCGAAGAACATAATTGACGACATCGAGAAAATCCTGCGGTGCGAGCAGCGGATCGGTGATCCGATCGAAATCGGGCCGTTTCATCTTGATGTTGAACTTCAAACGCCCGACTCGTGAAAGATCGAACCGACGCGTGTCAAAGAACATTCCTTCGAGCAGACGGTAAGCCGTCGGCACCGTCGGCGGATCGCCGGGGCGCATCTTGCGGTAAATTTCGAGAAGCGCATCGACCGGTTTCGAGATCGGATCTTTTCTCAGGGTCGCCGAGATGATCTCGCCGATCACATCACGCTGTGGGAAAAACACCGAGAATTCTTTGACGCCTTCCTCAACCAACTGCTGCAATATGCCGGCAGTGATCTCGGCGTTCGATTCAGCGATAACTTCGCCGGTTTCTTTGTTGACAATGTCTTCGAGAGCGAACGCGCCTTCGAGGTCGGAGGCCGTGACCTGAACTCGCTCTTTCTTCAAACGACGGAGATCGGCGATCGCGGCTTTTGTGACCTTTTTGCCTTTGCGCGTAACTTCTTCGCGTTTGTCCTTGATGTCTTCTTCGGCACGCATTCCGGCGAGATGCGTGTCACCGTCCTTCTTTACCTTGACGAAGAGCTTGCCCTTCTCGGCGACAATGTCGTCAGTCGTGTAAAAGAGTTTGAGAATATTCGCGTCCGAGTATTCGGCGTTTTTTACGATCTCTTCGAGAATGCTGTCCGAGACTGTTTTCATGTCGATCTGCGGATTCAGCCACAGACCGAGAGCACGCAAAAACACCGTCGCCGTGAGCTTTCGCTTGCCCAACCGACAATGCAAGATGCCCTTTTGATCGTATTCAAACTCGACCCACGAGCCGCGATACGGAATGATCTTCGCGAGAAATTCGTCGCGATCGCCTTTAAAGAAAACTCCGGGCGAGCGATGAAGCTGCGAAACGATGACACGCTCGGTTCCATTAATAATGAACGTGCCATTGTCGGTCATCAGCGGAATCTCGCCGAAGAAAACGTCCTCTTCCTTGATGTCGCGGATCGTCGCAACATTTGTGTCGGGGTCTTTGTCGTAAACGGTCAGACGGATCTTCACCTTGAGCGGAACGCTGTATGACATTCCTCGCTCCTGACATTCCTGCTGGTCGTGTTTGTGTTTCAACCCGACAGGCTCGCCGCAGTTATTGCAAAGATTTGGACGAACGGCGTTGAAAGTGCCGCAGTTAGTACAAAGCACTTCAGCTGGATTGAACGGATCGACCTTTACCTTTGCCGAGCAGTTTTTACAGTTAGCACGCAGATGCTCGAGACCTTCGAGGTTGCCGCACTTACACTGCCAGTTGCCGATCTGATACTCGACATACTCGAGCGTCGCCGTCTCGCGAAAATCCGAGACCGGGAAGATCGACGAGAACACCGACTGCAGCCCGATAAAGTCTCGCTCATCGGGAACGAGGTCCATCTGCAAAAAGCGGTTGTATGATTCGCGCTGAACCTCGATCAGATTCGGGATCTGAGCCGAGGTATAAATTTTTGAAAAATCCACACGCTCTGGAGATTGACTTGTTCTAACACCAAGTCCGTTTGAGCTGTTCTGAAGAGGATTGTTAATCATATCGTTATGTAAAAAGCTTCTTAAAAAGCTGTTGATTTTTGCGGGCGTTGCTGTTACGATGCACGTTGAAAGTAACAGTTAAGTCTGTGTTCGCTCGTTAAAGACAGCAAATGCGGCCGAGGGCAAAGTTTACCCAGACCGCTTTTTCAGCAGTACCTTCTGCTAAATAAATTTTCCGAGCGTGCCGAAATTGACACCAACTCTCCACTTGTTTGCGACCATTGTCGCGTCTAAAACCACCGAGAAACTATTGTATGACAATAGTTTACCGTTTCCCGACCAACCGGCTGATCCACACTCTAAAAATTAGATAAAGAGCGCGAACCAGAAAGTATAACAGCACTTAGCCGCTAAAACAAAAAGCGGGACGTCCGTCTTTCGCGCGACGCCCCGATCCGGTTTGAGTTACTTGACCTCGACAGTAGCGCCGGCTTCGGTCAGTTTTGTCTTGATCTCTTCAGCTTCGGCCTTCGAAACGCCTTCTTTCAGCGCTTTCGGAGCGCCGTCGACGAGATCTTTTGCCTCTTTCAAGCCAAGACCCGCAACGACTTCGCGAACTACCTTGATGACCGCGATCTTGTTGCCGCCAGCCGCTGTAAGAACGACGTCAAACGCATCCTTCTCTTCAGCCGCCGGAGCCGCGTCACCGCCGCCTGCACCCGCACCAGCCGCCATCATCATCGGTGCAGCCGCCGCAGCCGAAACGCCAAAGACCTCTTCGAGTTCCTTGACGAGTTCCGACGCTTCGAGAAGCGACATTCCTTTTAAATACTCAACTACATCATCTTTTGTGATTGCCATGATTTTCTATCTCCTATTTAGGGTTCTGTAAACAAGTCAAAAGTAAAAAGGCAAAAGGCAAAAAAGGACCTTCGGCGATTTCTTACCGACTTGCGTTTTTGTTCCGGCAAAGTTGTTCGGCTCGGCATTTTGCCTTTTGCCTTTTTACTTTTGCCTTCTTTTCCGCCGCTAGAACCCAGGGACACGTTTGAGTCGGGTTGCATCACCTCCTCGCCCGGTGTCCGTGCCTCGTGACCTGACAAATCACTCGGCTCGCTTTCCTTGGTACGGCTCTCTTGAATTTCAAATCTCAAATTTCAAATCTGAAATTCAATCCTTTGTGTTCCGTCAACCTTGCGCGTCGGAACTAAAATTCTTTTACTCCGCCTTCTCCTCGCCCTCAGGTGCCGGTGCGGAATCCTGCCCATCCGCCGCCGCATCGTCCGGTGCGTTCGAATCAGCCTCGGCAGCCTGTTCGCCTTCCGGTGAAGCAGCATCTTGCTCATCTTCGCGGGCTTCCTGTGCCTCTTCTGCTTTTTCGACCGGAGATTCTTCCGTCTCGGTAGAGGCCTCCTGCGCAGCTTCTGTTGACGCAGCTTCGACCGGAGCGGCTTCGGCTGACGGCGTTCCCGCCGCACGGCCTTCTTGATCGCCGATTTGTTTGACCACAACCGCGAGGTCACGCGGCACGGCGTTGATAACCGTGACGATGCGTTGAGCCTGGCTGTTGAGCACAAAGAGCAGTTTCGATATAAGCTCTTCTTTCGACGGCAGGTTCGCGATCGTCGTTAATTGCGCGAGATCGACAAGTTTGCCGTCGACAACGCCGGACTTGAATGTATAAAAGTCCGCATTGTCCTTCATGAATTTCGAGATCGCCTTCGTGAGGACAACGGGATCATTCTCCGTCCACGCGATCGCCGTCACACCTTTAAAGTGATCTGACACCCCTTCGAACTGTGTGCCTTTAACTGCGATGCGTGCCAACGTGTTTTTGACGACCTGATATTCTGCGCCCGCTTCGCGAACCGAATTGCGAAACTCCTGATCTTTGGTAACGGTCAAGCCTGTAAAACTAACGACCATTGCCGATTTCGAAGCAGCGAGTGACTCGGTAAGGGCGGTCAGATCTTTTTGTTTTGTTTCTTTTGATTTCATTTCTCTTCCGCTCCTTATCTATGCGTACGCGAGCTCATCGAGCGCGACGCCCGGGCTCATCGTTGCTGCCAAGTTAATTTTCTTTAGATAACGACCTTTTGCCGTGGTAGGCTTCGCCTTCATGACCGCGTTAATTAATACACGCGTGTTCTCGGCGAGCTTCGCCTCGTCGAACGAAACCTTGCCAACCGGCGAGTGAATGACGCCTGTTTTATCTACGCGATATTCGACCTTACCGGCTTTTGTCTCTTCGATGGCGGTTTTGACATCCATCGTGACGGTGCCGGTTTTTGGATTCGGCATCAGACCGCGCGGGCCGAGAACTTTACCGAGCTGACCGACCTTGCCCATCATATCGGGCGTCGCGATCAGCGCATCGAATTCGAGCCAGCCGCCTTTGATCTTTTCAACGATGTCGTCTCCGCCGGCAAGGTCAGCACCGGCCGCCTCGGCCTCTTTGATCTTGTCGCCTTGAGCAATGACGACGACCTTTTTCGCCGCGCCGCCAAGACCGTGTGGAAGCACGATCGTGCCACGAACGAGCTGATCCGCTTTTCGCGGATCGACGCCGAGCCACATGGTGAGTTCAACTGTTTCGTCGAATTTGGCGAAGGCGATCTCTTTTAGTTTAGCGACCGCTTCGTCGAGTGTGTGTTTCTTACCGGCCTCGACTTTCTCGAGAGCAGCAAGGTATTTCTTGCCTCTTTTCATATTCCTCCAGGTATTAACGAACGATTTTGTCGTTCTCCCTTTCTCAATTATTATCCTTCAACCGTTAGGCCCATCGACTTCGCCGTTCCCTCGATCGTCCGCATAGCGGCCGCGAGATCGGACGTATTCAGATCGACCATTTTCTTTTTCGCGATCTCCTCGATCTGCGAACGTTTGATCGCGCCAACCTTTTCTTTATTTGCCTTGCCCGAACCTTTTGCGATGCCCGAAGCCTTTCTCAAAAGATCCGCTGCCGGCGGCGTTTTCGTCTCGAACGTAAACGAGCGATCGGCATAAACCGTGATCACGACCGGAATTTTCATATCCGGATCGTCGTTCTGCGTCTTTGCGTTGAAAGCCTTGCAGAACTCCATGATGTTCACGCCGTGCTGGCCCAACGCCGGGCCGATCGGCGGCGCCGGATTGGCCTTGCCCGCCGGAATTTGCAACTTAATGTAACCTTCTATCTTCTTTGCCATTTATTTTAAGTGACAAGTGACGGGTGACAGGTGACAAGTGAAACCGGTTTTGCGGCTTGTCACTTGTCACTTGTCACTTGTCACCAGTTCATTCTTCTTCCGCGAAGGTCACTTTCTCGACCTCCAAAAATGTCAGCTCATACGGCGTCGAGCGGCCAAAGATCGTGATCGAAACCTTGAGCACGGCCTTGTCTTCGTTGACTTCTTCGACCTTGCCGGTAAAGCTCGCGAACGGCCCCGACTTGATACGCACAACCTCGCCGACCGTGTATGTAAATTTCGGTTTCGGCTTTTCGGTCGCGACCTCGATGTTATGAACGATCTGATCGACCTCGGCCTGACTGAGCGGCGTCGGCTGTTTGCCGCCAAGAAAACCCGTAACCTTCGGCGTCGCTTTGATCGCGTGAAAAACGTTATCGGGAATCTTGCCCTTTTCGTCGCAATCGATCTCGACGAGCACATAGCCGGGATAGAACATCCGCTCCGACACGTACTCTTTATTGCCGCGCATCTCGATGACTTTTTCCTTCGGCAGCAACACGCCTGTGATCTGCTCGGCGAGCTCCATATCGCGAATGCGAGCCGCTAGGCTCTCAACGACCTTGTTCTCGTGTCCCGAATAAGTGTGGATAAAATACCACTGCTTCATGTTTCAAATATCCTTTAGGCTCCGGCTATCGTGTTGACCAGCCAAGTAAACGCCTCGATGACGTAGATCCAACCCATGTCGATCAAAAACAGATACACCGCGAAAAAAATGACGCTCACGATCACGATGATCGTAGTGTTTTTGACATCGTTGGATGACGGAAACGATGTCTTGTCGAGTTCGGCGCGTGTCTTTTGAACAAACTCGCCAATGCCCTCTTTTTCTTTTGCAACTGCTTCTGACATGCTTTTCTCTCTACTAGCGACTCACCACTCGTGACCCACGACTAATTCGTGGCAGGGGTAGCAGGACTCGAACCCGCACCTAAGGTTTTGGAGACCTCCATGCTAACCATTGACACCATACCCCTAAATCCATTGCGGATTTTCGATTGCGGATTGCGGATTTTTCTTTCAATCCGCAATCCGCATTCCGCAATCCGCAATTATTTATTCTCCTTATGCAGTTGATGCTTGCGACAACGTCGGCAAAACTTACTGAACTCGAGCCTGTTCGGCTGAGTCTTTTTGTTCTTTGTCGTCACGTAGTTGCGCTCTTTGCACTCAGTGCACTGCAAAATAATATTGTCTCTAGCTCCCTTAGCCATATTTCCTCTTAGTTCAGAGTGCAAGCTTTAGCTTGTTCTTTTCTGACCACTGACCACAGACCACTGATCACTGCTTTTATTCCACGACCTCGGCGACTGTGCCGGCTCCGACTGTGCGGCCGCCTTCGCGGATGGCGAAGCGGAGGCCTTTTTCCATGGCGATCGGGGCGATGAGCTCGATCTCCATTTGGATATTGTCGCCGGGCATGACCATTTCGACGCCTGTCGGCAGGTGGGCAACGCCGGTCACGTCCGTTGTTCTGAAGTAGAACTGCGGACGATAGCCGGTGAAGAACGGCGTGTGTCGGCCGCCTTCTTCTTTGGTCAGAACATAAGCCTCGGCCTTGAATTTTGTGTGCGGCGTGATCGAGCCCGGTTTGACGATGACCTGTCCGCGTTCGATGTCTTTGCGGTCGACGCCTCTGAGCAGAAGTCCGACGTTATCGCCGGCCATGCCCGAATCGAGCAGCTTCTTGAACATCTCGACGCCCGTCACAACTGTGTTCTGCGTATCACGGATGCCGACGATCTCGACCGCTTCGTTGACGTTGATCTGTCCGCGCTCGAT